>Ga0208316_1001480_pt1 | contig 13819 bp, 11 predicted proteins | sample MalvireepMed_231_FD_184240 | JGI IMG/M metagenome (GOLD analysis project Ga0208316, IMG submission 184240) | Marine viral communities from the Global Malaspina Expedition - Malaspina viral metaG DeepMed_231 (SPAdes) (version 2) | ecosystem: Environmental > Aquatic > Marine > Oceanic | place... | reverse complement strand
ATTCAAATTCGGGCCTTCGCTCGCGGCAATGCGTGCGGCGGTAACCGCCGCTTCCATCCGGTCGCCCTGTAGCCCGAGGCCCGCAAGGTTCCAGAGGTGAAACCCCATGCAGGCGCGTGTGATCGAATGCAGGTCGGCGGCTTGCGCCATCAGGTCAAGCCAACCGACCGCGCGATCCGCAAAGGGCTCGGCTTCATTAGCCATGTTTTCAGGGTCACGGCGATCGAGGAAAGCGGATAGGTCCACTTCTGGACCGGGACCGCCTGTAAGACGGCGCACCGCCCATCCGATACGCGCGAGCGCTGCGGTGTCGTCCTGCACCCCGGACAAGCGCATGGATATCCAAAGCGCCAGCCGATCCGGGCCAATTCGGTCACCCACAAACCAGCTGAGGTCTGCCGCCTCCATCAGCGCGAGCCTGTGCCGCCAGCCCTTTGGGCCACGGTGCAGACGGTCATCCAGCGCGCCAATCCGGCCAGCCACACGGGCGAGATGGGCGGCATTGCCTGCCTCTGCCTTCCGCCAATCGTCGAGGACTGCGGTTTCAGGCAGCTGTGCCCTCGATCCGGGCGGCAGATAATCCGGCTCCACTTCCATCGGACCGGGCAGGAACCACAGGTCGTCCTCAGACGTCTCTTCAAGCCCCTCCGCATCCAGTAGAGGATCGTCAAAACTATGATACTGAGTAGATACTTGAGGCTTCATATGTGCAAAATACGGCACTTTTGCATATTACCCAAGTGTTTTGTCAGGGTGCGCCTGCCCACCCTATATAGCACGCGCGCGCGGTGGTCTGCGATATCTCTCTGATCGCGCTCAGCGTATGAAAACCAAGGGGTTTTTGATGGGCAGCACCACTGGAGGCGCCCTTGCATCTGTTTACAAACGGTCGTTTAATAGTGATACATAAAATTGCAAACGGCCAGATTTCATGCCCCTGATAGGCTATGCCCGCGTTTCCACAGAGGATCAGACCCCCCTGCCCCAGTCCGAGGCGCTGCAATCGGCGGGCTGTGCCGAGATCTTTGAAGAGCACGCCTCAGGCGGCAATCGCGCGCGTCCTGTGCTCACGCGGGTGCTCGAACGCGTCCAGAGCGGCGATACGCTGGTCGTCGTGCGGATCGACCGGCTTGCGCGGTCTCTGTCGCACTTACTGGAGGTGATCGAGCGTCTGGAGGCCAAGGGAGCTTTCTTCCGCTCGCTGCAGGACCCCATCGACACCGCCTCCCCTCAAGGAAAATTCACATTGCAGGTTCTGGGCGCCGCGGCGGAGTTCGAACGCGCGCTGATACGTGAGCGCACGAAGGCCGGGCTTGTCTCTGCGCGCGCCAAGGGCCGCGTTGGTGGCAATCCTGGGCTTCGCACCAAAGACCCCGCCGCGCTGCGCAAGGTGTGGCTGGCACGACAGGACGGCTACATGGAGCGCCTGAACGAAACCGCGCAGGATTGGGTGCCCCACGTGCGACGCCTGCGGCCGGATATGGCCTGGGAAGATGTTTTGCGAATCATTAATGGCCCCCTGCCCCACGACCGGCACTGGACCCAAAGCCGCCTACTCCGTGCTGTGAAAGCCTATGTCCGCGACGGGTTTCTACCAGATGCTGTGCTTGGCCGCGCCGGACGCCGCGAAACCGATGACCGCCTGCCGGCTATCGTGGCTGCCATCAAAGGCTCGGACCCCGAAATAACACTGCAGGCGATCTGCGACCGGCTGGAATCGATGCGTGAGCGCACCCCTCGAGGGCGCACCAGCTGGCAGCCGTCTTCGGTCAAAATGCTGCTTGAGCGTGCGGAAAAGTTGGGGCTCCTCTGAACACGACACTTGTGTTGGCCTAACAGATTGCCACTAAATCTAGAAAGTGCTTGCACGAATCTGGCTGCTCGGGCAATAGTCTCGAAAAATAACGCGCGGTCACATAAAAAACGCGCCCACGGATCGGGGCAGACATGAGCGAAGCAGAACAGGATCTAGATATCGCCATCGGGCACTACGCGGAACTTCTCGCGTCGAACCTGCATGCTCAGCGCGCTGCACACTTCCCACCAGATGCAAAGAAGGAGATGCGCACTTTGACCAGCGGCGAAGCTGCTGAGCTCCTTGGCGTCGACCATACCTATCTTCGGAAGCTTCATCGAGAAGGAAAGATCGTTGACGTCGAGACGACGGCTGGAAGTCATCGCCGCTATACGCTCGACGATATCTGGGAAATCCGACAGACGCTTGAAGGAAACGCAAAAAAGTCTGGAACTTACGTGCCTGGACGTCGCGACGGTGACGAGCTTCAAGTCATTTCAGTGGTGAACTTCAAGGGCGGGTCCGGCAAAACGACGACGTCTGCTCACCTCGCTCAGCGCTTGGCGCTCAAGGGGTACAGGGTTCTTGCGATCGATCTCGACCCCCAAGCATCTCTTTCGGCTCTTCACGGAATCCAGCCAGAACTCGACCTCATGGAGGGCGGAACCCTCTATGATGCCGTTCGCTATGACGATCCGGTTCCGATCGCCGAAGTGATCCGCAAGACCTACATCCGCGGCCTTGATCTTATCCCGGGCAACCTTGAACTCATGGAGTTCGAGCACGAGACGCCTGCTGCGATCCAGCGAGGCGGAGCGAAGGCGTTCTTCGCGAGAGTTCATGACGCACTCGATAGTGTTGAAGCGAACTACGACGTTGTTGTGATCGACTGTCCGCCGCAACTTGGTTTCTTGACAATGTCAGCACTTTCCGCGTCCTCGGGTGTGCTCGTGACGGTTCACCCGCAGATGCTTGACCTTATGTCGATGTCCCAATTCCTGCGAATGACTGCGGATCTCCTTGGAGTAATCAGGGATGCAGGCGCAAATCTGCGCTTCGATTGGCTTCGCTTCTTGCCAACGCGATACAAAGTCGGCGACGCGCCACAGACCGAAGTCATCGCCTTCATTCGCGGGCTCTTTGGGAGGTCGGTCCTGACCAATCACATGGTTGAGTCGACCGCAATTTCTGATGCCGGCTTGACCAAGCAAACGCTCTACGAAGCTGACAAGAAGGACTTCACGCGTCAGACGTTTGATCGTGCGATCGAATCTATGAACGCAGTGAACGATGAGATCGCTGAAATCATCCAGAACACATGGGGGCGGAATGGCAAGAAAGCCTAAACTTGGCCTGCCGCTGCAGACCCTTCGCAACGCTCCTGACGCTCTTGAAGGGCGCCGACTGCGTGGCGGTGTTTTTGAGATCGATCCGGTGCAGATTGTTACCGAAGGACGGTTGGATGACAGGCTTCAGATTGAAGTTGAGGGCCTGAAGAACTCTATTTCCAAGAACGGTCAGCGTGTGCCTGTCTTGGTCCGCCCACTGGAAGGCGATCGCTACAACCTGATCTATGGCCGCAGACGCTTGGAAGCATGTCGCGAACTCGGTATCAAAGTTCGAGCCATCGTCACAGAGGTTGAAGGTGATCAAGCGCTTCGAGATCAGCTTCTCGAGAACCAAGAGCGTCGTGATCTGAGCTTTATTGAACGTGCGCTTGTAGCGACGGCGCTTCTAGACGGCGACCATTTGGAAGGGGCTGAGCGCACCAATCGTGGTGTCGCCGAAGTCCTTAACCTCCACGAAGCTGGGGTTTCACAGCTCTTGAGTGTCGTTCGGACGGTCGGCGAGGATCTCATCCAGGCAATTGGTGCAGCTCCTGGGATTGGTCGCCCGAGATGGGAAGAGCTCAAAAAGGCTTTGGGTGCCTACGACGGTGATCGGGACCAACTGCTAGCCATAGCTCATGCAGCCAAGTCCGGAAGTTCCGGCTCGGCCGATGAGGTTTCTGAGCGTGCGTTTCTCGCAGTTCTGGCAGCTGCGAAGAGCGCAGAGAAGAAAGCAAGCCCGTCTAGAAAGGGTGTGCCTGCTTTGGCGATCCCCGGTGTTGGAGCTGCGACGGTCAAGACTAGCCGCCAAGGCAAGCAGCTCAAACTTGATCTAACTACGGATGAACCTGATTTTATCAGCTGGTTGGAGGGCAACGCCCCAAAGCTGATTACCGAGCTTCATGAGCGCTGGAAGCGTTCAGGAGACTGAGGAAGAGCAACCAACAAGAAGGAGGCACGATACAGGCAAAAAGAAAAAGGCCCCGAGAAGCTAGCTTCACGAGACCTTTGTAAGGTTTCGCACCGGGATCAGCCCGCTACAAAATCTCAGTTTTCGCACTTCTGAATGTAGCGTTCTGGCCCCTACCCCGCAAGCGCAAAGCGATTCGCGGGCCCTAGAATTTTTGTCTTCGTGAACATTTTCATGGAGTACACACCAATTTCGCCGTTTATGCGGCCGATTTCGCACGCTCATTTGCGCGTCATCGAGCGACCCGAGGCATCTGTTCCGGCCAGACCCGTTAACAAGTGGGAACTCCTGCGCGAGCTCTCCAAGGCGCAAGCGGCCTTTGGGGTCTCGGAACGTGATCTGACTGTTTTGCAGGGGCTCCTCAGCTTCTTTCCGGACGATGCGCTTGGCGGGAACGCCGAGATGGTCGTCTTCCCCTCGAACAAGGCGATCTGTGAGCGCCTGAATGGTATGCCCTGCTCCACGATGCGTCGTCACCTCGCGCGTCTTGTCGAGGCTGGCTTGCTCCAGCGGCGCGATAGCCCCAATGGGAAGCGCTACGTCCGTAAGCACGGCGAAGACCGCGTTGCCTTTGGCTTCGATCTTTCCCCGCTCTACTGTCAGTCCGAGGAGATAGCACGGGCCGCAGAGGCCGTACGTGAGGCTGAGGAGCGCGTCAGGCGCCTGAGAGAGGTCGTAAGCCTCATGCGCCGCGATCTCGCGGCCCTCGCCGAGTTCGGAGACGAGATGCAGCCAGGCCTAGGCTTCTGGGATCAGCTTCGCGACAGGGCTGCCCTCACAGCCCGCGCGCTTCGCCGCAAGCTTTCAGTTGAGGACCTCGCGGCCTATCGAGCCGACCTTGAAGCTCTCCTTGACCAGGCACGCAACATCATTGATGGCCCTGAAACAGAAGAAATGAACACCAATGATGCCCAATCTGAGCGTCACCATCATAATTCAAATAAAGAATCTATAGATCTTGAACCTGCTTTAGAAAAAAGCGGGGCGGCGGCGGGTGTGCCAGATGTGGATACGAATGAGCCGGTGGCTGACGTTGATGAACAGGACACAAGACACCTGCCAAAGATCCCGCTGCACCTAGTGATCGCGGCATGTCCCTCGCTCAAGACCTTCTACCAAGGTGAGATCCGGCATTGGCATCAGCTTTTCGATGCGGCGTGCCATGTGCGGCCAGCCATGGGCATGGGAAGAAGCACAGCGGTTCATGGGTCCGGAGCAAGCGTCGATCGTCGTTGCTGCCATGCTGGAACGCTTCGCCGACATAAGATCGCCTGGTGGATACTTGCGAGCTCTGACTACCAAAGCTGCGGCAGGCGAGTTTTCCTGTGGCCCAATGGTCATGGCATTGATTGGCCGGCGGAACGCGGCTTAACAGCTGTTAAACTCCGATCTCGTGCGGCTGGCATGGCATAACTTAACAGCTGTTAAGTAGGCTCTCGGCACACAAACGGTGTTCGAGAGAGAAAAGTTAGGGGGTTGAGGTGTGGCGGTATTTGAGATCGTGAAAGTGGCTTTCGTCTTCGTCGCGGCGAAGATCTGATGACGAGGGCATCCCGATCATCATGGTAAAACCTCAGCTGGTGACCATCGCTGCTAGTAGCGCAAAGGCGGCTAGCGAAGAACATACAGAGCGTTGCGCTGTAGCCAACCTAGCAGTTGCGCGCCTCCGCGGCCCCTGCCCTTTTCGATGTCTGAGATCTGATGATGAATACCCTCAACAATTGGCTCAACGCTATCCGGCGCCTGCTGACGGCGATTTGGGTCCTGGCCTCGGATATTCCCTTGGCCTTCATCGGTGCTAATGCCTGAGAGGTAGGTTGTGGATGTCTGTTGCATGATATCGTGGCTACGGGCCGTAGCGCACAAGGAGCAGACGATCGATGGTTGCCAAAACCGTTTGACCAAGGGCTCGATCCTCGAATTCCCGCGCGCGGGGAGCCGGTAACTTCTCAGTCACTTCGATAATGGCGACATGGCCAGCGAGGCAATCGGTTCCTCAAGCGCAGCAGCTGGTTGCCAGCGGTCCCGCGTTCCACTGATTTGGTCGTAGTGGACGGCGACGACATCGAAGAACAGCGGGTGCAACTTGATCTCTTGATTTCATGACACCCGAACTCTTCAAAAGAGTGCTTTGATGTTGGCTGCGGAATGATCTGATCCACCCGGTGGATGAAAGCGATTTAATAACAATGGGTTATTGTGTTTTAGTGTTCGCGATGAGAAATTATGCCCATAACAGCCATCATCGACATGGTTTCCCTTTCCAGGGTGCCGATCCGCTACATCGGCGGGAAGCCAAAGCATCAGCACGCTTTATGAAGAAGTTGGCAGTTGCGGGCCGATTGAACGGTTTGGGCTATCTCGTGAAGAAGGAGCCGCCACAGGTCTAGCCGATGGGCCCTGTGGAAGTTCTGATCCCGTCGTACCAGTACAGTTCGGTGGCGGTTGGGTGTTTCATGGGTTTGGTCCACGAAAAGTAAAAGTGTTCTTCGGGTTTTGTGACTGACGGATGAGGGCCTTTGGGGTCCCTCAGATGGGTCCGGGCCGGGTTCCGGTCTGCCGTTCCGGATGAAGGGCACTCCCATGCAAACAGGTGTCTTGCGCGTGCTCCGCGCAACCGCCGCCTCCTGGTGGCGACATAGAGAGCTGCGCCGAACTGGCCAGACGGCGCTGGCACAGCGGCTCGAACGCCAGACCGTCCTGCGTGATCTCGGCTATCTGAAGCAGGCGGCGTCATTGCCAAACGCGCGTGTGATCTGCGGCGAGGGTGGGACATTCCTCCATCTCGGTTGGACCACCGTGTCGAGTTTCGCGCCGATCGAGCGCTTTCCCTTGGCCGCGCTTACGGTCGCGCGAGGGACGCCGTTCATCGATATCCGACCCATCAGTGACGTCATCGCCTTCGCGAACGTGCCGCGGGTGGCGCGAGGCGGATCGGTCGACGCTGACCATTCAAGTGCCGGCCAGTCTGTCTCGCTGACCACCTACATCGACATGGTCGAAAAGCTCGGCGCGAGCATCACCAACGATCCGCGGCCCTGTCGGTCAACCTGATCCCCAAACTTCTCACCAACACACGAAAGGACGCCAGCCATGGCCCGATCCCGCACGCCCAAATTCGATGCCTCCGAGGTCATCACAAGCGAAATCATTCGCATCATCGAGCGCGGTGTACTGCCGTGGCGCAAGCCATGGACCGCAGGTGGCAGCTCGCGTCCTCTGCGCGTTGGAGGAGAGCCGTACCAGGGGGTCAACAACTTCATGCTGACCATGCGCACCGTGATGGCGGGCCATAGCTCGCCCTTCTGGATGACGCTGCCTCAGGCCAATGCCTTGGACGCGAAGGTGCGCAAAGGCGAGAAGTCCTCTGTCGTTGTCTACTACGGCCAAAGCCGGAAAGACGCCGGCGGCGAGGATGATCAGGAGGAGAGCGATGATCGGTCCGAGGAGGCCGGCATCTACCGCTTCCAGAAATCCTACCGCGTATTCAATGCCTGCCAGATCGAGGGCTTGCCCGACAGCTTCTTCCCCGATCCGGAGCCCGAGCCCGAGCATCCGCCGTCCGAGCCCATCCCGCACATGCAGGCGTTTTTCGATGCCATCGACATCACAACCGTCTTCACGGGAACGGAAGCGTACTATCTGCCCCCCGTGGACAAGGTTTACATGCCATCCATCACGCGGTTCCAGGACCCGCGCAATTTCTACGGGGTCTGGGCGCATGAGTTGGCCCATGCGACGAAAGCCCCCCATCGATTGAACCGTGATTTCGGGTTCTCGAAGTTTGGCAACACGTCCTATGCGCGCGAGGAGATCGTCGCGGAACTGACCTCGGTGTTTCTGGGGCAGACGCTCGGCTTCACGGCGCATACGCTCGAGATGAATGCCGCCTACCTCCACAACTGGTTGCGTGTCCTGCGCTCCGACAAGGGCGCGATCTTCCGGCACGCCGCCGATGCGCAGCGCGCCTGTGATTATCTGATCGCCAGATCGGAGGCGGGCAGGGCAGGGGAGGTCGACCAGGCCGCTTGAGGGAATGTGTCTCGGCAAAGGGAAAGCAGGCTTTGGGAAGGGTATTTCAAACTTCTCAAAGGACAGACCCATGACCTCCGTAGCACACCCTCTGACAGACCGCCCAGACCCCGCCGTAATCGCCGATCAGAACGATGCCTTCCGCAAGCTCGCCTGCCTCGGGATAGCGCCAGAGGCGCCCATACAAGGCCGCATGCATGTGACTCGCTCGCTCATGGAGGCCGGTGACGGCTTCATGGCCGAGGCGGTGAAGGCAACCGGTGAGTTTGCCACGTTCGAGCCTGAGAATGACCCGGAAGGCTGGCACGATTTCGGGGCGGTCGAGATCCGGGGCGAGACCGTGTTCTGGAAACTGGATCTGTATGAAGCAGGCTCGGATTTCCGCTACGGGGCCGAGACCCCGGACAACCCCGCCACCACCATGCGCGTGCTGACCATCATGCTGGCGCGCGACTGGTAAAGGGGCAGGGGACGCCCCCCCCCTGACATCTCAGACGATGAAGGCCCGCTGCCCCTCAAAAGGCAAAGCGGGCCTTCTGTCGTTTTGATCCCCGAAGCCGGGGATTGGTCGCGCGCGAGCGCGGGCCGCACCATACCCATCGAAAAGGACATCCTATGACCGCAAGTTTCAAACCCGTCTCCGTCGCTATCGGCGATCTGACCGCCCATCCCGCCAACGTGCGCAGCAACTCCCCGGAAACCTATGACCCCGAGAACATCGCGCATCTCAAAGCCAGCATCGCCGTTCTGGGCCTGCTCCAGCCGCTCCTGGTCCAGAAGCTTGACGGCAAATACGCCGTCCTCGCTGGTGGCCGGCGCCATGCCGCGCTGAAGGAGCTGGTCGCCGACAAGGTCGCGAAGGGGTTCACCGCGAAAACCAAGATCGACTGCCGCCTCGTGCCGGACGATTGCGACGTCACCACGGCGCTGTCGCTCGCCGAGAACATCACGCAGGCCCCCATGAATGCGATTGACGAGTTCGAGGCCTTCGCGCGGATGATGGAGGTCGACGGTCAGACGCCTGAGACCATCGCAAAGACTTTCGGCACGACCGTTGCCGCCGTGAAAGGCCGGTTGCGCTACGGGCTGATCCACCCCGATATCCGCGCCGCCGCTCGGGCGAAGACGATCACGCTCGACACGATGAAGGCCTTTGCCGAGCACCCGAGCCAGGAGGTTCAGCGCGAGGTCTACGAGGCGCTCACCAAGGAAGACAGCTATCTGCAGGCCTATACCGTCCGGCAAGCGCTCAAATCCCGCGGCGTGCAGGTCAGCGACGATATCGGAGCCTTCGTGCGCGCGGACTACGAGGCGCGTGGCGGTGCCGTCGCGGCTGACCTTCTGGAAGAGCATTCCGTGCTCGAGGATGCGGCGCTGGTCGAGACCATCCTGCTCGAGAAGCTCGGGGTCGCCGCCGAGGAGGCTCGCGCGAAACTGGGCTTTGCCTGGGCGGATGCGATGGTCCGCTACGATTACGCGACCATGGCGGACTATGGCCGGGTCTATCCCGGCCCGATCGAGCCGGATGAGGCTGCCCAGAAGCGCATCGATGAGATCACCGCCGAGCTTGAGCAACTGCAACTCGAGATGGAAGATGAGGGGCTCGACGACGGTGCCTACAACGCCCTTTACGACCGCGTCGACGCTCTGGAAGAGGAAGCCCGCGACCTGCAGGAGGCCTATAGCGCCGAGGATCTCGCCCGTGCAGGCGTGATCGCGTCCTGGTCGGGCGGGCAGGTGACGCTCCATGTGGGCCTCTTGCGCCCGGAGGACATCGTGAAAGAAGAGGGCGCGCGCGCCGCCTCAGCCAACACGACCGGGGAGGAAGCCCCCGACGCCGGCGAAATCACCTACCCGGCCTCGCTGGCCGACGATCTCAAGACCGAGCGGGCCATGGCATTGGGGGCCGCGATGGCGCTGCATCCGGAAGCCACGCTCGATCTGACGCTCTTCAAGCTGGTGAGCGACGTTCTGGCCAGCGGCATGGCCGTGACGCAGGCGATCAAGATCGATGCCCGCAAGGAATACCGCAGCCATGCCAAGATGGACGAGATCGACGAGACCTCGCTCGAGCAGGTGGCGGCGGCGCATGATGCGCTTGATCTCTCCTGGCTCGATGACACCCGCGCGCCCGCCGATCAGTTCGCGGCGTTTCGCGCGCTGGAGGCCGGCGAGAAGGCCAAGCTCGTGGCCTATGCCACGGCCAGCACCACGCAGTCCTGCTTCGCGCGGGACCGCCAGCGCGACAGCCTGATGCATGCGTTCGAGATCGAGATCATGCCCGACATCCGCGCCCACTGGACGCCGAATGCGGCGCTCTTCAACCGCTTCAAGAAGGCTTGGCTCCTGAAGATCCTCGGCGAGGATCTGGGATTGGCCCAGGAGGCGGTGACGCTGGCCTCGTCGAGCAAGAAAGAGATCGTCGCCTTCTGCGACAAGCTCTTCGCCGAGCCCTTCGCCACGCTCACGGACGCGCAGCGCGCTGCCGTGGTCGCCTGGTGCCCGCCGATGATGCAGACGGCCGGTGTCGCCTGTGATGAGGCGGAGCCCATCGAGGAATCTCCGGAGCCTGACAGCGAGGTCGCGCAAGCGGCCTGAGTCCTCACGCGACCCGCGCGAGGCATTCCCCGCGCGGGTCGACCCCTCCCACACCCAACGGAAAGACATCCCCATGGCTATTCTCAAGTTCTCTGCCTCCGCTGTTGCGGCGCAAATCGCGCATGCGCGCGCCTGCAAGACCTTCCTGCCCAACTGGAACGGGCCCGTGGACAGGCCCGCCCTGATCCTCATCGTCGGCAATGGTGTGCATCTGCGCTCGAACGGCATCGATGGCACGACCACCCGTATCGTTACCACCGAGCAGGCCGATCCTTCCTTCGCCTTCGCCGACGGCATGAACCCGTTTCGGGACACCGACTGGATGGCGCAGCGCCGCATGGCGTTTCGTGATCTGACCGGCCAGTTCTACACCGACATCCTGGATGACGTGCAGGTGCTCATCGACCGGGGGCGAGGGGCCATCCGGCTCGCCACCGATGGCCACAGCATCCGCGTCTTCGTGCGCCGGGCCTCGGATTATCTCATCGGCGGAACCTACGAAGTGCCCTCGGGCCTCGGCGGCACCTTCCGGGTTATCCTCAAGGATGCCTGCGACACCTTCGCGATCGTGCAGAACTGCGGCAATTGCGAGGATTTCGACGCCATGCAGCCCTACCGCGTGCCGCTCGATGCCCTAATGGAACTCGATGACCGGAGGGTGGCGTGATGGGTTGGCTTTTCTACACCGATCGCCGCGTTCAGACCTACGCGGATGAGAAAGCGGAAATCGCCAGGCTCTGCACCTCTCATGGCGACACGCGCAAAACTGAACTGGTCAAGGCCTGCAAGGTCGGCTCAACCTGGTATGCGGCGGCAAAGGTCACCAATCTCGACGGCACCCCTGTCGAAGACACGACCTATGTCACCGATGCGGATGGCTCCATCACTTTCGGGGCTGTCTTCCTCACCCGATACGATGACGGCTGCTGGGGCTACAAGGACATGGAGGAAAGTGCTGGCCCGAACGAATCTCGTGCTCCGCTTGGGCTGATCGAGCTTCTCTCCGACCTGAAAGACCCGGACAGCTACGCCCAGGACTGGCGTCAGCGCTGCCGGAATTGGGCTGCGATCCCGGACTACGAGGAAGGCGACAAGATCAGGCTCGCCACGCCCGTGACGCTCACCGATGGCAGTACATGCCAGATCGTCACCGCGACGTACTACAAGCGGGGGCGGCAAAAACGCCGCTGCTACCGCATCGAGGAAACCGGTGGGCTCGTACGCCTGTCGAAGGCCTCGCTTGCGGGCTCGGAGCTGATCAGCTCCGCAAAAGGCGAGGCCAGTCCTGTGCTGGCGGAGTTCCTGGCGGGGCAGGGTGGCTGAGTTTCCCGCTGAGACAACACCACGGGACCACGCGCGCACATACTGCCGACTTGAATTCGTATCTCAAATGAGATACAACACTTCCATCAACTGGAGGACCATCCATGCCTGCCCAAACATCCATGCTTCATGTCCGTGTTGACGATCAGCTGAAAGCACAGGCTTCGGACGCACTTGCGGGCGTCGGTCTGACGCTCTCCGACGCGGTGCGTATTCTTCTGACCCGCGTGGCCGCAGAAGGCGGCTTGCCTGCCGGATTGACCGCTGATCCGGATGCCTATGACGCCTGGTTCAGGGCGAAGGTACAGGAAGCGCTGGACGATCCAAGGCCCACAACGCCCCATGCCAAGGCGATGCAAGACGCCCAGGCATTGATTGACGGGAAGCGCCTTGCCAAATCTTGAATGGAAAGCCACGGCCATAGCCGACTTGCTGGCAATCATTGACTACATCTCTGACGACAACCCGGATGCCGCCCAAGTTCTCAAAGACGAGATTGAACACAAGACGTCCCTCCTTCCAGAACGCCCTCAGATGTACCGCGCGGGCCGTGTGGACGGGACTAGGGAGATGGTTGTTCGGCCGAACTACATCGTGGTTTATGCTGAAAGCCCTGAGATGGTGACCATTTTGCGCGTTCTTCATGCTGCGCAGCAGTGGCCATGATCGGGGTGCAGGCCCCCCGCTAAGAAATTGCCCGCTCTACGCCTTCAAAGTGTAGAGCGGGCTTTTTGTCCTTTGGAACTCAGACCCTGATCCAAAGGAAAATCCCCATGTCCAAACCCAGAACGGCCAACCCGGCTCTCGCAATCTCCGAAGCCGATCTCGCCTCTGCGCTAGCGCTTATCGGCACAGAGATCGACCACCAACCCCTGCGCAGCTCAGCGCTCGCGCGCGTCATGCGCGAGACGTTTCTTGGCAGCAATGCCGGCGGTGCCTGGGACTGGCGCATGGCATATGACCTGATGCAGGCCGCGGCTGTCCAGGTGCTGCTGCGTGGGAACGGCGTGGCAGGTGATATCGCCGCTGCAAAGCTGCTTGCCTCACGGCTGCTGACGGAAACCCGCCGGTCAGAGCAGCAGATCCGGCTGCAGCAGTTTTCAACGCCGCTTGCATTCGCGACCATGGCGGTGCGGGCTGCGGCGATCCGCAAAGGCGAGACCGTGCTTGAGCCCTCGGCTGGCAACGGTGCCTTGGCCGCTTTCGCCGCCCGGGCCGGTGCCACCCTTGTGCTCAACGAGATCGAACCCTTTCGCCAGCGGCTCCTGCGCGCCCTCTTCGGCGGCGAGGTCACAGGCCATGACGGCGAGCATATCGACGATCTGCTGCAGACGATGGTTCTACCCGACGTCGTGGTGATGAACCCGCCCTTCGCCGCCTCGGTCGATCGGTCGCGGGACAAGCACATCGCCGCCAAACATCTCATCGCGGCTGCAAAGCGTCTCGCGCCGGGTGGGCGCCTGGTGGCGATCATGCCGCCGGGGTTCACGCCCGAACGCGATGCCGCGCATTGGTCCCGCGCCTGCAGCCTCCTGACGCCGCGACTGGCGTTGACGATGCCGGGGCAGGTCTACCGCAAGCTCGGCACAACTGTGGAAACCCAGCTCATGATCTTCGACAAGGTGCAGGAGGATTGCGAGATGATCCGCGCCGTTGTGTGCGATCTGGATGAAGCCCTTCCTTTTGTCGACGCCGTGGCCGCAACCCGGCCTGAGATGCACCCCGCCCAACGGGCAGCAGCGATCCCGCACATTCGGCCGACCGTTCCATCCT
>Ga0208316_1001477_pt1 | contig 13850 bp, 12 predicted proteins | sample MalvireepMed_231_FD_184240 | JGI IMG/M metagenome (GOLD analysis project Ga0208316, IMG submission 184240) | Marine viral communities from the Global Malaspina Expedition - Malaspina viral metaG DeepMed_231 (SPAdes) (version 2) | ecosystem: Environmental > Aquatic > Marine > Oceanic | place... | reverse complement strand
GGCAATATGGAGTAGCGCGCATGGCCAGTATTCGGGGCCAGGCACCCAGGCTGGTCAGATAGCGTTCGCTGCCGGCGCTGAGGGCAGATACCCGGATATCCGGGTGGCTGTCTGGCTGATAGGGGGCGGGGGAAGCTTGGTCGATCAGCGCCACGCGGATGCCCTGCTGGCCCAGCCCGGTCGCAAGTGCGGCGCCGACCATGCCGGCGCCCACAATGATGGTGTCAAAGGTCTGTGTCATATCCGGTTCCTGTCTGCTGGCCTCAGTTTACGCGATGCCGTGCTGCAGACAAGCGACCGGGGTCAATCCCGGGTGGATCAGTAGCCGGCCATGGAGGTAGCGGTTGCCTCCTCACGGTTGCCGGTGCGGCGGGGATTACGGACCAGCCAGGCCGGTTTGCGGGCGCCCGGGCGAGTGAAGCCCTGGTTAATCACCATGGGTTGCACCAGATTCAGGAAGTCCCGGGTGTTCATGTGGATCGACTCGGTGTGGCTGCCGGCGGCAAAGGCCAGTTCCGGCTGTTCGGTCAGAGCCTCGGCACAGTAAACGCTCATGCCAAAGAGGTTGCCAAATGGTGGCATGGCGCCCACTTCGCAATCGGGGAAGCGATCCTGGAAGGCCTGTTCGTCGGCCAGGTCGACAAAATCGGTGTCCAGAATCTTGCTCAGTCTGTCCCAGCGAATACGCCAGGTGGCCGGCATCACTAGCATGGCCATTTTGCCATCGAGTTCGATAATGACGGTTTTGACTACCCGATCCCCGGCGATCTTGACGTGATGGGCCAGTTCCTGGGCGGTGAAGGCTGGGGGGTGAGCGAGGCACATGTAGTCAACACCTGCCTCATCCAGAAATGTTTTCAGCTGCTTTGCCGGCATGTTCACAACCTCCTGACAGCATCGACAGTGTTGTGGAGCCATCCGCCTTTCCCGGGCCGGGCCCCGATGGCAGGCGGGGTTTTTACCCCGCCTTGTCGTCAGCTTAGTTCAGGATACGCACTTTGCGAGTTACCGGATGTTTCCATGTGAAATGGTTCCGTTTAATCAGCCTTGTACATGTGCACGTCCCGTTGCGGGAAAGGAATCGAAATCCCCTCGGCGTCGAAGGCCTTTTTCACCCGCTCCTGCATATCCCAGTAGAACGGCCACAGATCGGCGCCCTTGGTCCAGGCGCGCACGGTCAGGTCTACCGAGCTCTCGCCGAGGGCGCCGACAACAATCAGCGGTGCCGGGTCTTTCAGGGCGCGCTCATCTTCTTCGATCAGGCGCTTGCAGATGGCCTTGGCTTTGTCGATGTCATCGCCGTAACCGATGCCGAAGGTCATGTCGCAGCGGCGGGTTTCGTAGGCGCTCAGGTTGGTCAGGCTGGCGTTGGAAAGCTGGCCGTTGGGGATCACGATGCGGCGATTGTCGAAAGTGTCGACAATGGTGTAGAGGATGGTGATTTCCCGTACCGAGCCGAGAAAGCCCTGGGCATCAATGACGTCACCTACCTTGAAGGGCTTGAAGATCAGGATCAGCACGCCACCGGCAAAGTTGGCCAGGCTGCCCTGCAGGGCCAGACCTACCGCCAGGCCGGCGGCACCGATGATGGCGACGAACGAGGTGGTAGCGATACCCACCATGGAGGCAACGGAGATCAGCAGCAGAATCTTGAGGATGGCGCTGATTAGGCCGCAGAGGAATTTGTTCAGGGTTGGGTCTTTTTTGCCAAGGCGGTTGTCCAGCACGTTGACAAACCGGTTGATCAGCCAGAGGCCGATAATCAGCGTGACAATAGCCAGCAGAACCTTTGGAGCATAAGCCATGATCAGTGCAATGGCCTGATCCGCCCATTCCGAGGCCTGTCCGTTAGCATTGAATAACTCTTCCATACGAAGCAACTCCTTGATCGTTAGTATTTTCTGAGTGAGTTCTTATCGACAAATGACGTGGTTCAGCGGGATTTGTCTGAACCAACTATATAGCAGACAAAGCTGTAAACGGCATTACCGTCAACGGCCAGGATTACGTGCTGGCGTGGGATCTGGCCCACTCGGTGATCATGTCGGGCCCGCCCCTCACCAGTATCTCGCCCTGTTTCTGGGTAAGCTGGTAGTCGTACATGGGGTCGTAGTAGTCGGTCAGCAGGGCTTCAATCCAGCCGTGGTGTCCTTCCAGGGAGCCATTGGCTTCCTGCTGATCCAGAGCCTGTAGCATCAGATTGCGGAGTTTCTGATAACGCTCGCCGCCCAGGCGTTTGCGAATGCGGTCGATGGCGCTCAAGAGGTAGTCCCGGAAGTTCAGCCAGCCGGCGTCTTCACCGTCCCGGGCCCGGTAACTGGCCAGCATACCTTCAACGTAGTCGGCCCGGATGATGGCAATGCGCTCTTCCATGGCCTGTTCCAGAATCAGCAGGGGTGATTCAGACATCCGGGCCCGAAGGGTTTCCGGAAGGGCGCAGCGGCCGATCAGGCGGCTTTCGTCTTCAAGGTAGATTGGCCCTCCCACCTGGTGCCTGGCCTTGAGCATGGCCACCGCAAGGCGGTTCTCGAAGTCGATCTGGGAGGGTTGAGGGGTCACTTGCCGGCCGAAGCTGGAGCCCCGGTGATTGGCCAGGCCTTCCAGATCGACCGGGTTGGGCAGCTGCATCAGTACCCGGGTCTTGCCGGTGCCGGTGCGGCCACTGAGAATCCGGAACTGGCCCGATTCGATCTGTGCTTCCAGGCTGTCGATGAGGAAGCGACGCAGTGCCTTGTAGCCACCTATTACCAGCGGGTAGTCGATGCCGGAATCCTTGATCCACTGCTGGGTCAGGCGTGAGCGCAATCCGCCCCGGAAGCAGAACAGATAACCCTCCGGGTGGCGGGCCACAAAGCGCTTCCAGGCTTCAATCCGCTGGGCCTTGATGTCGCCGGAGACCAGCTGGTGCCCCAGTTCAATGGCTTTGTCCTGGCCTTTTTCTTTGTAACAGATACCCACCCGGTGCCGCTCTTCGTCGTTCATGAGCGGGCCGTTTTCTGCAGACGGGAAGCTACCTTTGGTAAATTCCACCGGCGCCCGGACGTCCATCAGCGGCACATCGTTCAGGAACAGGTTGAGGTAGTCGTCGGTATCGGGTCTGCTGGCCATATCAACGGATCACTGTGATTCAGGGTGAGGCGGCAGTATACCGAACCGGCGATATCCCGGCATCCCGGACAAGGGTACAATCCCACGTCCTTTCAGCACTGACGAGGGAAAATTATGAGCCCCGATGTTCTCAACCGGCATCTTCAGAAAACGCTGAGCCAAGGCCGGGTGGCGGTTTCGGCGCCTGCGGGCTGCCCGGATATCCAGCTGTATCTGTTTGACCCGGGGGTGCTGGATGGACCGTTGAGCCATGATGAAGCCCAGGCTGTGGTGGCCGAGCCGGCGTACTGGTCGTTCTGCTGGGCCAGCGGGCAGGTGCTGGCCCGGTGGATTCTGCAGCATCCGGACGTGGTGGCTGGCAAGACCGTGCTGGATTTTGGCTCCGGTTCAGGGGTCGTGGCTGTCGCCTCCGCACTGGCCGGTGCTGCCCGGTCCATAGCCTGCGACATCGACGCGGCAGCGCGGGATGCCGCGGCCGCCAATGCCCGCCTGAACAATGTGGAGATTGATCTGTGTGACGACTGGGCAAACCGGCCCGGGAGCGTCGATCTGATTACCGCTGCGGATGTTCTGTACGACCCTGAAAATCGCCCGTTACTGGCGGCCTTCGAAGCAGCCGCGCCCCAAGTGCTGCTGGCGGATTCGCGAGTGAAGGATCTTGGTCATTCCGGTTATGTGCAGCAGGCTGTGATCGAAGCCAGAACCTGGCCGGATCTGAATGAGTTTGAGGAATTCAACAAGGTGAGGATCTATCTGGCCGGCGGTGACTGAGCTTTTCTGGCCAGAAAAAACAAAGGGCAGCCATCAAGCTGCCCTTGAACAGGTACTGAACCGCCGTCCGGGGCAGTTCAGATTCGGAACAGGTTGGCGCCTCCGTGCGCGATGGGCAACTGCCGTGTTGCCATTCCTTGCTGCCGTTCCCTGGTGCCAGCATCCGAGCCGGCGATCCGATTCGTTATCCCTTAAGCGAAGCGTCCCTGTGTCCCTGCTTCTCCCCGCAGTCCGTGCCGGGGTGCATCCAGTGCGTCGTCCTTTCCCTGTCATCCTTGACGGTGTTCATATTACCAATGCCAGCTTTACAAACGTGTGAACTATGCACGCAGAACGCGTTGCCGAACTCGTCAAATATGGGAAAGTTGTTACAAATCATTCATGTAGACTATGGTTTGTAACTGGAATTACAGACTGCGTACGAGATGTCACAGGGAGTTCCTACAGGTATGTAGGAAATGTCTCACAAGGATTCGGGCGATTTTCGCAAATCCGTTTCTTGAGCCAGTCGAAGTCCCGGCCAAGGCAGCAGGCCAAGCCCGATGCCAACGGCATCCGCTGTCAGATCTGCGAGGGAGAAATCCCGGTACGGCAGGTTGGCTTGCACCACCTCCAGTATCAGGCCGAAAACCAGCAAGGCGGGGGCATACCAAAGCACAGAAAGCCGTGGCCATGCCAGGCGGGTCACCAGGGTGAGCTCCAGAAAGGCAATCAGATGATTGATCTTGTCATTGGGCGCCGCAGGGATGGGGTAACTGTTACTGGTGGTTGCCAGGTAAAGGATCGCTGCAATGGAAACAAACAGCGCTGCCTGCCATAGCCGTCGCATGGCCAGAATGGAGACGATAATGGAACGGATGCGGGGCATAGTGGAATCCGAGAGTCCTCGCGGGCTGTGGGAATGATTCCGACATGATATGCTTTGCGCCCCGTTATTGTCATGGCAGCGGAGGAACACCAGTAATGCTCAAGGGTAACTTTTTTCGTGGACTGGGCTATCTGGGGGAAGGCTTCGGGCTGATTCGCCAGCCGGGCCTCCGGTTGTTTGTTGTCATCCCGCTAATCATCAACATCCTGCTTTTCGGTCTGCTGTTCTATTTTCTGGCCGAACTGTTCACCGCCATGATCGCTGCGGCCATGGCCTGGTTGCCGGACTGGGCCTGGTTACAGGCACTCGATTGGCTTTTCTGGCTGCTGTATGGCGTGGTGATTCTGCTGATGCTGGCCTATGGCTTCGTGATCGTGGCCAACCTGATCGGCTCTCCCTTCTATGGTTACCTGGCGGAACTCACCGAGAAACACCTGACCGGCCAGGAAGTGTCTACTGACGATAGCTGGTCCGCCATTATCAAGGACATTCCCCGCGCGCTCTGGCGGGAGGTTCAGAAGATTGCCTATTACCTGCCCAGGGCTCTGGGCCTATTCATTATTGGCCTGATTCCCGTGGTCAACCTGGTGGCCGCTGTCCTCTGGTTTATGTTCAACAGTTGGATGATGGCGCTGCAGTATGTGGATTATCCGGCCGACAATCACAAGGTCAGTTTTCCGGCTCTGCGCAAGCTGTTGGGAGATACCCGGCTGTCGGCTCTCGGGTTCGGCCTGCCGGTCGCCCTGGCGGCGATGGTGCCGGTGCTCAACCTGTTTGTGGTGCCAGCGGCGGTGTGTGGTGCAACGGCCTATTGGGTTCGGGAAAACGGTTCAAACACTCAGTAATCAGTCATCGGAGGTTTCTTGGAAACATCGGAATTTGTCATCGGCCAGCGTTGGGTCAGCCACAGCGATACTGCCCTGGGTCTGGGTATCGTAACGGACATCTCGGGGCGCAGAGTCACCCTGGGGTTCCCCGCTGCCGATGAAGAGCGCACCTATGCCATCGATAATGCGCCCTTGTCACGGATCGTGTATCAACAGGGCGAGGAAATAGAGACCTTTGACGGTGAGCGCTATACCGTGCGCGCAGTGGAAGATCTCGATGGCGTTCTGGTGTATCACGCCGATGACGGTGAGAATCTTCAGCCGATTTCCGAGGTTAAGCTGGCGGGCTCTGTGAATTTTTCCGCGCCTCATCAGCGCCTCTTTGCCGGCCAGTTTGATCGCAACGGTGCCTTCCGGCTTCGAGTCGCCACCCTGCAGCACATGGACCGTCTGCGGGCGTCGCCGGCCCAGGGGCTGATTGGGGCACGCACCCAGCACCTGCCGCACCAGCTTTATATTGCCCACGAAGTGGCCCGCCGGCATGCTCCCAGGGTTCTGCTGGCCGATGAGGTCGGTCTGGGTAAAACCATTGAGGCAGGTCTGATTCTTCATTATCAGCTGCAGACCGGTCGAGCCCGCCGGGCGCTGATTGTGGTGCCCGATTCATTGATCCACCAGTGGCTGGTGGAAATGCTGCGGCGTTTTAATCTGCGCTTTTCCATTATTGATCAGGCCCGGTACGACGACCTCAAGGCCGAAGAAGATGATGTCGACGCTCTGGTTAACCATATTTTTGGTGATGACGATGCGGTTAACCCGTTTGAATCTGACCAATTAGTGCTGTGTAGCCTCGACTTCCTGGTGCGCAGCGAGAAGGCCCGCAAAGACGCGGTGGCGGCGGGCTGGGATCTGATGGTGGTGGACGAAGCTCATCACCTGGCCTGGTCGCCGGAACAGTCCAGCCCGGAATACGATGTGGTTGAGCAGTTGTCCGGTGCCAGCCAGGGCCTGCTGCTGCTGACTGCAACACCGGAACAGATCGGCGTGGCCAGCCACTTTGCCCGCCTGCGCTTGCTCGACCCGGCCCGGTTCCACAATCTGGAGACCTTCCGGGAAGAAGAACAGCACTATGAAGTGATCAATCAGGTGGTCCGGCGCCTGCAGCAGGCGCCGGATACTATCTCAAAAGACGATCGGCAGGCCCTGGCCGGTTGGCTGGGAGATGAGCTGGACGAATTGCTGGCCCGGGATGATGCCCACCAGGCGGTGATCGATGCGTTGCTGGATCGTCACGGCACCGGGCGAGTGTTGTTCCGGAATACCCGGGCCGCCATTCAGGGCTTCCCGGAGCGACAGCCGTTACCGGAACCCCTGCCGTGCCCGGACCTGTATGAACACCATCAATACGGTGTCACCGGGCTGGCGCCTGAGCAGGCAGTGGATGAAGAAGACTGGCTGGCCCAGGATCCCCGGGTGAGCTGGCTGGAGAAGAAACTGGTCAGCCTGCGCCCGGCCAAGGTGGTTGTGATCTGTGCCAAAGCCAGCACGGCCATGGCACTTGAGCATTATCTGCAGTTACGGGCCGGTATTCGCAGTGCAGCCTTCCACGAACACCTTAGTCTGATTGAGCGCGACCGGGCCGCGGCTTATTTTGCCGATACAGAGCAGGGGGCACAGGCGCTGATCTGTTCGGAAATCGGCAGCGAGGGCCGCAACTTCCAGTTTGCCCACCATCTGGTGCTATTTGATCTGCCGGCCAATCCGGACCTGCTGGAACAGCGCATTGGTCGCCTGGACCGGATCGGCCAGACCGAAGCGATCCGTATTCACATCCCCTATCTTCAGGGAACCAGTCAGGAGGTTCAGTACCGCTGGTTCCAGGAAGGGCTGAATGCGTTTGCCGAGAGTTGCGCGGTGGGGGTTGCCGTTCAGGAACACGTTCATGACCAGTGGCAGCAGGCCCTGGGCGGTGACGAGAGCGAGCTGGAGCCTTTGTTGGCGGCCAGTGCAGCCGAGACGGCGCGCCTGAAAGACATGCTGCACAACGGTCGGGACGCGCTGATTGAACTGAATTCCTGTCGTGTTGATGAGGCTGAGGCGTTGATCGCCGGGATCGAGGAAGAGGAGAACGCCGCTGAAGTCCGGGACTACATGATTCAGGCTTTCGATATCCTCGGCGTTGACCTGGAAGACCATAGTGAGCACGCGGATATCCTGAAGCCTGGCGAGCAGTTCCAGGCCGGCCTGGTGGCGGAGCTTCCCGAAGACGGGCTGACCGTTACCTGGGATCGTCAGCAGGCGTTGCAGCGCGAAGATATGGCGTTCATGAGCTGGGAGCACCCAATGGTCACCGGCGTGATGGATTCGGTGAACAGCTCCGGGCTGGGCAAGGCTGCCCTGGCCAATCTTTCGGTCAAGGCCCTGCCACCGGGTACGCTGCTGCTGGAAGCCGTATTCGCGGTGCACTGTCCGGCGCCCGAATCCCTTCAGCTGACCCGATACCTGCCGGTTTCACCCCTGCGCCTGGTGGTGGATGTGAATGGCCGGGATCTGTCCAAGGCTCTGCCCCATGAACGGCTGAATGAGCTTTGCTCCAATATCCGTCGACGCACGGCCCAGGCCATCGTGCCGAAAATCCGGGCCGAGGTGGAAACCATGGTCGACCACGCCGAGACACTGGCGGAGCCGCATCTGTCTCCGCTCCGCGAACAGGCGCTGGCGAGGGTAGATGACAGCTTCATACCGGAGATTCGGCGTCTGGAAGCACTGCAGAAAGTGAACCCGGCCATCCGCAACGAAGAAATCGACTTCCTGCGCAGCCAGCTGGAGGCCGCTCGCAGTGCCGTAGAACATGCGTCTCTGGCCCTGGAAGGTATCCGGGTGATTGTCACATCGTAATGGTGCTAACCGACTGAGCGCCGGTCATTATCTGGCGAACAGACATCTGTTAGGGTAAGTTGAACGTAACGAAGTGTAGTCAAAGGGCTCCGGCACTGGCCGGAGACTCCAATCCATGGAAGACAGAGAGATCCTGAGATGACTTTGATTCTTTTTCTGGTGGCTCTGGCCGGCCTGTTGTACGTGATGCGCCGGGAATCCGGTGCCAAGCCCGCCATTGGCGTGATGGTCGTGGTGGGTGTGCTGTCCCTGTTTATGGCCTCTGGCTGGCTTGCCTTTGTACTGCTGGCTGGTGCGGCCATTACTGCTTTGGCGGGTCTGCCCCAGTTCCGGCAGAGCTGGCTCACCCCGCGGGTGTTTGCCATGTTCAAGAAGGTGGCGCCCAAGGTGTCTGACACTGAGAAAGTAGCCCTGGAAGCTGGCACCGTTGGCTGGGATGGCGAACTGTTTACCGGCCGCCCGGATTGGCACAACCTGCTGATTAACCGTCACACCGGTCTGAGTGAGGAAGAACAGGCCTTTGTCGACAACCAGTGCACCCAGGCCATTTCCATGTGTAACGCCTGGGATCTGGCGGTTGAGCGTGCCGATCTGCCCAAGGAGCTCTGGGATTTCCTGAAGAAAGAGAAGTTCTTCGGCATGATCATTCCGAAGGAATACGGTGGCCTCGGGTTTTCCGCCAAGGCCCAGACTGCAGTGCTGCAGAAGCTGGCCGCCAACGAAATGCTGATGGTCACCGTCGGGGTGCCCAACTCCCTCGGCCCGGGCGAGCTGCTGGTGAAGTACGGTACCCAGGAGCAGAAAGACTATTATCTGCCGAGACTGGCCGATGGCCGGGAAGTCCCCTGTTTTGGCCTGACCGGGCCTCGCGCCGGCTCTGATGCCACTTCGCTGCCAGACACCGGCATCGTCTGCAAGCAGGAAGTGGATGGTAAAGAAGTGGTGGGTATCCGCCTGAACTTTGAAAAGCGCTGGATTACGCTGGCGCCGGTGGCCACCGTGGTCGGGCTGGCCTTCCGGATGTTTGACCCCGACGGCCTGCTGGGCGAGACCAAAGATTATGGCATTACCTGTGCGCTGATTCCCCGGGATACCGAGGGCATGGAAATCGGCCGGCGCCATTGCCCGATTGGGTCCCCGTTCATGAACGGCCCGATCAAGGGCAAGGATGTGTTCATTCCGCTGGACTACATCATTGGTGGCCAGGAAATGGCCGGTCAGGGCTGGCGTATGCTGGTTGAATGCCTCTCGGTAGGTCGCTGTATCACCCTGCCGTCCGGTGCGGCCGGCGCCGCCGCCTATGCTGTGGGCACGGCCGGTGGCTTTACCCGAATCCGGCGTCAGTTCAATACGCCGGTGGCGGAAATGGAAGGGGTACAAGCCCCGCTGGCCCGCATTGCGGCTAAAACCTACATTGCTCAGGCGGCGGTCAATCACACCGCCAACATGATCGACCGGGGCGAGAAGCCGGCAGTACCTTCGGCCATCCTCAAGTATCACCTGACTGAGTTCCAGCGTGAAATTCTGACCGATGCCATGGATGTGCACGGCGGTAAAACGGTGACCCTTGGTCCCCGTAATTACCTGGGCATCGGCTACAGCGGTGCGGCGGTGTCTATCACCGTTGAGGGTGCCAATATCATGACCCGCAGCCTGATGATCTTCGGTCAGGGCGCCATCCGTTGTCATCCGTACGTGCTGAAAGAGCTTGCCGCGAAGGACAATGATGATATCAAGGCGTTTGATGAGGCCTTCTTTGGTCATGCCGGGTTGATCTTTGGTAATGCCGCCCGCGCCTTTACACAGGCGCTGGGCCTGGGCAAGGCTGATGTGCCATTCGACAGTGCCTCCCGCAAGTATGCCCAGGCCCTGGCGCGGTTCAGCTCTGCCTTCGGCCTGTGTGCCGATGCGGCCATGACAACCCTGGGCGGCGAGCTGAAAATGCGCGAGCTGATTTCGGCACGCCTGGGTGACATGCTGGCGAATCTGTACCTGGCTTCCATGGTGCTGAAGAACTGGCACGAAACCCAGCCGGTGGATGGCGAGAAAGAACTGATGCAGTACAGCCTGGCCTATCTGCTGCATCGTACCGAGCTGGCACTGGACGAGTTCCTCCAGAACCTGCCGAACCGACCGGTGGCACTGGCTCTGCGAGCTATTACCCTGCCGCTGGGATGCCGTTGGGATGCGCCCCATGATGATCTGGCGCGCAAGCTGGCCCGTTCCATCACCACCGATACTCCGGTTCGCAACAAGCTGATGGCTGGTGCCTGGACTACAGACGGGGAAGGCACGGTGGAAAATCCCGTCGCCCGCTATAACGGTCTGTTGAAAGACTACGACAAGGCCGAGCAGCTGTATCGGAAGGCCACCAAGGCTTACGCCAAGGGCGAACTGCCGATGACCGCACTGCATCCCGAGGAGCGTTTTGAGGCCGCCCTGGAGGCCGGTGTATTCAGCAAGGAAGAAGCCGACTTCATGCGCCAGTATGAAGAGGTGGTGCTGGAAATGCTCACCGTGGATGATTTCCCGTTTGACGAGTTTGCCCGAAACCGGGAAACCCTGATCGACCACAACCCGGCCTAAGGTGGCCGGGTAGCATGTGGTGGTCGGTTCTTGCAGTCAGCGTTGGTGCCGTTATAGGCGCCAACCTGCGCTGGGGGCTTGGGCTCTGGCTTAACGCCAGTTATCACGCCGTTCCCTGGGGCACACTGGTTGCCAACCTCAGTGGTGGCTGGCTGATTGGCGTGTTGATGGCTTTTTTCAGCCAGAGCAGTGTGCTTTCGCCGGAATGGCGTCTGTTTGCGGTGACAGGTTTGTGTGGCGCCCTGACGACTTTCTCGACCTTCTCGCTGGAGATGTTCGCCGCCCTTCAGGAAGGCAAGTGGGGTATGGCCCTGGTCGGAATTCTGGCCCATGTTGTTGGCTCTATCCTGATGACAGCACTCGGATTTCTGACTTTTTCCCTGGTGCGTGGGTAAGCCTGCGGGCGAGTCAGAATCTGTGGGTATCACTACCTACACAAATTATTGAAATTACGCTTGGCAAGCCCGAAATTCCAGAGTAGAGTGGGTTCGTAGGAAAGAATCAGTAAAGCAGTTCATGAATAAGACGTACCTCCGCAGTTAGTAGTGACCGTCCTGTTTTTGATCCCGCGAGTTCTGTTTTTCCGTTACACGCTGACCAGCACCCTATGAGTGTGTGGCAGCAGATAATATGATTGATTTCAGGAAGTTTAAGTATGTCTACTACTACCGGTACTGTTAAGTTCTTCAACGAAGCAAAAGGCTTTGGCTTTATCACTCGTGAAGGCGGCCCGGACGTATTCGTTCACTACAGCGCCATTCAGGGCTCTGGTTTCAAGACCCTGGCCGAAGGCCAGCAGGTCGAGTTCACCGTAACTCAGGGCCAGAAAGGTCCTCAGGCGGAGAACGTTGTTGCTCTGTAATCCCCTGAGGATTCAGCAATAACCCAAAAAAGGCAGCCGAGGCTGCCTTTTTTGTTGCCTGTTTATTCCCCGAAAATTTCCTCGTAAAAACGCATGGTGCCCTGCCATGAGCGCCGCGCAGCTGCTTCATCATAGGCGATTGGCATGCCGAACTGTTCGGCCACCTTATCGGCATTGGGATTGGTGAAGGAATGTTTCACGCCGGGAAAGCTGACAAGCGTCAGATCCACTTCGGCATTCTGCATTTCCCGAACCAGCCCGGCCACCTGTTCCGAGGGAACCATGTCATCTGCGCCGCCTGTGTAGACCTGCACTTTTGCTTTTACAGCGCCAGCTTCGGCCTGCAGCGGGCTGCCCAAGGCACCGTGGTAGCTGACTACGCCATCCAGATCCACGCCCATACGAGCCATGTTCAGGACCACGGCACCACCGAAGCAATAGCCCTGGGCAGCAATACGGTCTGGGTCAACGCTGTCATGGTTCTGCAGAAGTGCCTTGGCTTTCAGGAAGCGGGCTTTAACCTGCTCCATGTTGCTTGTGGCTTCTTGCATGAACTTCTGGGCGGTATCCGGATGGTCGGCCTGTTTGCCGGAGCCATACATATCCAGTGCGAAGGCGGTATAGCCGGAGGCTGCCAGCTTTTCCGCCTGCTCCCGGGCAAAGTCATTGTGGCCCCACCATTCGTGTACCACCAGCACGCCGGGGCGTTTCTGGTCGGACTCGTCGTCCCAGGCCAGGTAGCCGGTGAAGGTTTGGCCGTCTACGGTGTATTCAATGGTTTCGGTCTGCATTTCTGCAAGCGCCTGTGTGCTGGTCATAAAAAGGGAGAGGATTGCTGTGGGTACTGCGGTTCTGATACGGATCATCGCGTTTTTTACTCCTTGCCAGGATTGGTGACACTTCCATGATTACGTTGGCAGCCAGAAAATCGATCCAGACTCACTGGCGTGTCCTGTTCTCAGAACAAAACGGTCTTATAGGCCGGATCTGATAAGTAAAGAGAATCAATGCCGGCTTTCCCGAATCTGATTCTTGACTATAGTTAAGAACAGGAACGGTTTTAAGTCCGAAATGGTTCGGGCACCGTATCCACCCATACCAACAACAGCAATAAAGGGGGTGGTTTATGCTTCTGTCCCATGCGTTTGGTCTCTTCACCCACCCGGAAGATGAGTGGGTATCCATCAAGAAAGAACACGAACATCCAACTCGTCTTTATGTGGCGTACGTCGTCGTTCTGGCGGCCATAGCGCCAATCTGTGCCTACATCTCGACGGCCCATTTTGGTTGGTCTATCGGTAGCGAACGGCTGATCAAGCTCACCGAAATCAGTGCCCTCCAGATGAGCGTTCTGACCTACCTCGCCATGCTGGTGGGGGTCTTCGCCCTCGGGTACGCCATTAACTGGATGGCGAAAACCTATGGCGCCAAGGAAGAGCACGTGCCGTCTAACGGCATTGCCCTGGCGGCCTACTCCTGCACACCACTGTTTCTGGCCGGTTTCGCGTTGCTGTATCCGGTGCCCTGGTTCAATGCGGTGGTGTTCCTGGCGGCGGCCTGTTACGGCGCCTGGCTGATGTACGACGGCTTGCCGATCGTCATGGGCATCGAAAAGGAGCGGGCGGTCATGTACGGAGGGGCTCTACTCACGGTGGCACTGGTGATCCTGGTATCCACCCGAGTCGGTTCGGTCATTCTCTGGAATCTGGGGCTCGGGCCGGTGTTCGTCAGCGGCTAGCCAAACACGTTATTCACTCTGTCATAACGGGAGCTTCGGCTCCCGTTTTTTGTTTGCCCGGCGAAGCCGGCAAACCCGGTCATCTGAAAGAAGATGGCGTCACCCCGACTGAGGGGAAGACAATCCGACTGGCAAGGGCGTCACTGGCCAACGGTGGGGTCTGAAGGAAGCCATAGGAAGTTAACGGTACAC
>Ga0208316_1001472_pt1 | contig 13885 bp, 10 predicted proteins | sample MalvireepMed_231_FD_184240 | JGI IMG/M metagenome (GOLD analysis project Ga0208316, IMG submission 184240) | Marine viral communities from the Global Malaspina Expedition - Malaspina viral metaG DeepMed_231 (SPAdes) (version 2) | ecosystem: Environmental > Aquatic > Marine > Oceanic | place... | reverse complement strand
CTTCGTTCTCGACGCCAGCATGGACAAGGACGCCGGCACAGCCGAGCGGGTGGGCATCGACTACGAGCAACTGATTGAAGACGTTGCCCCCGGCGACATTCTGGTGCTCGACGACGGCCGCATCGAAATGGAAGTGATGTCGGTAGACGAGCACAGCATTACCTCCAAGGTACTGATTGGCGGTCCATTATCCAACAACAAGGGCCTGAACAAGCGAGGCGGAGGACTGTCTGCCGAAGCTCTGACCGAGAAAGACAAGCAGGACATTGTTACCGCCGCAAAACTTGACGCGGATTATGTCGCCGTCTCATTCGTGCGCACCGCCGAAGATATGCACATCGCGCGCAGACTGCTGAGCGAGGCCGGCTCTGAGGCGGGCCTGGTCGCCAAAATTGAGCGGGCGGAGCTGGCACACGACGACCAGGCCCTGGATGAGGTCATCCTCGCCTCAGACGCCGTCATGGTCGCCCGGGGCGACCTGGCGGTTGAGATTGGCGATGCCGAACTGGTAGCAGTTCAGAAGCACATCATTGCCCGCGCCCGGGTTCTGAACCGGGCGGTCATCACCGCAACCCAGATGATGGAATCGATGATCACCAACCCGATGCCCACCCGGGCCGAGGTGTCCGACGTCGCGAATGCCGTAATGGACTACACCGACGCGGTCATGCTGTCGGCCGAAACCGCAGTAGGTGACTATCCGAAAGAAGCGGTAGAGGCCATGGTCCGCATCTGCCTGGGGGCCGAACGGCATCCCTCCATGCACCAGTCCAAACACCGGATTCACGAGAGCATGGAGCGGGTCGACGAAGCCATCGCTTTGTCTGCCATGTACGCCGCCAACCACCTGCAGGGTGTGCGTGCCATCATCTGCATGACTGAGACAGGCGCTACCCCCAGACTGATGTCACGCATCAAGTCCAGCCTGCCGATCTTTGCCCTGTCGCGCCATCACTCCACCCAGCACCGGGTGGTTCTTTTCCGCGGCGTGCAGACCATACCCTTCGATTCGGCCCGGATTGCCAATGAGCAGACCAATGCTGAGGCCGTGGAACAACTGCGCAGACGCGGCGTAGTCGGCGAAGGTGATCTGGTGGTGATTACCAAGGGGGATTACGTCAACGCTCAGGGCGGCACCAACACTATGAAAATCGTGCGCGTTGGCAGCGATATCCGCTAGCCGCCGGGCAGCGCCTGGCACAGCCTTCGGCCGGACACACAAAACCCACCACGACGGTGGGTTTTATGTGTCCGGTTTAAAGGTCGCCCAGACTTCCCCTGGCAATTTCCGACACTGCCGGCCAGTCTTTACCGGCAATGGCCTCCGCCGGCGTGAGCCAGGACCCACCAACAGCACAGACATTCGGTAACGCCAGATAATCTCTGGCTGTCTGGCGGCTAATGCCACCAGTCGGACAAAAGACGACATCGGGAAATGGCCCGCTGAAGGCCTTAAGCGCAGGGATACCCCCTGCCACTTCCGCCGGGAAAAACTTGAACTCCCGATAGCCCAACGCATACCCCATCATCAGCTCGGACACCGTCGAAACCCCTGGCAACAGCGGTGCCTCGGAGGTAACACCGAACTCCAGAATGGCCTCAGTAATCCCGGGGGTAATCACAAACTGCGCACCAGCAGACTCCACCTGTCGATACTGGGCGATACTGGTAACCGTTCCTGCACCAACCCAGGCTTCGGGAATGGCTTTCCTGACCTTTTCAATGGCACGCACTCCATGCTCGGTGCGCAAGGTAATTTCAAGTACCCGGATACCTCCATCTACCAGCGCACGGCACAGCGGGATGGCATCGTCCGGGTCTTTGATCGCAATCACAGGCACCAGAGGCGAGGCTGCCAGAACGGCCTGCACCCGCTCGCGATGATAGTCCGACAATTGATTCATGGTGATCTCCTAAAGCAGTTAGCGGCGGTGACCAGACAAGCAACGCGGCGTCACGGGCTCCAGAACACTTCCAGGCCGGGTTTCAGGAAGGCCCGCACCGGCATGGCAAATACATCATCCAGAGCCGAACACGCCCTTCTGAGCGTCTCCAGCTTGTCCTCCCCTTTCAGGTGCAGCGCGGTAAAGCGCGCTTGCGCCAGTACCGCCCGGGTCAGCGTCACCCTGGGCTGAGGCTGGGATTCGGGTGTCATCGCCGCTACCAGACCAGTATTGAACTCATCCATGGCTTCAGGCAGCTCAGGCGCATCCGGAAACAGCGAAGCGGTATGACCGTCATTGCCCATTCCCAGAATCACCACATCCACCGGCAGAACCAGCACAGAAAGCGCCTGCCGAACTGCCTCCAATCCTTGATCCGGAATTTCCCCCGGCTGCTTCAGTGCCAGGTAACGGGCTTTCGCAGCCCTGCCCACTAACAGATTGTTTCTGACCAGGGTTGTGTTACTGGCAGGGTCGCCCTCCGGCACCCAGCGCTCGTCCGCCAGCACAACATCCACTCTGGACCAGTCCAGATCCGCGTCGGACAACGCCTTGAAGAAGGGTAACGGCGTAGAGCCTCCGGACACCACCAGGCTGACCCTGGACGCCTGCTCAAGACGACTGGCGAGCACATCGGCGACGGTCGAGGCCAAGGCCCGGGCCACGCGCCCGGCATTATCATCGGCGTGAAACCCTACCCCCTCTGGCAAGCGGATGTCAGGCATCCTCATACCAGCTCCTCCCATCCCGTGTGATCATGGCAATGGAGGCAACCGGGCCCCAGGTGCCGGCGGCATATCGCTTGGGCGGTTCGCCACTGTCTCGCCAGTTAGCGATGATCTCGTCGACCCAGCGCCAGGCGTATTCCACCTCATCCCTGCGAACAAAAAGGTATTGATTACCTTTCATCACCTCCCACAGCAAACGCTCATAGGCATCCGGAATGCGTTCCGCTTCAAAGGTTTCGGAGAAGGTCAGCTCCAACGGCCCCTGCCGCAATCGCATCCCCTTATCCAGCCCCTGATCCTTGGTCAGGATTTTCAGGGCCATTCCCTCATCCGGCTGCAACCGTATAATCAGTTTGTTGTTGGCCAAATGCTTCTGGTCCGGGTCAAAAATGTAGTGAGGCGCGGGCTTGAAATGGATGATGATCTGGGAAAGCTTCTCCGGTAGTCGCTTGCCCGTGCGGATGTAAAAGGGCACGCCAGACCAGCGCCAGTTGTCGATCTCAGCCTTCAGGGCCACGAAGGTTTCGGTGGCACTGCCCTTGTTGGCATCTTCCTCCTCCAGATAACCCGGAACCGGCTTGCCATTGCTGGTGCCTGCAGTGTACTGACCACGCACGACGTACCGATCCATCATGTCCGGGGTAATCCGCTTCAGCGCCTTGAGTACCTTTACCTTCTCGTCCCGGATACTGTCCGCTGACAGGTCGGCAGGCGGATCCATCGCAATCAGGCACAGCAACTGCAGCAGGTGATTCTGAATCATGTCGCGAATCTGACCGGCCTGGTCAAAATAGCCCCAGCGCCCTTCTATACCGACGCTCTCCGCGACGGTAATTTCAACGTGAGAGATATGATTCTGGTCCCACTGGGAGGCAAACAGGTTGTTGGCGAATCGCAGGGCAATCAGATTCTGCACGGTCTCCTTACCCAGATAGTGATCAATCCGGAACAACTGGTTTTCGTGGTAGACCTCTCCAAGCTCATCGTTGATCACCCGGGACGACTCAAGGTCGTGGCCAATAGGTTTTTCCACCACCACCCGGGTTTTCTCATTACAACAACTGGTCGCCTTCATATTGCGGGCAATCACGCCATACATCGAAGGCGGCGTGGCCATGTAGACGATGAGTTCGTTGTTGGGTTCATCCCGCCACTCACGCAGGGCCCCGTAGCCCTCAGGATCGGTGAAATCCAGCAACAGGTAATCCACCCGCTGCAGAAATGCATTCGCCACGCCAGCATCAAACTCACTGTCTTTCACATGATAGCGAAGCTTTTCAAACAGTTGCTCCCGGACGTCCGCTGTTGTTGCCTTCGTGCGCGCAATCGCCAGAATGCGACTGCCCTGCGCGAGCAAGCCCGCGCGCTCCAGCTGATACAGCGCAGGGAAGAGTTTACGCTGAGCCAGGTCACCCAAGGCGCCAAAAAGCATCAGGTCACACGGGGCATTCGCGTTCTTTACCATGAGTCGCGCCCTCCATGATTTGCCGCTCCACTTCATTCACATTAACAGGAAGTAGTAGTTTTAGAAAAAAAACAGTCAAACTGCTGACTCCCAGCCCTCAGAAAACCACGTTATGACACGTTGACTACCGCAAACACACCAATAAAACGGTATACTCCCGAGTTCTTAGATGATTCGGCCCCCAAGAGATCAACGGAGCATCCATTCATGACAACCAGTCACGCGCACCGGGAAGAGAATCTGCTGGAAGATATTCAGGAACGCCTGGATAATCTGAACAAGTCCGAGCGCAAAGTGGCAGAAGCGATTCTTAAGGACCCCAGCGCTGCAACGCGGTACAGCATTGCAGCCCTGGCCCGGGCGGCCAATGTCAGCGAACCTACTGTAAACCGATTCTGTCGGAGTTTTTCAGCGACGGGCTTCCCGGACTTCAAGATCCGATTAGCACAGAGCATTGCGACAGGAACACCCTATGTCGGCCAGAATATAGAGCCCGACGACACCGTGGCTGAATTCGCTGACAAAATCATGCTCAGCACCATTGCCAACCTGGATAAGTCTCGCCAGTCACTCGATCACAAAGCGCTAGCTTCGGCCATCGACTATCTTATCCAGGCAAAACAGATCCACTTTTTTGGCATGGGCGGCTCCGCGTCGGTCGCACTCGATGCCCAGCACAAGTTTTTTCGATTCAACATTCCCGTAACCTCATACGACGACGCTCTCATGCAGAGAATGGTGGCGGCAGGGGCGCAGGTCGGAGATGTGATCGTAATGATCTCATACACCGGCCGAACCAAGGAAAGCGTTGATATCGCCAGAGTGGCGCGAGAGAACGGCGCAACGGTTATTGGTATAACAAACCCGGAATCCCCTCTTGCGGAATTCTGTACGGTGGTGGTTGGCGTCACAACCCCGGAAGACACAGAAGTGTACATGCCCATGTCTTCCAGAATTATTCATTTGACGGTCATCGACATCCTCGCAACCGGTGTAACGCTGAAACGTGGATCGGATTTTCTGGGCCATCTCAAGAAAATCAAGGAAAGCCTGAAAGCTACCCGATATCCGAAAGAATGAACCGCTCACAAAAAAGCCCCCGAAAGGGGGCTTTTTTTCGAGGTCTACAGCAAATCAGTTCCGCTCAACCTCAGCTGTATTGCGAAGGTACTGCTGGTAGGCGGTATATTCACGCTGCCCCTCCAGCTGCGCCAGGAAACGCATCAGCTGTTGGTATTCCGCACCTTCCTGATCAACCTCACCTTCGTTGACACCGGTCAGCACAATGACAGCAGCCTGATCGGCCGTAACGGCGCGGCCAACGGTTGGCGAGTCACCATCCGGGCGGGCCATGGAAAACACTTCCTGCACCACGCGCGGGCTCAGGCCAGACACACTCCGGCCCTGATCTTCAAACTGCTGCCATTCACCGGCACCAAGTTCGTCAGCACTGGTACCGGATTCAAGCTGAGCCACGAGCTCATCAACACGGGCTGCCAGCGCATCCCGGGTTTCGGTTCTCTCCAGAATCCGACGAATCTCCGGCTCCACATCGGCCAACTCCAATTGGCGCGGTTCGTGATACTCGCGCACCCGGGCAACGACCGACACGTTATCACCCACGTCGATCAGCTCGGTATTGTAGCCACCCTCAAGTACATCTTCAGAGAACAGTTGACGTACCAGACCCGCATGATCAAAGGGTGCTGCACCGCCATCCCTGCTGACACCTTCGACCACCCGAATTTCCAGACCCAGCTCTTCGGCCGGGCTGGCAAGATCGTCGGCGGCGTAGGCCGCATCAGCCAGTTGCGAGCGAACTTCCGCAAAACGCTCACTGGCCTTGGTTCTGGCCAATTCGAGTCGCAGATCTTCACGCAACTCGTCAAAGGCAGGCACATCGGAGCGGCGCACCTCTTCCAGCTTGATCAGATGAAGACCAAAGCTGGTCTCAACCGGACCAGAAACTTCGCCTTCTTCCAGCCCAAACAGAGCGTCTTCAAAGGCTTCATCGTAGACACCACGGCCGGCAAAACCGAGATCACCACCTTCCTGCGCAGAGACGGTATCGACTGAGTATTCCTCGGCCAGGACGGCAAACGACTCACCGTCTTCAAGACGCTGCTGGATGGTTGCGAGAGTCGCCTGCCCTTCATCACCGGCCTCTACAAGAATGTGAGCGGCACGGCGCTCTTCCCGTGCGTATTCTTCAGCACGCTCCTCGTAATAGGCCCGCACTTCATCTTCGGAAACTTCAATGGACTCCGCCAACGCTCCCTGGGACAGGGTAATGTAGGCAGCATCCACCTGCTCTGGCTGACGAAACTGGTCACGGTTCTCGTCGTAGTACGCCTGCACGTCCGCCTCGGTCACATCCACCTTGTCCTGAACACTACTGCCATCAAGGGTCAGCACGCGGAAGTCACGGGTCTGATTCTGAATGGCCAGCAAATGGGCTGCATTCTCAGGTGCCACGACACCAGTCTGGACGATCGCCGCGCGAATCTGGTTTACCACATAGTTCTTGCGCATGCTTTCGCGGAACTCGGCAACGCCCATGCCCAGATTGCGCACTGTGGCTACAAACCGATCACGATTGAACTGGCCATCCACCTGGAACTGGGGCATCTGGGTAATCAGGGAATCGATGTCGGCGTCGGTCAGCTCCAGCCCCTGGCTCTGAGCGTCCTGAGTGAGCACGGCCTCCCGGATCAGCGCATCCAGCACGTCGCGGCGAATCTGATCTTCGTCCAACAGGGATTGATCCGGATTCTCCATCTGCATAAGGCGCTGCTGGCTTTCCATCTGTACGGTGCGCAGAAACTCCCGCTCGGTGATGTCCTGGCCGTTAACCGTTGCCACTTCTGGCTCGCCAGTGAAGCCGCCGATGATGGCATCCATTCCCCAGATCGAGAGGGAAATAATCAATAGGCCAACGATAACCTTGGCGATCGTACTCTGGGCGTTATCCCGAATATCTTGAAGCATGTTGTTCTCGAATCCCTGTTCAAGGTTCTGCTGTTGGTAGTGGTGAGGCGAAAGCTGAGAGAGCCACAGTTAACACGCAAAAAGGCGCACCCTTACCGGAATGCGCCTTGAATTCTGATGGCAGTTCCCGAAACCGGGAACTGCCAGAGAAAGAACCGTTACTTAACGGCGTCTTTCAGGGCCTTGCCTGCCTTGAATCCAGGCACTTTAGAGGCCGGAATCTTGATTTCTGCACCAGTCTGCGGGTTGCGACCAGTACGGGCAGCACGCTCTTTCACAGAGAAGGTGCCAAAGCCGATCAGGGTAACCTGGTCGCCTTTCTTCAGTGCACCGGTGATAGAGTTGGTCATGGCATCCAGCGCACGGCCAGCTGCGGCTTTGGAGATGTCTGCGGACTCTGCAATTGCATCGATCAGTTCGGACTTGTTCACACTAAACCCCTTCGATTTCAGGTTGAAGATGTTATAGGTCGGTTTGTTTTTTCGCGGACGTTCTCGACTATCGCATAAGCGATGGGAGAATTCCATTCTTCAGTTTTTTTATTCCTTGCGGCATTAAACCGGTGTTCGGAATAGGCACTTACTGCGCGGGAGCCCTTGGTATTGGCTGCTTCACGGCGAAACAGTTATACCAACGGGCTCTCAGGCGTGTCAACAACTCATCCGGTGTTTAATGTGTATTTATGCGCTCTGCAGCGTCGCCGGAATCATCAGAAGTGGCCGATTTGCCGGTTTCCTTGTCAGCATTTTCAGACCGGGGATCCGGCTGGTAGGCCAGCGCAATATCCAGAACCTCATCAATCCACTTGACCGGGCGGATCTCCAGCGATTCCTTGATGTTGTCCGGTATCTCCTTGAGATCCCTGACATTTTCATCCGGGATGATGACAGTTTTGATGCCGCCGCGATGGGCTGCCAGCAGCTTTTCCTTCAAGCCGCCGATCGCCAGAACGCGACCTCGCAAGGTGATTTCACCGGTCATCGCTACATCCGCCCGAACGGGAATTCGGGTCAGTGCAGAAACCAGTGCTGTACACATACCAATACCGGCACTCGGGCCATCTTTCGGGGTTGCTCCCTCAGGTACATGCACGTGAAGATCGTGTTTTTCGTGGAAATCATCCGCCACACCCAGGCCGGCCGCCCTGCTCCGGACCACCGTAAGTGCCGTCTGAATGGATTCCTGCATAACGTCACCCAGCGAGCCGGTTTTAACGACACGACCCTTACCTGGCGTCAAAGCACACTCTATGGTCAACAGCTCGCCCCCGACCTGGGTCCATGCCAGACCGGTCACCTGTCCGATCTGGTTGGTTTCTTCTGCCAGTCCGTATTTGAACTTTTTGACGCCTGAGTAATCCTCCAGAAGATCCGGCGTCAGGGTCACCGAGGCCTTGGTGCTGCTCTCTACGTGCTCACGCACCACCTTACGGCAGATCTTGGCGATTTCGCGCTCAAGACCCCGTACACCGGCTTCCCGAGTGTAGTAGCGGATCAGGTCCCGAATGGTCTCTTCCGGCAGTTTCAGTTCGTCCTTGCGCAGACCATTGGCCTTGAGCTGCTTGGGCAGAAGGTAACGCAACGCAATATTGACCTTCTCATCTTCGGTGTATCCGGGAATCCGGATGATCTCCATGCGGTCCAGCAGTGCCGGTGGAATATCCATGGAGTTGGAGGTACACACGAACATCACATCAGAGAGGTCGTAATCGACCTCCAGGTAGTGGTCATTGAACGTATGGTTCTGTTCCGGGTCCAACACCTCAAGCAGAGCCGAGGCCGGATCGCCACGATGGTCCATGCCCATCTTGTCGATTTCGTCGAACAGGAAAAGCGGGTTCTTCACACCCACCTTGGAAAGCTTCTGCAACAACTTGCCCGGCAGCGCGCCGATGTAAGTCTTGCGGTGGCCTCGTATCTCGGCTTCGTCACGCACACCACCCAGCGCCATGCGGGTGTATTTGCGATTGGTGGCCTTGGCGATGGACTGGCCAAGGGAGGTCTTGCCAACCCCGGGAGGCCCTACCAGGCAAAGCACAGGCCCTTTCACCTTCTTGACCCGACTCTGAACCGCCAGATACTCCAGAATACGCTTCTTCACCTCGTCCAGGCCGTAGTGATCCCGGTCCAGGATTTCACGGGCCTTTTCAAGGTCGTGACGAACCCGACTGCGCTTCTTCCAGGGGACCGCCAGCATCCAGTCAATGTAGCCGCGCACCACGGTAGCTTCCGCGGACATCGGAGACATCATCTTGAGCTTGTTCAGCTCTGCTTCGGTTTTCTTCCGGGCCTCTTCCGGCAGACCGGCTTCCTCAAGCTTCTGCTCAAGTTCCTCGAAATCGTTATTACCCTCACCGAGCTGGCCCATTTCCTTCTGGATCGCTTTCATCTGCTCGTTCAGGTAATACTCGCGCTGGCTGCGCTCCATCTGCTTTTTCACACGGCCACGGATGCGCTTCTCCACTTCGATCAGATCAATCTCACCGTCCAGCTTGCCCAGCAGAAGATCAACCCGCTTACGAACGTCCAGAGCTTCCAGCAACTCCTGTTTCTCGGGAATCCGCATCTCCAGATGCGCGGCCATGGTATCGACCAGACGCTCAAGTTCGTGGATACCGGTCAAAGCATTGGAAACCTCAGATGGCACCTTTTTGGACAGCTTCACGTACTTCTCGAATTCGTCCATCAGGGTCTTGGTGAGGACGTCTTCCTCGCGCTCCGGCAAGGATTCCTCATCCATCAGAATGGCCTGGCCGGACAGGTAATCGCCTTCCTCGATGTCAGAAATGCTGGCTCGGGAATTACCCTCTACCAGAACCTTGACGGTGCCATCCGGCAGCCGAAGCATCTGCAGCACCGTCGCCAGGGTGCCCATGGCAAATACATCCTTCGGGCCCGGCTCGTCGGTGGAGGCATCTTTCTGGGCTACCAGCAGGATTTCCTTGCTGCCCTCCATTGCCGCTTCCAGCGCCTGAATGGATTTTTCGCGGCCCACAAACAGCGGAACCACCATGTGCGGGAACACCACCACATCACGCAAAGGAAGCAGCGGGTATTCGTGCACAGTTTCATCAGGTATACGGGTCATGGGGAATCCTCTGACAGTATTTCTTTCAGCATATCACCCAACATTGGGGCGCTGACAAAAATTGCAATCTTTTTACGATGGGAAATATCAGGGAGCAAACGATAAGGGCCTGAGATGAAAAAGGGGCGTTGAACGCCCCTTTTATATCACCCGGTATTCTACGCCCTGTGCCCGCTCAGTCTTCGGGCACCGCCTTGGCGTGATCGCTGCTGGCGTAGATCTTGAAGGGCTCTGAATCGCCCTTGATCACACTCTCGTCGATCACCACCTTGGAGACATCATGCTCAGAGGGAATCTGATACATGGTATCCAGCAGGGTCGCTTCCATTATCGACCGCAGACCACGGGCACCGGTCTTGCGCTCCATGGCTTTTCTGGCCACTGCGCGCAGGGCGTCTTCCCGGAAGTCCAGCTCCACCCCTTCCATATCAAACAGCTTCTGATACTGCTTGGTCAGGGCGTTTTTGGGCTCGGTCAGAATCTGCACCAGTGCTTCTTCATCCAGTTCGGTCAACGTGGCCACCACAGGCAGACGGCCGACGAATTCCGGAATCAGGCCAAACTTCACCAGATCCTCGGTCTCGACTTCGCGAATGATATCGCCAGTGCTCTTGCTGTCGTCCTGGCTCTTGACTGTAGCCGAGAAGCCAATGGAACTGCGCTCAGAGCGTTCCTGGATAACCTTGTCGAGGCCGGCGAAGGCACCGCCACAGATAAACAGGATGTTACCGGTATCCACCTGCAGGAATTCCTGCTGGGGGTGTTTACGCCCACCCTGAGGAGGAACCGAAGCGACAGTACCCTCGATCAGCTTCAGCAAAGCCTGCTGAACACCCTCACCCGATACATCCCGGGTAATGGACGGGTTATCGGACTTGCGGGAAATCTTGTCGATCTCGTCGATGTAGACAATACCGCGCTGGGCCTTTTCGACATCGTAGTCGCACTTCTGCAGCAGTTTCTGGATGATGTTTTCAACATCCTCACCCACATAGCCTGCTTCGGTCAGCGTGGTCGCATCCGCGATGGTAAACGGTACATTCAGCATGCGCGCCAGGGTTTCCGCCAACAGGGTCTTACCGCTACCGGTGGGACCGATCAGCAGAATGTTGCTTTTGCCCAGCTCGACATCACTCTTGCCCTCGCCGTAGCGAAGACGCTTGTAGTGGTTATACACCGCTACAGACAGAACGACCTTGGCGCGATCCTGGCCAATAACATATTCATTCAGAGTCTCACGGATCTCTGCCGGCGTGGGCAGGCGGTCGCTGGCCTCCTCCGGGGCGTTCTCCTGAATCTCTTCCCGGATAATGTCATTGCACAGATCAACGCACTCGTCGCAGATGAACACCGAGGGCCCTGCAATGAGCTTACGGACTTCATGCTGGCTCTTTCCACAAAACGAGCAGTAGAGCAACTTGCCGTTATCGTCGCCTCTGCCGTTTCTTTCATCTGCCATTGAAATACCTCTGTTCTTCGTTGGCCGGTGTCATCAGTGTGTACGCCGGCCGGTAGTGATGCGATGACTTTCAGTATTATTTATTCGATACGCGCTTATCAAGTATTGTATCGATCAACCCGTACTCTTTGGCCTGGGCAGGATCCATGAAATTATCACGGTCGGTATCCCGGGCGATGGTCTCGATGTCCTGACCAGTGTGCTCCGCAAGCAGCTCGTTGAGCGTGTTGCGGATTTTCAGGATCTCACGGGTATGGATCTCGATGTCCGTCGCCTGCCCCTGATAGCCGCCCAGCGGCTGATGAATCATTACACGGGAGTGCGGCAGGCAGGCACGCTTGCCCTTCGCGCCACCCGACAACAGGAAAGCACCCATGCTGGCTGCCTGACCGATGCAAAGCGTTGCTACGTCCGGCTTCACGAACTGCATGGTGTCGTAAATGGACATGCCGGCGGAAACGGAGCCACCCGGACTGTTGATATAAAGATGGATATCCTTGTCCGGATTTTCGGATTCCAGGAACAGCAACTGGGCAACCACGAGGTTTGCCATGTGATCTTCAACCGGGCCAACCAGAAAGATCACCCGCTCCTTGAGCAGACGGGAATAAATGTCGAACGAACGTTCGCCGCGCGCCGTCTGTTCAATAACAATCGGCACCAGGCCTGAGCTGGTTATCATTGTAGGGCCATCAAACGGTTTCTGCGTCATGTGCGCCTGAACTCCTTATGGACAATGGTTTGGACTCCTGCTTCAACGGGAGCCCGTTGTATTCCGGTACCCCATATACTCTGCCAGCAGATCGCCCAGATGAAAACAGCCGGACACGCCGGCTGCTTCCAGAACACGGCACCGGGCCAATGCCCGGCGGCCATCAGCGCTGGGGCTGACCGGCCTGAACCGCTTCCTCGTACTTCATCTTCTTCTCTTTTACCTTGGCCGCGCCAAGCACAAAATCAACCACGGCGTCTTCCAGTACAGAAGACTCAACCTGAGCCTTCTGATCCGGGTTGCTGTTGAAGTGTGCAACAACTTCGTCCGGCTGTTCATACGTAGAAGCGATCTCCTGGATCTTTTCTTCCACTTTCGCTTCGTCAGCCTTCAGGTCGTTTTTCTTGACCACTTCCTGGAACAGCAGCCCCGTCTTCACGCGACGCTTCGCCTGCTCTTCGAAGATTTCCTTCGGCAATTGCTGAAAATCCACCTGCCCGCCAAAGCGCTGAACGGCGTCCTGACGCAGGCGATCAATTTCCTGGTCAACCAGAGCCGCAGGTACTTCCAGCTCGGTGGTCTCCAGCAGACCATCTACAACGTCGTTCTTGACCTTGTTGGATACTGCCTGCTTGAGCTCGCGCTCCATGTTCTTCTTCACTTCCTCGCGGAAAGCGGCTTCGTCTTCAGCTTCGATGCCGAAACGCTTGAAGAATTCCTGATCCAGCTCCGGCAGCTGCGGCTCTTCTACCTTGTGGATAGTGATAGCGAACTTGGCATCTTTACCCGCCAGGTCTTCGTTATGGTAGTCCTCAGGGAAAGTGACATCGATTTCCAGCTCTTCGCCGGCTTTACCACCCACAATGCCCTTTTCAAAGCCAGGGATCATCTGACCTGAACCCAGGGTCAGACGATGACCTTCAGCGGAGCCACCTTCGAATTCTTCACCGTCGATGGAGCCCTTGAAGTCGATAGTCACGATGTCCTTGTTCTTGGACTTGCGCTTGACCTCTTTCATGGTGGCCTGCTGGCGACGCAGATTATCGATCATGTTGTCGATATCCTTGTCGGCAACTTCAGACACCGGCTTCTCAACATTGATCTTGCTCAGATCGCCCAGCTCAATTTCCGGCAGTACCTCAAAAGTCGCAACGAACTCGAGGTCCTTGCCTTCTTCCATGGTCTTCGGCTCCAACTTGGGCCAACCAGCCGGATTGATATCCTGCTCCTGCAGCGCCTTGATGTAGTTGTCGCGCATAGCCTCGCCAACCACTTCCTGGCGGATGCTGTCACCAAAACGACGCTTGACCACGCTCATGGGAACCTTGCCAGGGCGGAAACCGTTCAGGCGCACGGTGCGAGCAGTTTCCTGCAGGCGTTTCTGAACCGCCTGGTCGATTTCCTGGGCGGGCACACCAATCGTCATGCGACGCTCGATGTTGGAGGTCGTTTCAACAGACACTTGCATGGAAGATCCTCAAATTACAGGTTCGGTATGTGAAT
>Ga0208316_1001463_pt1 | contig 13929 bp, 18 predicted proteins | sample MalvireepMed_231_FD_184240 | JGI IMG/M metagenome (GOLD analysis project Ga0208316, IMG submission 184240) | Marine viral communities from the Global Malaspina Expedition - Malaspina viral metaG DeepMed_231 (SPAdes) (version 2) | ecosystem: Environmental > Aquatic > Marine > Oceanic | place... | reverse complement strand
TTCTTGGCTCGGCTACCTTTTTGGCTCGGGGAAGGGGCCGAAGTAAACATAACCCGTCCACGTTGGTTAACGTAGGATCCATTCGATGTCCTCTTCTCTGCTCTGCGCAATAAAAAAGCCGCGGTGACCTCTGCCAAGAAGTCCGCGGCCAGTCGAATCGCCCGAAGGCGTGTTTCGCATGGTTGGGCAGAGGTCAAGTGCGTAGTCTAAGGATATGGATACGCTTTGTCCAGAGCGTCGAAAACCGCGTCGGCGCATTCCCGACAAACGTGGATATGGCCGTACGGGTCGTCTTCGTACAATTTTCCATCGACGATGCGAAAGGCGAATCCGATGTCAGTCTCGCCCTTGCACAGGTCACACTTTTTCTCAAGCATCGCCTCAGTCCAATAAAAAAGCCGCGGTGACTCCTGCCAAGAAGTCCGCGGCCAAAGCCCGAGTGAGGGCGCTTAACGCTGTGTTGGTGGCAGGAGTCAACGTCAGTCAGTGTCCGACGTGGTGGGGGTTTTGTCAACCCTCCACGTCGCCATAATCCTCGATCTCGATCTCCCGCTCAAGCGAGTAATCCCGCCGCACCAGCTTCCCTTTATGAGCCTTGGCCGTCTTGACCGCCGCACCCTCACAGCCCGGGCCGTACAAGGTGCGGATCACCTTGCCGTCTTTCTGGATCTCGTGGGTCGTTAGGTCGGTCATATCCTGGTTAGGTCAAATCCTACTGAGCACGCTGCGGTAGGGCTCGTCAGCGTTAACGTGAGTTGTAATTGTCACGATCGCCTCGTCAATGATCAGCGTACTACCCGGGTTTTGCTTCGTGTTGCTGACCGTACGGGCCTTGCCGGCTTGGATAAAGTCGACGATACCACCCTCGATATTGAGCGTCGTGATCGTCCCGCTCGAGTTGCAGACCAGCTCGCCACCCCGCACCGTGGCCGTCGTAATCGTGCCGTCCTCCTCGGTGACAACTTTGCCAGCGTGGACATTGAGAGTCGTCAGGGCAGGCTTAAGCTCCGCTTGGCCCTTGAACACGTCCAGCGTGGTCAGCGTGACACCGTTACCGATCCAGACGTTGGCACCACTGCCCAGTAGCCGCAGCGTGGCCACGGTCGTGGTCTCGCCCAGTTGGGCCGCCAGCCCCACGATGCCGCCGTAGACCTCCAGCGTTCCGATGTCGTCGCCTAGCAGGTACAGGCCCCGCTTGCCGGCCGTCACGTTGCTCTTGGTCGCCAGGATCACGGGGTTGATCGTTGTCGGCGAGGTCTCCAAATCGATGTAGCTTTCCCCCGTGCCAGCGAAGCGGAACGAATTGGGGTCCAGCTTGAGGTAGCTTGTCGCCAGGCCGATCGCAGCCGAGTAGCCCTTCTCAACGGTCACCTCGCCCAGCGCCACCGCCGACTGGTCCAGACCAGCCGTGATCGCGTTGGAGCCGGCGGGAATCGATACGTCATCCGTCGCCACCGGCACCCCCGACGGCACCCAGTTGGCCGCCACGCTCCAGTCGCCCGGGGTGCTGATGCCGTCCCAAATCTTGCTCGCCATTATCGATCCTCCACCGTGACTATGAGCCAGTCGAGCTCGGTTTCCATATCGGCGTCCAGCTCGACTTGCAGGACGTCGCCCGGGTTAAGGTAGATCTTCGTGTCGTTGGTCATCGTGCTATTAGCCGTGATCGACTCCCTCTTGATCACGTACGTCCGTTGCTCGGCGTCCAGCACTTGCAGCAGAGCGTTGACCGAATCACTGTTTGGGTTGTAGACGCTCAGTGCGTTCTCGCTGATCGCCATCCCGCGCGTACCGCCTTCGGCCACCGCTGCCGGTTCCACGCCGTTCAGCCTGCCGCGATCGGTCAGCGCCATCAGAACCCCATCAAGGCATCGGCCAGTATCTGGTCCGGGTTCGGCATAGCCAGCACGACATACGTACTCTGCGTAGGACTAAGCAGGTTAAGGTAACCCAGCCCAACATCACCAGTGATGCCGCGAAACATGCCCACGCCGGCCTTTTGCGTCGGCGTATTGAGCACCAATACGCCATCGGTGGTCCAAGGGTTGTCGTCGCCCTCGCCGTATTGAAACGTTACTTCCGCCGATTGATCGGTCGCAGTGTACGGCATGTCGAAAGCCAACTTAAACCGTATCAACTTTTTAACAGGGATGACAGGCAACGCCCACTGCGTGCCGTAATTGTCCGTCTGGATCGCAAACACCGTGTCCGGTAGCACCCACTCGTCAGTCGGATTGCGAAACGTATCAAGACGATTACTGACCGGCTTGACATCGAAACCATTCACATCCGCGATCAATCGTACTAGCCGACCTTTGCCGACGCCAAACTCTGGGTCCGCCGTTCCCATCGGATGCCCGCGCGGCGGGATGCCGTCCTCATCCGACATGCCCATGTACGTATCGTGTGGATAGTCCGACATGCCGCGTCGTGGCACGTCACGCAGCAAACCAAGCTCATACGTCAGCCGTTGATGGTCGCGGCGTAGCTTGGTAACACTTTCGGATGTTAGTGCAAATCCTTTGGCCATGTCAGCTCAGTATCGGGATGTCAGACCAATCAAACTCGGTCAAGTAAATTTGGTATCGCAAGTCGATAGGAGAATCTCCCTCGTGCAGAGGCTGCCCATCGCTATTAAGATTTACCGGACCGCTCAACGGATGACCGTCTCGATCAAGGATGCGCCTTAGTCGCGGCTCGCCATCCTGGAAGTCGCCAGCAGTGAACACGCCTCCTTTACCGTCAGGGTCCCCACTCAAGGCTCGGGCGTTCGATCCCTGGTTTAGCACTGATGGATTCCAGGTGTCGTTGCGAATACGAACTTCATAAGTCGTTCGCCAGTATTTAATGTCGTTCTCGAAAACAAAGCTACTGCCTATGCTGGTTATCAGACCTTTGTGTTTGCCGACGGTAGCCACGAACCCGTGCCATGCCCGATCGATGACGTGATCGGACCCATTAAGCGAATTGATTTCAACCGCCAGGATATCCGCATCTACTGATTTTTCCAGATTCCTCGTGATGCGAACCAACAGGTCAAATTCGTCAATTTCCAGTGGCGGGTCCAATACGTCGAGAGCCGTATTGATTATCGGCCCGATCGTGCCAGCCGCTCGCAAGTAAAAATGCGGACCGATGTCTTGCAAGTTAATTGCCTGCGTGACCGGAGCGTTCCGGGCCACGAACCCCATTTGGATCTCGTCAGCGAACTTTATCGGATCCTCCGTGATATTCCCGTCGTTGTCCGGTTTTTGCTTGCTGTCGGGGCTGGACTCCGGCGGCGCGTACTCCACCGTCACGTCGTGCAAGAACTGGCTGCCCTCGACCTTGTCGATATCGATGCTCTGACACAGAGAGCTGGCGTCGCCATCGTTGCCGTAGGCGTAGGAGTCGCCCAGGAAAGGCAGAGTGCCGGTGTTCTCAAAGTGAGCCAGGATCCGTTCCGGGCCGTCGTTGAAGCTATCCGTGGTGACCCGATAGTTGGCGAAGTACGTGCGCTTGCGGCCGGCCTTTACGCCGCCCCGGGCACCCGTTCGAAATTTGTCAACGTTGGTAATAGCCATTAGATATTCGCTATCGCCAAACCACGATCCTCGGCCTCGGCCAGTTTGCGCAAATGCTTCTCCATGTTCCGCTGGATCTTCAACTTCTGCTGTTCAATCTGCGCCAGTTGCTTGAACCGCATGGCGTTCTGACGCGCCGCGCTGAAAGCTTCGGTTGTACCGCGAGCCACGGCACCGGAACTGCCGCGACCAGGTTGGCGGCCACCCTGCAGGGCTCTTTGTGCCTTCTCGGCCGCACGCCGAAAGACATCGGCATTGATCAGTCCCAACTTGAGCATCTCGTTAAGCTGCTTCATTGTGTCGCGGAACACCTCGGCCGGCAGCTTCATGCGCTCGGCAAGACGCTTGGCCTGATCGGCCAAGGACTGTTGCCTAACAGCCTCGGCCCGAGCCATCCGCTCGCGCTCCGCATTCTCCCGCTTAATACGAGCGGGCATGTCCACCAGCTCGGGAAGCTTTGGTACAAGTTGGAAGAACTCCGCCCACCCTCGGGCAGCATCCTTGATCGCCGCCGTCAGTAGCGTCATGTCCTCGATGAACAACTTCAGCATCGGGGCCACGTCCACGATTAAGTTAGTCCCAAACGCCCCGAATGATCTTGTCAGGCGTGTAATCGCATCGTTCAATTCCTCGGCCCGCTTCGCCTCTTCCGATGTTACAAGGCCAAGTTTCTCAAGCTCCGCGCCCAACTTGCGAATATTGGTTGCCCCACCCTGCAGCATCGTGACAAGCTGTACGCCTTCCGAGTCAAACAGCTTGAACGCTAGCCGAACTTGATCGGCCGGGTCCTTGATGCGTGCAAACGCTTCGGCAATATCCTCCAGCGCTCGGGCCGGCCCCCGCGCACTGAGTTGCTTGGCGTCCAACCCCAACTCTTTAATCGCAGCCTGGGCCTCGCCCGTTCCGATGGCCGCCTCGGAAACCCGCCGCACCATCCGCTGTAGCGCCATGTCAAATGTGCGAACCGCCACCCCCGACAGCTCGGCCGCATGCCGTAACTTCTGCAGTTCCTCAACCGTCGTGCCGAGTTTCTTGGCTGTCTTGGCCAATTGGTCGACAAAGGCGATTTGTGACTTAACGGCTCCCACGGCAAAGGCCGTTGCCAAACCAGCTAGGGTGCCACGTACCAGATTGACTGGGCGCATCAGCATCCGCATCTTTTTACGCATGCCCTCGACGCGCTTCGAAGCCTGCTTCAGACCTGCACGCAGCTGGTCAGACTTAGCCCGCAGTACGATATTCAGGTTGGCCAGTGTGGTTGCCATCAGCTCAATACTCTGCGGTCCGCCTTGGGCTTGTCGCTTAACCGTTTGCCGTTATCCTTGCCGCGCAGAAGCTCCTCGACCTCCAGGGCGATCTCACCCGGGTCGCGAGTCAAGTCATAACCCTTGCCGCCCGCCCTCGGCACCAATGCCGCGTCGAGCCGCTTAAGGTATTCCATCTGTTCGCGTGGGCTTGCTTCGTGCGGCCAGTAAGGCCAAACCATCTCGGGCGGTTTACGCGGGTGTTTCATGTGAGGCCTCAGGAGGTATTCGACCGTGACTGCCTGCCGCAGATCCGCGCGAAACTCGCCCCACGGATCGCGGCCGTAATACGTGACCCAGTCCAGCCATTGCCGGTAGGTGAGATGCGCCAAGAGGTGATCGGGATGTGCGAATGTTCCGAGGCGCAGGCACAGCGAGAAGGCTAGGTCTAGGTGCTCGCTTCCTTCGAACTTTTTTTTTGCTCCAGTTCAGTAGTGTTCATGCCGGAAAAATCGAAGATCTCCGACCCGATCCGCTCCAGTACGGCTATCGGCTGGCCCAACACAAACTGGCGGCCCTCGGCGTCGTCCAGGTACCGAGTACCGTGATCGTCCACCACGCACTGACAGATAACGTCGGCATACAGATCGTAAACAGCCCCCAAGTCTTGCACGTCGCCGTTCTCGCCAGCCAACTCGTCATGCCGCTTGCTAAACAGCAGCCCCGCCCGGGCGCTCAGGGCGCGGATACGCACCACGTCGCCGCCGAACCGCTCGATGGCGATATCCCTGGTCGGCACGGTTGCGAACAACGCTTGCTTATCCAGTACCATGGTTTAACTTCTCGTGATTGCCCCGGTCCTTTGCACGGTTACCTGCCGGCCCAGTAGCCCGTCAGCCACGACCTCTTCCGGCCCCAGCGCCGACACCTTGCCGTTGAATGCATCCGTCACCGCCACCGTGGTGGCATAGATGATCTGCCACTCACGCTCGATCTTGTCGCCGAACTTGGTATCAATCTTCTCGTTCTCGGTTTCGTTTGGATCCCAGAAATGCACGAACGTAAACTCGCTGAAGTCCTCGATGCCCACCTCGTTAACGGCCAACGTACTATCCAACGCCGTGCCGTCGATTAACTGCCGCTCGCGACTCGGCGGAGTCAAACTGGTGACCAGTCCCACCGTGTCCGCCGTGACCCCGTCAAACTTGCATTTTACGACCGAACCGAGGCCGAGTACCCTTGCCATGATTACCTCACGTGACGGAGTAACCCATTACGCTCACCTCCAGCGACGGTATGTAGACGCCCTCGTCGCTGGGAAGGTTGCGCGGGATGTAATCGTCGCTTTGGTCCTGCACGAAAATCCCCTTAACGCTGCCATTGCCGAAGCTTCCCCGTGTCATGTCCAGGCGCGCCCGAACCAGCTCCGCCAGGTCAAGCGCCTGATCGATATCTTCCGACACGCACTCCATATCAATCAGGTGCGTAAACGTCTGATCGCCCGTGCCATCGACCGTGCGGGATTGATCGGTGCCGCGCCGCATGTACCAGATGTACGGCAGATCCTCTCCATCGGGCAGGTGACCTTGAGCGATACGCGTGTCAACGACCGCCTTGATCGAGGCGTCCGCTTCCAAGTATCGCTTCAGATCCTCGCCCACGCTCATTTCATTCGGCTCCGCTCCTTGAGCACTTCCTTGAGTAACGCCGCCCGCGCCTGCGTGACGAACTTGGCGACCGCCTGCTGGGCCGAAGCTTTGAAGCCTGCTTGCATAAACCGACTGGCGGACGTGCCTGGATGCCTAGCCACTGTGGCAAACACAGTTACGATTCCGCCAGTAGTAAACCGACCGAATTCGTCCCTTCCACGCTTTCCCTTGCCAACTCCAAGCCGCAAAGCCATTTTGGTACTCGGTACAATCTGGTGTGGCCTTGCTCCCTGCTCAACCAGGTGCAGATACCTGGCCGCGTTGCGACTGTTGACCTTTTTACTTTTAGCGCCGATCCGGCTGCTCATCTCGCCGCTCGCGCTGTCCCATTTGACCTGCTGAGTCAGTGCCCGTTTGAGCCGTCCTGTCTCCTTGGGCGCCCGCTGCTTGATGGCTTTGATGATTACCCGGCTGCCGGCCCGCACGCCGCTGCGCACCACCGCCCGCCGCCGCCGCGGGTTGGCCAGACGCAAGAGCCCCTTCTCCAGTTCTCTGGCCCCTTCGATCTTCACCGACAGAAAGTCCGCCATCACACGTCCTCGCCGCAAACCATCTTGATCTGCTGGTCCATCTCATCCTCATCCTTGACGTAGCCGATCGACAGTGTTCGGCCCCGGTACAGGACAATGTGCTTTCGCGTCACGTCAAACCCCGGATGCCACGTTGTCACCAAGTGCGTTGCCTGGCCGTATCTCTGCCGGGCCGTCTCCAACTCCCGACCCGATAGCGGCTCCACCTTGGCGAATACCGAAACGTTTACGTCGTCGCTTCCGGTCCGCTGGCCCCGCGTCCCCCGCGTGTCGCTGCGTGAGCGAATGTCGATCGCATGTCGCAGCTCGCCGCTAGGGGTAAGTGCCATCTCGCAACCTGTTGACCAGACTGTAGTAACCCTCGCCAGGATCGATAACGGTCGACCGCTTGTTGAACATTTCATCGATCAGTAACAGCATGGCCTGCCGGGCAACCTGCGGTACGTCAGTTTCGTTCGTCCCATATCCGGCCACGTACCGCACCACGATGGCGTTGTGTCGCTGGCGGATAGCCGGCCAGGTCACCGTGTAGGCCGGATAGATTCGCCCACGGCCCGTGTCCAACTCGTAGTTACTGGCCGCCCACGTCGTTTGCACTCCGCCCGTGTCCAGGTACTTCAGGCTGACAATACTGTCGGCCGGCGTGCGGTGCAGGCGAATGTAGTCTTCGCCCGGCCAGTCCTCGTGCGTGTCCTCCAGCGTCTGGTCGATCAGCGACCGCCGCGTGTCATGCTCGACCAGCTCGCGCGCGGCTGTAATCGCACCCTCGGCAACCGAGTCCCCCTCGAAGAAACGGTCAAAGGCAACGATCTCATTGGCTACGTTGCACTGCCGCTTTGCTTGTGCGAGGTTTACGGGTTCTTTTGCGGGGGCGGTTATCACCACCGTCGAGTGCGTCAGTAGCGGCATCCGGTTTGACCTCTTCGGCAAAGCCGCGTCGAATTAACAGATTCGCTTCGCCATCACCCATAATCGGAAACACCGTTCCCGGCGGGCGATAGTTCCAGTGCCGCAGCAATCGCACGATCATCTACGGCCTCGCAATCGTCTTGCAACCACGCTCGGCCGCTGTCACCGGTACCGCCTTGGCCCGCGACAGGATGGCCACGGCAGCCGCGAAACCACCCGCCGTTCCATCGCCGTTGGTGGCGATCAACTTCAGGAATCGCTTGCGGCCCTTGAGGTTGAGATCCCAAACCCAACTGGTGTTGTCGTCGGTCGCGCTGGGAAGTGCGAAGGCAACACCATCGGTATCGTTGACGGTCGTGACGCTGAAGTCCGCGCCGGTGATATCGACCTCTCCGGTGCCGGTCGTATCCGTCTCTTGCACCTTCAACGCCGTCATGGCGATGTCGTTTGCCGCCAGCCGGAAAACGACCTGTGCATAGTCGTACCCTAGGGTATCAATCTCGATCGTCGTCCAGGACGCGTTGTCCACGATCGCAACCGGATCGATAACCCAAACCAGTTTCGTGTGTTGTGCCGGGACCATGTACGGCCCTCCCTTAAGCAAGTTGCATAACGACGATGGCTAAGACGCTGGTGTCTTGAGCCCCAGTACCGCCCCTGCGTCAGTAGCGGTGCCGGTTGAATGGACGTTGATGTCGAACCGCTGCACTCCCAGGATTCCGATCTGGTTTAACTCCATGTAGCGGTGCGGCGAGACCAAGACGAAGATGCCGCGGCGGTTGCCCAGCAACGTGCCCATCATCAAGTCGCCGAAGTACAACAGGATTACCTCTGTCTGCGCGGTCAGCGTCTTGTTGAGTTTTTGCGTGAAGACGACCGGGAAGCCGAGGAACTCCCGACGAGGACCAGCCATCAGCTCGGCACTGGTCGAGCCACCCTGAGCGTTGATCAACCGCATCATCGAAGCCGCATAGCCCGTCTTGTGGACGTACCACGACGGACGGATGCCCGGGAATTCGGGCAACTGACCGACGATGCCTTCGAAGTCCGCCAGGTCGAGCGTGCTGAAAGCCGTGTTGCCGGTCGCGGCATCGTAGATTGAGCCGGCCAGTAGCTCAGTCTTCAAGCCGCTGATGCCACCGAATGTACTGGTACCGTCACCGTTAAAACCGGCGTCATCCTCGGCCTCCGTAAAGGCGTATGCCATCTCGCCGGTCAGCGTGTCGCCGATGTCCACGACCGCGTCGTCCGACAAGTCACGTGAGTGACGCGTCAGGGCCGCCAGGCTCTTGGCGATCAGCTTGACCTGATCCCACTTGGCATCCGACTCGGTCACTGCCGTATTTTCATCTACGTAGTAGGCTGTTACGCCGCTGCTGCGAACCGGAACGGTTTTGGTATCGCTACCCATCGGCACCACGCGGGAGTTGGACCGAAAGACTCCGAACTCTTCCCGCAGGTCGATAATCGCCGTCTCCATTTCCTCGGGGACCAAGAAGCCGCCAAGGGAATCGTCTGTCTCGATCTGTACGTTTTTGATGTCGCTGACATCCGCCATCTCGATGCCCACGCCGTGCTCGCGGCACCAATTGGCCGAGGCACGGTGCTGGAACAGCGTGGCCATCAAGAACCGGCCAGACTTGTAAGCCTGCTCGGCGCCGTTGTCGCCCTTGAACGCCTTCAGCCTCTGGTGGCGGAAGATCTGTTTGATGCGCAGGGTTTCCTTGGCCCTCGCGTCACCTTGACCCGGAGGCCCACCGGCCGGCGTACGGTCGCGGCGCAGCTCCAACGCCCGGGCTTCGATCTTCTCCATGCGGGCCAGCTCGGCCTCGGCACGATCCATCTTTCCGGCCTTGTAGCCGTCCTCGCCCTTGGTGCCGACGCCCATTATGGCGTCGATGTCCGCCTGCTCCTGGTCGCTCAAGTCCCTCTTCTCACTCTCGGCCAGGTCCACCATCGCCTGCACTGTCGAAAACAGGGAGGCGATCTCTTCCTTCAGGGCCTTTACGGTTTTCACGATTCACCTCGTCGAGGGGGTTGGAAAATCCCGGGCGCAATAAAAAAGGCCACGCGGGGATGTGGCCCCACATGGCCTTTTGGTTATTGCATATCCGAGAGGATCAACCCCGGACTGCCCGGTATTTGTTAGATTCTTGCCGCGATTCGCCTTTGGGTCAACACGTTTCGAGCGGTTTCACGCCTGCGATAGCTGTCCAGCAGGTGCCGTGGCGTGTTCTTAAATCGCCCGTTTCGAACTGACGCCTTAGCCTCAGTCGAGGAGCCAACCTTGTCGGCAAAGCCCAGTTCGACGGCCTCTTTGGCATCCATCCAGGTCTCGTCGTCCATCATCTGCGACAGTTGTTTCTCGCTCTGTCCGGTACGGCCATAGGTCTCGACGATCGTCCCTTTGACCTTGCCCAACAAGTCGGCCACCTTCGTCAGTTCCGCTTCGTCACCAAAGGCAAACGTCCACGGATTGTGGATCATCATGAGAGCATTAGCCGCCAGCGTGATCGTATCGCCAGCCATTGCTACCACACTTGCCGCCGAGGCCGCCAATGCGTCAACCTGAATGTCGATGTTCGCGGCGTTGCGGGCTAAGGCATTGTAGATCGCGGCCCCCTCGAAGACGTCACCGCCAGGCGAGTTGATCCGTACTACGATTTCCTTCTCGCCTTTCAATTCCTCGAGCGCCCGGACAACAGTTTTGCCGTCGATCAGCCCCCAAAACTCCGGGCCGATCTCATCGTAGATGAAAATCTCCGGCTTGGCGCCGGCGGCGTTCTGGATGCGAAAGTCGGTTGATCTCATTGGGTCACCTTCTGTCCGTTGCCCAGTACGAACCGGTCTTGCGGCTGTTGCTCAGTCGGCCCGGGCGTGATCGCCGGGTTCATGTACTCGTCGCCACCCTCGTACTCGTCCATGTCTTCCTTCTCGCGAGCGTCGTTCGGATTGATAATCCGGTTGGCGATCCCGATCTGATAGACCTCGTATCGCTCCTTGGCCGTGCCGCGAAGCAGCGCGTCGAGGTTGAACTTGTGGTAGAACCCCTGATTCAGAAACTCGTCTTCGCTCAGCAGCTTGCGGTTGCACTCTTCCTCCCACTTCACAATCCACCGCATCAGACAGCGGCTGATATAGTCGATGTTCTTCTGCTCCAGCGACTTGTAAGCCACCGAGGAATCGTCGCCGAGGATGGCTTCGAGCAGGAACCACAAGGCCGCCTCCTGCCGCTGAAACTGTCGCTGTTCGATCCACTGGCTGTCCTTGCCGCTCATCTGCAGCGGCTTGGCCTGTACGCCGTTCCACAGCATGCCCGCCTTGTCAACGTTGTCCAGACCCTGATGGTACGTGTTCCACGCATCGATGAATTCCTTGGCCTGCGTCTCGTCCCGGAAGGCACCGGGCGGCGCCTCCAGCACAACGTTCGGCGCGGCGTTATTGCGGAAGTGCCGGTTGGAATGTTTCTCGGCCGCCAGTCCCAAACCAAAGCTATTGCGTGCTAAACTGATCAGCGAGTAGCCTGCCACGCCGTCGTAGCCCAGCCCCGGAATGTGCAGCACATCCCGGTCCGGGATGATGCGGGTGTTCTTCGCATCCTGCATGAATTGTTCGATAACCGAATCGGCCAGCGTCTCTTTGTCCGGCGTGGGGTTGACCGTGGTGACGTGCCACTTCTGCCCGCCCACGATTACCGTTGTCGTACGGTCCGGCATCAGCGGAATCAACCTCATGGGATTCTGCATCCGATCGCGATCGATCACCGCTCGACCGTTGCCCCACAACAAGGCGTGCTCTTGCAGCGTCTCCTTGAACGCCGATGGCGTCATGGCGTCGTTCGGCTTCTTCTTCAGCCGCAGCGACGCGGGATGGTCGTCGGCCTTTCGCTTACGCCTCTCGCCCAACGTCTGCAATGTGTTCAGCGGCAGGTAGCCGATGTGCCCGGCGATCCGGTTGACCGCGTACCACACCGGACCGTAGGTCAGGATGTTCGAGCCGTTGACCTTGACGCCGCTGTCCGATACCCGGCCGCCGGCCCACTCCAGGAACCAGGCCGCCGGCGTGGCCGCGTTGCTCGACGCGCGAACATGCGGCACCTCGCCGTCGACCACGACAGCCGTGGATGAGTTGTGGTCGGTGTAGACTTCGAAATTCATGACACAAAGAAACATCCCGTCGGGGACACGTCACCCTTGAGGGCCCCGGCCAGTCCCATGATCGCGGCCACGATTCCGTCTACCTTGCGCACGTCGTTTTCCTTGGGCTTCACCGGTCGCTTGTTGCCTGAGATGTCCGTCCTAACCTGCACGTGCCCGGCCTGCCAGTTGAGTATCGGGTTGTTCGGATGCCGCAGTTTCCCACTGGCCACCAGCCGCTCAAACTCGGCCGTCGGCTCAGCGTAGTTGTCGATGGTTTGCTTGAACGCCTCCGCTTGCAGGCCGTCCTCCTCGACCAACTGCTGCACCAGATGCTCGGCATTATACGGGTCATAGAGCAGCTTGTGCAGGTTAAACCGCTGGCTGAGCTCCACGATCCGCTGCCGGACGAACGTGTAATCGCAGACATTCCCCTCGGTCAGCTCGAGAACTCCAGCCTCGTGCCACTGCAAATACGGCACGATTTTACGCTTGTCCCGGGCCGCGTCCTCGGGCAGCCAGAAGTACGGCAGCACCCGATACTCCTCGTCGTCCCGGAACACCAGCACGGCCGCCGTCATGTCGCTCGTCTTGGCCAGGTCCAGGCCAAGCCAGCAGTCCCGGCCATGGAGAATCGGGACTGGAAACTCATCGCCGCAGGCCGCCCAGCGGTCCATCGACAGCCAGGGGTTCGTACCCGTCTGCCAGATGTTCAAGCTGTACCGCTTCCAGGACGCCAGGGCCGCCAGACTCTTCTTGGCCTCACCAAGGTCATGGGCAAGCTCATCCTCATCAAATGTGATGCCAAGCGACGGGTTGGCCTTCCGCCATATCGCTCGATCGCCAATCTCAGCCTCTGGATCTGCCGCTCGGATGTAGCTGAACACACGCTGATCGAGAACGTCACCTCGCTCAATTTGCCTCGCATAATCGTGTTGCTCCCGGCAGATCGACTCCATGTCGTCACCCGCCGTCGTGATCACGAACATCAACGGCTGGGTTCGCGTCCGGCCGGAATAAATCATCCGGTCCCAGACGTCCCGGTTGGGCCAGACGTGGAGTTCGTCGAAGATAAGACCGCTCGCATTGTGCCCTTCTTTGACCCGGCCCGTACCGCTCAACGATCGATAGTGGCTCTTGGTCTGGCCGTAGATAATGTTGTAATGGCTCCGCCGAACGTCGACGATGGCCGACAACTCATCGGAGGCCTCCACCATGTTCATCGCCTCGCGGTGGACGATGTTCGCCTGCTCCCGATCCGCCGCCACGGAATACACCTCGGCCCCCGGCTCGCCGTCCGCCAGCAACAGATACAGCCCGATCCCCGACGCCAGCGTGCTCTTTCCGTTCTTCTTTGGCACCTCGATATAGGCCCGCCGGAACCGCCGCCGTCCGTTCGGCCGCACCCAGCCGAACAGTGTGCGGATGATCTTCTGCTGCCACGGCGCCAACTCGAACGGTTGACCAGCCCATCGCCCCTTCGAATGCCGCAGATACTTGTGGAAGAAGTCGATGACGTGGTCGCCCAGCTGCTCGTCACACCAGCACCCCGCGTCCGCCGCCGCCTGGTCGCTCTTGGTGTGGATGTATTTCCGCCGCCAGCCCTTGCACTTCCCCTTCGGCCGTGGATCGGGCTTGGGAGGGATGCCGTCAAACGCCTCAGAATCGCCCAGGGGACCGTCGCGGTCAGCCCGATATGTGCCCCGCCGAACCTTCTCCTCGACGCTCAGCTTGCGGCTGCCGCGCCCGTCAAGGTCCCTGATCTCGGCATCCAGAGCGGAACGCTTCTCACGCAACTTGGCAAGTGTGGCCGCGTCAGGCATCGCTACGTCCCCATC
>Ga0208316_1001462_pt1 | contig 13934 bp, 12 predicted proteins | sample MalvireepMed_231_FD_184240 | JGI IMG/M metagenome (GOLD analysis project Ga0208316, IMG submission 184240) | Marine viral communities from the Global Malaspina Expedition - Malaspina viral metaG DeepMed_231 (SPAdes) (version 2) | ecosystem: Environmental > Aquatic > Marine > Oceanic | place... | reverse complement strand
CACACCTACGCCTTCCGCGATGAGGTGCAGATCGCGCCCGGCCTGCCGACCCTGGATCTCCTGGACGGCGCAGCCCTGGGTTCCGGCGGCGGCTCGCCCCGTCATGAGGTCGAGCTGCAGGCCAACTATTCCAAGTCCGGCCTCGGCGTGGCCATGGACGCCAACTGGCAGAGCGCCACCCGGATCGACGGCGGCGCGACCGGCGACGAGCTTGAGTTCTCCGACTTCGCCACCGTCGATCTGCGCCTGTTCGCCGATCCCGGCATGCAGCGGTGGGCGCGGCAGTATACTTGGCTCCGAGGGGCCCGCGCGACGCTCTCGATCGAGAACATCTTCGACAGCCGTCAACAGGTCCGCACCGCCGATGGCGCGGTTCCCGTCACCTACCAGCCCGACCTGATGGACCCGGTGGGCCGCACGGTCCGGCTCACGATCCGCAAGCTGATCTTCTGAGGCGTCAGCGGCCGGCGCGACGCCGGCCGCTGACCACCCTAGAACTCCAGGACGATCTTGCCGAAGTGCTCGCCCCCGGCCATGGCGGCGAAGGCGGCCCGGGCTTCCGTCCAGGGGAAGACCTTGTCCACCACCGGCTGGATCTGATGCAGTTCGATGGCCTTGCACATGGCCTCGAACATGTCGCGAGAGCCGACGAACACCCCCTGCATGCGCGCCGCATTGCCGATCAGCACCGCCGGATTGATGCCGGCGCCGCCCTGGGCGACCACGCCGATGATGGCGATATGGCCGCCGATACGCACGGCCTTCAGGCTCTGATCGATGGTGCCCTGGCCGCCCACCTCCATGATGAAGTCGGCGCCCACCCCGCCGGTCGCCTCGCGCACGGGCTTGGACCATTCCGGCGTCTGCCGGTAGTTTACCAGATGATCAGCGCCCATCTCCCTGGCGCGGGCCAGCTTGTCGTCCGACGACGAGGTGATCAGGGCGCGCAGGCCCGCGGCCTTGGCGAACTGCAGGCCGAAGATCGACACCCCGCCCGTCCCCTGCAGCACCACGGTGTCGCCCGGCGACAGGTCGGCGTCCTCGAACATGGCCCGCCATGCCGTGAGCGCCGCGCACGGCAGGGTGGCCACCTGATGGTCGGTCAGGAAGTCCGGGACCTTGGACACGCCCTCCTGGCTGAACACGGCCAGTTCACGGCCGGCGCCGGGAATGGGCGAGCCCAGGGCCGTCATCGCCTTTTCCAGGGTCGGCGGGCCCGAGATCCAGCCCTGGAAGAACATGGTCGCCACCCGGTCGCCCACCTTCACCCGGGTGACGCCTTCGCCCACCGCCTCGATCACCCCGCAGCCATCGGAGAACGGCGTCACCGATCCGGCCTTGGCCGAGCCGCGGCCATACATGCCGTTGATCATCATCAGGTCGCGATAGTTGAGCGACACGGCCTTCATCCGGACCAGAACCTCGCCATGGCCCGGCGTCGGCTCGGGCGCCTCGATGATGGTCAGATGGTCCGGTCCCCATGGGGCGGCGGCTTGCAGGGCGCGCATCGTTTTAAAACTCCTGTGTTTTCCCCAGTCTCGCCCCCCGACGTTGGGGCATTCAAGGCTGCTTGGGCTATAAGGGGGCATGACCTCCCCTCGCCTGCTGCTCTGCGGCTTCGGCAGCTTTCCCGAAGCCCCGCTCAATCCGTCCGCCGCCGTCATCGCCACCCTGGCCCGCGAGGCCTGGGCGCCGCCAGGCGCCGAGCTCGACTATCTGACCCTGCCGGTCCAATGGCAGGGGGCGGCCGAAACCATCCTGCGCCAGTTGCAGAGCACGCCCGCCGACGGCGTGCTGGTGGTCGGCGTGGCGGTGGAGGCCGAGGCGTTCCGCGTCGAGACCCTGGGCCGCAACTGCGCCAGCCGTGATCGCCCCGACCAGGCCGGCCGGGTCTGGGGCTCGCCCCTTGTGTCCGATGCGGGCGAGGACGTGATTGCGGCTACCGCGCCGTGTCAGGCCATGGCCTCGGCCCTGGAGACTGAAGGCCTGCCGGTCGCCCTGTCTGAGGACGCCGGCGACTATCTCTGCAACTTCACCCTCTACCGGCTGCTGCACGCCAAGGCCGCCGCGCGGGTCGGCTTCCTGCACGTGCCCCAGGCGCGGGAGTGCGCGGAGACCGCCGCCTTTGATCTCGCCCAGATCCGCCAGGCGGTCACGGCGGCGGCGGCGGCCTTCTGCGCCGAGCTCACCCGTCCAGTCGCCGAACCCCATACAGCCTGAGCGCCCCGGCCAGACCCAGCGCCGACATGGCGGCCATGGCGAAATAGCCATAGGCGCCCACCGCGTCGTAGAGGGCGCCGGAGCCTATGGTCGCCAGGCCGATCAGCAGGCCGCCGGAGAAGGCCGAGTTCACCGTCTGCGCCGCCGAGGCGTTGCCCGGCAGCGACAGCCGCTCCACCAGCTGCAACGAGGCCATGAAGGTGGCGGCGAAGGAGAGCGCGTGCAGGGCCTGGATCGGGAACAGCAGCCAGAGCGGCGGCGACAAGGCCAAGGTCCCCCAGCGCACCACTGCGGCCACGCCGCCGATGACCAGCAGACGCCGGGGTCCCACGGCGCGGCGCCACGGCTCCATGAACCACAGGAAGCCGATCTCGATGGCGACCCCGAACCCCCAGAGGATTCCGGTCAGGCTTTCGGGGATGCCCTGCGCCTTCCAGACCAGGGCTGAGAAGCCGTAATAGAAGGCGTGGGCCGACTGGATCAGGCCGACCGACACCACCGCCAGCATGAAGCCGCCATCGGTCAGCAGGCCCTTCAGCCCAGCCATGCGCTCGGCGAAGGGCGCGCGGCCGCCGCCTTCGCGCACGGGGTCCGGCGGCAGCAGGAACCGGGCGCCGATCGCCGTCAGCACGGCGGCGGCGATAATCCAGCCCAGCACCAGATCGGCGGGTCCCTGGACCAGCAGCACCCCCATGGTGACATTAGCCAGGATGAAGGCCGCCGAGCCGATCCCCCGCGGCCAGCCATAGTTGAAGCCGTCCCGCCTGGCCCGGGCCAGCACGATCACGTCGGTGAGCGGCGAGATGGTCGACAGGGCCGAGGCGGCCACGAACCAGACGGCGAACCACCACCAGAAGCCGAACGGCGCGGTGAGCAGCACATAGGCGCAGGCGGCCACCGCGCCCATGATCATCAATGGCGTGCGGCGGAGCGCGAAGCTGTCGGCCCAGACCCCAATGGCCGGCGCCGTGATCATCCGGGCCATCATCGGCGCCGAGAGGATCAGGCCGATCTCGGCGCCCGAGAGGCCGTGCCGGGCGAACCAGACGGGAATATAGGGCGCGCTGGCGCCCAGCCCCACGAAGATGGCCGAGTAGAACAGACCCAGGCGCACGGGCAGCGACGGCATCAGGGAGCCTGCGGACAGTGGAGCTCGACCGCTCTAGCCCGAGTCTAGCGCGACCGGTAGCTGACCGGCCAGTACTCCGACGTCACCCCCTGGCAGTCGGGCATCAGGGTCTGGTGGGTCATCACGAAGGCGGCCCCGGTCCAGACCCAGCTGGTCAGCGCCCCGCAGTCGCCCAGGCCGCGGCCCTTATCGAAGTTGGTCAGGGTCTGGGTTTCGGGGTCGAAGTCGATGTTCATCAGCTCATCAACACGCTCACCGTCCGCATGGGGGACCTGCAGGGCCTTTACGGCGCCGCCGGTCTCGTCGGTGAGAAAGAGGCTGTAGACGACATTGTAGGCCCCGCGGCTGCAGATGGCGCCCCAGAAGATCTTGCCCGGCGCCAGGCGGGCGACCTGCGGGTCGATGCCCAGATCGGCGATGTCCTCGTCGCAGTCGCTCAGCCGGGCCTGAAGGGCGGCCGACGGCTCCCACGGCAGATCGTCTTGGGCGACGCGCGTCGCCGGGGTCACCTTTGGCAGGGCCGGCGGGGCGGGCACGCTGGAGGCTGGCGCGGTCCCGCGGGCGACCAGGGCCGTCGTCGTGCCGGCCCGTTTCTGCCGGTCATCCATGAAGCGCAGGGCCGCCGATGAGCCCGTCAGCGAGATGGTGGTCGCCGGATTGCGCCCCTCTTTGAGGGTCAGGTCCGAGCCATTGGCCAGCACCGCCAGCAAGGCCGCGCTCTGCTCCGGCGTCAGCTCGGTCAGCCGCCGCTCGGGGTCGCTCTCGATCGGCGTCGCGGGCACGGCGGCCAGGCCCCTGGGCGTCACCCCGTCCACGGCCAGGGCGAGGCTGGTGGCGGCCATGCCGGCGGTGACCAGGTCGATGACCGGCGCATCGGTCGGGCCTGCGCCCCGGGTCACGCGCAGAAAGCCCGAACTGCCGATCGGCCCCAATTCGCCAAATCCGAAGGCCGTACAGACGCGGGCGTTGTCGCAGACCACGCTCCAGGCGCCGAAACTGCCGCTGTCGGCCAGGGCCGCGCCGCCGCTGGCGCCCGCCGCCAGGACGACGATTCCGATGGCCAGGTTCCGCAAGCCCATGGTCGATCTCCTGGCGCTGCTCTACGATTCGCCTGCAGGGTGGCGCCGGACGATCGGGGCGTCACCCCATGATGGCGCCGCTGGCGATGCAGGAGCATGACATGGGTGTCGAGCGCATCTGGCTGGGTCTGGCCGCCCTCGGGGGCCTGCTGGCCGTCGCCATCGGGGCCTTCGGCGCCCACGCGGTGGCCGATCCGCAGGCCAAGGCCTGGATGAACACCGGCGCCACCTATCTGATGTTGCACTGCCTGGCGGTGTTCGCCGCGGCCGTGGTGACGCGCCAGGGGGGCTGGCTGGCGCGCCTTGCGCCGCCCTTCTTCGTCGGCGGCGGGGCGATCTTCTGTGGAACCCTGACGGCCATGGCCCTGGGCGCCCCGCGCATCCTGGGCGCCGTCACGCCGATCGGCGGCTTGATGTTCCTGGTCGGCTGGCTGGTGCTGGCCGTGGCCGCCTTTCGCCTGAAGCCCGCAGCCTAGCGCGGCTGCGGCAGGGCCATGAACCGCAGCACCAGGGCTGAGCCGGTCAAGGCCAGGGCCATGGTCACCGCCATGGGTGCGGGCGTGCCGTCATAGGCCAGGCCCGTCAGGCTGGCGGCCACCGCGCCGACCCCGAACGAGGCCCCGCCCATCAGGGCCGAGACGGAGCCGGACCGGCTGGGATCGACACTCAGCGCCCCGGCCATGGTGTTGCCCTGGATGAAGCCGTAGGTGGACAGGATCAGGAACAGCAGCGGCAGCACGGTCCAGCGCTCGCCAAACCCGGTCACCGCCGCCAGGGCGAGCAATGCGCCAAAGCCCACGGCGATCAGGCTGGCGCGGGCCAGGACCTGGTCGGGGCCGGCATATTTCAGCAGATAACGGTTGGCCTGGCTGGCCCCGATCACGCCGGCGGCGTTCAGCCCGAAGACCCAGCCGAAATTGGCCGAGGAGATGCCGTAGACCTCGATCAGCAGCACCGGCGAGGCGGCGATATAGGTGAACAGGGTCGCCCCGTTCAGCGCGCCGGCCAGGGCGTAGCCCACCAGCCGCGGCTGTCGCAGCAGGGCGCGGAAGGCCGCAAAGGGGTTCTCGGCCCGGGCCTGGACGGCGGTGGCCTCCGACCGGCTTTCCTCCAGGCGGAACAGGGCGAAGGCCCCGACCACCAGGGCGAAGACCACCAGCACCCAGAAGATGGCCCGCCAGCCGGCCACCTGCAGGACCAGCCCGCCCAGCAGGGGCGCCACGATCGGCGCAATGCCCATGATCAGCATCAGCAGCGACAGCATCCGGGCCGTCTCGGTGTGGTCGAAGCGGTCGCGCACGATGGCCCGGGCCACCACCCCGCCGGCGCAGCCGCCCAGGGCCTGGACGAAGCGGGCGGCGATCAGCATTTCGGGCGAGGTCGAAAGCGCGCAGACGACGGTGGCGGCCAGATAGACCGCGATCCCGGCCAGGATCGGCCCGCGCCGCCCGAACCGGTCAGACGCCGGCCCATAGATGAACTGGCCGATGGCCATGCCGGCGAAGAAGGCCGCCACCGTGGTCTGGGTCTGGGCGGCGCTGGCCCCCAGCGACTGGCCGATGGCCGGCAGGCTGGGCAGGTACATGTCGATGGACATCGGCGCAAAGGCCGTCAGCGCGCCCAACAGGATCACGAGCCCCCAGGGGGTGGGGACCGGGGCGGCGGCTTGGACTTTGGTCATGCCCCTATCTAAGGGATGACGCCCACAGAAAAAGCCCTGGCCTTGCCTTCCTCTGGGTTATCGGCCCACTTTTCGCCAAAACCTGATCGCCCTGGAGTCCCCCATGTCCCCCGCCCTGCCGCAGGCCCTGAAGACCCTGATGCCGCCCGTGCAGACCGCCCAGGTGAACGGGATCGAGATGGCCTATTACGAGGCCGGCCCCAAGGACGGTCCGGCCATCGTGCTGTGCCACGGCTTTCCGGAAACCGCCTTTTCCTGGCGCAACCAGATCCCGGCCCTGGCGGCGGCCGGCTACCACGTCATCGCGCCAGACCAGCGGGGCTATGGCCTGACCACGGGCCCGGCGGCCGTGGCCGACTACGACATGGCGCACCTGACCGGCGACCTGGTGGCTCTGCTGGATCACCTGGGCCTGGAGAAGGCGGTGTTCTGCGGCCACGACTGGGGCGGCTTCGTCGTCTGGCAGATGCCGCTGATGCATCCGGAGCGCTGCGCCGGGGTCATCGGCCTCAACACCCCCTTCCTGCCCCGCTATCCGGCCGAGCCCATCTCGCTGTTTCGCCAGATCTATGGGCCGGACATGTACATCGTCTGGTTCCAGACCCCGGATGAGCCCGACCGGGCCCTGGCCGCCGACGTGGCCAAGACCATGGCCTTCTTCATGCGCAAGCCCGCGGCCCTGCGCGAGGCCGGCGAGAAGAAGGAAGGCGGCTCGAGCTTCGCCTTCGCCCAGGCCCTGGCGGCCTACGATCCGGCGACGGACGCCAACCAGTTCCTGAGCGCCGAGGAGATGGCCGTCTTCGTGGCCCTGTTCGAGCACAGCGGCTTCACCGGCGGGATCAACTGGTATCGCAACTTCACCCGCAACTGGGAGAACGGCGCCGACCTGCCCACGCGGATCGACCACATCCCCTGCCTGATGATCATGGCCGAGAAGGATGCGGTCCTTCCCCCCTCCATGGCCGACAAGATGGGCGACCATATTTCGGACCTGGAGAAGGTCCTGGTGACCGACTCCGGGCATTGGACGCAGCAGGAGCAGCCTGATGCGGTAAACGGGCACATCATCGACTGGATGCGGCGGCGTTTCCCGGCGTAAATAGCCGGATGGACCGTCCCTCACCCTCCACCGCCGTCTCCGCCTATGGCCAGCGCCGCGGGCTCTTTCCGGAAAACGAGCCCTTCGCCCACGGCTGGCTCAAGACCGAGAGCGAGCACGAGGTTTATTACGAGGAGTGCGGGACCCCGGACGGAAAGCCCTGTGTGATCCTGCACGGCGGCCCCGGCGGGGCGATCAATCCCACCATGCGGCGGTTTTTCGACCCTGCGAAGTGGCGCATGGCCCTGTTCGACCAGCGCGGCTGCGGTCGCTCGCACCCCAATGCGCGGCTGGAGCACAACACCACCTGGACCCTGATCGCCGACATCGAGCGGCTGCGGGTCAAGCTGGGGGTGGAGAAGTGGACGGTGTTCGGCGGCTCCTGGGGATCGACCCTGGCGCTGGCCTACGCCATCACCCATCCCGACCGGGTCGACGGCCTGGTCCTTCGCGGGGTCTTCCTGCTGACGCAGCGCGAACTGGGCTGGTTCTACCAGAACGGCGCCTCGATGCTGTTCCCCGACGCCTGGGAGCGGTTCCTGGCGCCCATCCCCGAGGATGAGCGCGGCGACCTGATGGGGGCCTATCACCGCCGCCTGGTCCATGCCGACCGCCGGGTGCAGTCCGAAGCCGCCACCGCCTGGAGCCAGTGGGAGGGCGACACCATCTCCATCCGCGGCCCGGAGGCGCGGCCGTCCAAGTTCAACGAGGTGGACTTCGCCATCGCCTTTGCGCGGATCGAGTGCCACTTCTTCGTCAACAGGGGCTTCTTCCCGGAAGACGACTGGATCTTGAAGAATGTCGCCAAAATCCGCGACATTCCCGGCTGGATCGTCCAGGGCCGGTTCGATGTGGTGACGCCGATGGATGCGGCCTGGCGGCTCAGCCGCGCCTGGCCCGAGGCGCGGCTCGACGTGGTCTGGGACGCGGGCCACGCCTCCACCGAGCCTGGGGTGGTCGACGCTCTTGTGCGGGCCACCGACGAGGCCCTGGTCGGGCGCTAGTCTGGTCGGGCGCTAGCCTTGTCGGGCGCTCGATCCTAGACGAAGGCGCCCTTGCCGCTGGTGACCTCGGTGTAGCGGTGCACCCGCACCGACTGGACCAGGCCAAAGCCGATCATCACGGTCAGCATGACGGTGCCGCCATAGGACAGCAACGGCATGGGCACGCCCACCACCGGCGCCAGGCCCATGACCATGGCCCCATTGATCAGCACATAGAGGGTGAAGGTCGCCGTCACCCCTGAGGCGGCCAGCCGGCCGAAGTGGCTGTGGGCCAGGGCCGCGGTGCGCAGGGCCATGAAGATCACCGCGGCGAAGATGGCCAGCACCGAGGCGCAGCCCAGGAAGCCGAACTCCTCGGCCAGGGTGGCGAAGATGAAGTCGGTGTGCTTCTCGGGCAGGAAGTTGAGCTGGCTCTGCGAGCCCAGCCCATAGCCCTTGCCGAAGAAGCCGCCGGAGCCCAGGGCGATCTTCGACTGCAGGATGTGATAGCCCGAGCCCGAGGGATCGCTTTCGGGATTGAGGAAGGTGAGCACCCGCTTGCGCTGATAGTCGTGCATCACGAACATCACCATGGGCGGCACGGCCACGACGAAGGCCAGCACGGCTGCGCCGATGATCCGCCAGGACAGTCCGGCCAGCACCACGATCACCGCCCCCGTTAGCGCGATGAGCATGGCCGTGCCGAGGTCGGGCTGGTGGGCCACCAACAGCACCGGCGCGCCGATCATGAGCGTTGGGATCAGCAGCCACCAGGACAGGCGGGCGTTCTCGGCCGAGACGCCGTGATAGAAGCGGGCCAGGGCCAGGACGATGCCGACCTTCATCACCTCGGACGGCTGGAAGCTCATGAAACCCAGGTCCAGCCAACGTGTCGCGCCCATGCGGGTGTCGCCGAACAGCTCCACCGCCACCAGCAGGGCCAGGCCCAGCCCATAGATCGGATAGGCCAGCGCAAACCAGACGCGGATGTCGAACAGGGCGAGCGCGATCATCAGGATCAGGCAGAAGCCGAAGCGGAACAGGTGCGCCCCAGCCCAGGGCTCCCACGAACTGCCGGCCACCGAGAACATCATCAGCGACCCCGTGCCCGCCAGCAGGCACAGGGCGATGACGAAGGTCCAGTCGATCTGGGTGAACTTGACGACCAGGCGGTCCCGCTCGCCCGGCCGGGTCAGGGCGCTGACGGTCATGTGGGCGCCGCCGGATCGGCCGCCAGGGGCGGGCCTTCGACGGGGGCGTCCGGCGCCGCGCCCACCGTCGGCAGATCGCTGACATCAGGCATGGGCAGCGGCCGCTCGATCCGGGCGCGGATCTCGGGATCCTTCAGCAGGGCCACCCGCATCACTTCGCGGGCCCGGGGCGCCGCAGCCGTGGCGCCGCCCTTGCCGCCGTGCTGGATGATGACCGACACCGCATAGCGGGGATCGTCCACCGGCGCGAACGCCACATAGAGATTGTGGTCCTTGAGCCCCCAGCGGACGCTGTCGCTGCTGCGCGAGGCCACCCCATCATAGCTGCGGACCTGGGCCGTGCCGGTCTTGCCGGCCATCATGACGTCGCCCAGGCCCAGCTGGCTCTGGCGATAGGCCGTGCCGCTGCGGTCATTGGCCACCGAGATCATGCCGGCGCGGACATAGTCGAGGTGCTCGGTCGAGAATGGCAGGGCCTCGACTTTGTCGCCGGGCGGCATCTCCACGCCCCCCACAGACTTGACCAGCCGGGGGTTCAGCGCCTTGCGACCATTGGCCAGGCGCGCCGTCATCACCGCCAGCTGCAGCCCGTTGACCGCCACATAGCCCTGGCCGATCCCATAGCTGACCGAGTCCCCCGGGTGCCAGGTGGGATCGCGCTTGACCTGGGTGCGCTTCCATTCGGTGGAGCCGACAACGCCGCTGCGCTGACCGGGAATGCCGATGTCGAAGGTCTGGCCAAAGCCCAGGGCCTTGGCGGCGCGGGCGATATAGTCGGGGCCCATGCGCAGGGCCACCTGATAGAAATAGATGTCGCACGAGTTCTTGATGGCGTCGTGCATGTTCTGGGGGCCGTGGCCCCCGTGGCGCCAGCAGCGCCAGGTGCGGCCGCCAAAGTACCAGCCGCCGGAGCAGTTGATCCGCTGTTCCGGATCGATCCCGGCCTCCAGAGCCGCCAGGGCCACGGTGGGCTTGAAGGTCGAGCCCGGCGGATAGGTGCCGCTCATGGCCTTGTCGAGCAGCGGCCGGCGCTCATAGTCGGCCAGGGCGCGGTACTCGGCCGTCGACAGGCCGCGGACAAAGCGGTTGGCGTCGAAACTGGGCGTCGAGACCATGCACAGCAGGTCGCCGTTGCGGCAGTCCATGACCACGATGGCGCCGCTCTCGTCGCCCATCACCTCCAGGGCGCGGTTCTGGATGTCCACATCCAGGGTCAGGGAGACGGTCTTGCCGGCCTCGGCGGGGATGTCGCCGTCCTGGTCGTGGCGAATTTCGCGGCCGCGAGCGTCCACCTCGACCTTCTTGGCGCCGGTGCGCCCGCGCAGGTCGAGGTCAAAGGCCTTCTCCACCCCTTGCCGGCCGATGCGGAAGCCGGGATGCAAAAGGATCGGCTCGGAATTGGGACCGGTGTCGGTCAGGTCCTCGCGGTTCACCTTGGCCACATAGCCGATCACGTGGGCGAAGGCGCCGCCGTACGGATAGACCCGCACCTCGCCCATGTCGGCGGTCACGTGCGGCATCTCGGGCGCCCGCACATTGATCGCGGAGAACTGCTCCCAGGTCATGTCCTCCATGACCGAGACCGGGCGCTGGTTGGGCGTGCGCTCGAACTCGCGCATCAGCCGGGCCTGGCGGTCATCGTCCAGGGGCACGAAATGGGCCAGGGTCTTCAGCGTCGCGCCGGGCTCATGCACCCCGTCCTTGACCACCAGCAGGCGGAAGTTCGGGCGGTTGGTGGCCAGCACCTCGCCATGGCGATCGACGATCAGCCCGCGCGGCGGCGGCACCAGGCGGAAGTTGAACTGGTTGGAGGCCGACAGCTTCTCATAGCGCTGCGCCTCGAGGATCTGCAGATGGGCCAGACGGCCGCCAAGCGCCAGCATGCCGGCCCCGGCGAAACCGCCCAGCAGAAAGCTGCGGCGGTGGAAGGTGCCCTGCCGCTCATTGACCTCGGAAAAGAAGATGGACGGCTCGCTCACCGCGCTCGCCCCCTATCGAAAACGCACATCGGCGTCATCGAACCTGTCGATGAGCCGGTGCGCAAAGGGATACAGCAGGATTGTGGCGAGGAATTGCCACAACACCGCCAAAAGATTGGGGGTGGCCCGGGCGGTGAGCTGGGTGACCAGGAAGGCGACCAGTTCGGCCACGGCGCAGGCCACGGCGAACCAGATCCACATCATCGGCCGGCTCTGCCCCACCATCATGGAGCGCGCGCCCAGCACGGCCCCGTAGGCCACCAGCAGGGACAGCGCCCAGAGCCCGAGGGGACCGCCCCAGAAGAGGTCCAGGAACAGACCCATGAACAGCACCCCGAAGGGGGCCAGCATGGACGGACGGATCACCGCCCAGGCGAAGGCCGGCGCCATGCAGAAGACCGGCTCAGGCAGGCCCCAGCCAAAGACCCGCACCGGCAGGCTGAACAGAATGGTGGCCAGGATGCACTGCAGGATCGGCAGGCCCAGCCAGCTCAGCGGATCGAGACGGCCGGCGGTCAGGCTCAAAACACCGGCTCCAGGGCGGGCGGCGGGGGCGTTTCGGCGACAGGCGCCGTCTGGGCCGGGGCCTTTTGAGCCGGTGATTTTGGCGTGGGCGCCTTGGGCGCCGGGGCGCGGGGCGCGGGCGCCTTCTGGACCGGGACCCGGGTGGTCGGCGTCGGAGTCGGCGTTGGCGCGGGGGCTGGCGGCGGCGGGGGCGAGGTCACGCCCACGGCCGGCAGGGTGTTGTTGGCCGGCGGCTCGGAGGGGGCATTCAGCGCCTCCTGATCCACCAGCTGGGCGAAGTCTTCGAACAGCAGGACGCGCACATAGTCCACCGCCCCGGACTCGGCGCTGAGCACCACGCGCCAAGCGCCGTCCACCCCGCGCACCGCCACCCCCACCGGCAGGCCCCGGGGCATCAGGCCGCCGTCGCCGGAGGTGACGATGCGGTCGCCCGCCTTCACCGGGTCCTGGCCGCGCAGATAGTCGAGCTTGGGATTGGGGCCGCCATCGCCGGTGAGGATGGCCCGGGCGTTGGTGCGATCCACCATGACCGGCGTGCGCGAGGCGATGTCGGTCAGCATCAGGATGCGGCTGGCCCCGCGGGTGACCCCGACCACCCGACCAACCAGGCCGTGCTCGCTCATCACCGGGTTGCCGATGCGGATATTGCGCTCGCTGCCGGCGTTGGCCAGGCGCGTATTGGCGAAGGGACCCCGCGCATCGGCGACCACGCGGGCCGAGACCATCGGGATCGGCGGATTGGTCCGCAGGCCGAGCAGATCGCTATAGCGCTCATTGAGATCGCGCAGGCTCAGCACCTCCTGCTCCAGGGCGGCGGCGGCCTCAAGCTGCTGGCGAAGGCGGCGGTTTTCCGACACCGCGAAGAAGTAGTCGCCCACCGCGCCCGACAGCGAGCCCAGCCAGTGGAGCGGCGCCGAGACGACGCCGGTGACCGGGGCGCTGACGGCGTCGCTGACCTCGCGGGTCACCCCATAGGCCTCGTTGCGGAAGGTCTCGCGGCGATCGCCAAGCAGCAGGGCGGCGGCCACGACGACGGCCACGATCAGGGCGACGCCGGCGGTCCAGACCAGCGGCACTCGGATCTCACCGAAGGGATTGTCCCGAAAGGACACCTAAGCCCGTCTCCCCGCAGACACGAAGACGGCCAAGCGCCGCCTGCGTCAGTTCAGCAAATCCTAGACCGACCTTGCCTGATTCCGACGTTTCCGTCCGAACCGGGAACCGCCTAGGCCAGGGTGGATTCCAGAACGCCCTTCATCCACTTGGGATGTTCCAGAACCTTGCCGCAGCCGAGCGCCACGCAGGACAGCGGATCGTCGGCCACCGTCACCGGCAGGCCGGTATGGTCGCGGATCTCGGCGTCCAGGCCTCGCAGCAGGGCGCCGCCGCCGGTCAGCATGATGCCCTTGTCGGCGATGTCGGAGGCCAGTTCCGGCGGGGTGGCTTCCAGCGCCATCTTCACCGCGTCGACGATCTGGCCGACAGGCTCGGACAGGGCGTCGGAGGCCTGCTTTTCGCTGATGCGCACTTCGCGCGGCACGCCCTGCATCAGGTCGCGGCCCTTGACCTCGATGGACAGGCCCTCGCCGTCGGCCGGGGCCCGGGCGGTGCCGATCTCCTTCTTGATCCGCTCGGCCGTGGTCTCGCCGATCAGCAGGTTATGATTGCGGCGCATATAGGAGATGATCGCCTCGTCCATCTTGTCGCCGCCGACGCGGACCGAGCGCGAATAGACGATGCCCGACAGTGACAGCACGGCCACCTCGGTGGTGCCGCCGCCGATGTCGACGACCATCGAGCCGGTGGGCTCATGGATCGGCAGGCCCGCGCCGATGGCTGCGGCCATGGGCTCGTCGATCAGGCCGACCCGGCGGCCGCCGGCGTTCAGGCAGGAATCGTTGATGGCGCGCCGCTCCACCGCCGTGGCGCCCGACGGCACGCAGACGATGACCTTGGGGTTCACGAAGCCCTTGCGGTTGTGAACCTTGCGGATGAAGTACTTGATCATCTCCTCGGCGACTTCGAAGT
>Ga0208316_1001459_pt1 | contig 13961 bp, 9 predicted proteins | sample MalvireepMed_231_FD_184240 | JGI IMG/M metagenome (GOLD analysis project Ga0208316, IMG submission 184240) | Marine viral communities from the Global Malaspina Expedition - Malaspina viral metaG DeepMed_231 (SPAdes) (version 2) | ecosystem: Environmental > Aquatic > Marine > Oceanic | place... | reverse complement strand
CCATTAAATATCTCCTTTAAAATCAGTCGCTTGTAATCATTTCGAAGGCGCAGCGTCCGGCAGGCCGAGGATGCGCTTGGAAATGATGTTGTTCTGCACCTCATTGGACCCGCCGTAAATCGAGCCCGCCTTGCCAGCCAGCCAGCCGCGGACGGCGGCCAGTTCTTCCTCGGTGAAGTCCTCGCCTTCCCAGCCCAGGCCCTGATGACCCATGAACTCCAGGGTCAGTTCGGCCCGGTCCTGCGCCACCTTCATATTGGCGTTCTTCATGATCGAGGTGGTCGCCGAGGGACCGGAATTGCCCTTGGCTTCCAGGGCCGCGCGCTTGACGGTCTGCTGCAGGGCCTTCAGGTCCATGTCGTTCATGACGATGCGGGTCCGCAGGTCGAGATCGGCCAGCCGGCCTTGTTCGTCCTCGCCCACATACTTCTTGGCGATGAGGCCCAGCGCCTCGCGCTTGCCGCCTTCGCCGGCCCGGCCGCCCATGCCGCTGCGCTCATGCTGCAGCAGGCGCTTGGCCACCGTCCAGCCGCCGTTCAGCGGGCCGACCAGGTTTTCCTTGGGCACCTTCACATCGGTGAAGAAGGTTTCGCAGAACGGCGAGGAGCCGGCGATCAGGCGGATCGGGCGAACCTCGACGCCCGGCTGATGCATCGAGAAGACCACGAAGGAGATGCCCTCGTGCTTCTTGGTGGTGTCGGTGCGCACCAGGCAGAAGATCATGTCCGCCCACTGGCCGCCGGAGGTCCAGATCTTCTGGCCGTTGACCAGCCAGTGATCGCCCTTGTCCTCGGCCCGGGTCGAGAGCGAGGCGAGGTCGGAGCCGGCGCCCGGCTCGGAGAAGCCCTGGCACCAGCGCACCTTCCCGGTGACGATGTCGGGAATGTACTGCTTCTTCTGATCCTCGGTGCCGTATTCCAGCAGGGTCGGGCCGAACATGCCCACGCCCATGCCGCCGATCGGGTTCCAGGCGCCGATGGCGGCCATTTCCTGATTCAGCACCCGGGCTTCCTGGGGCGAGAGGCCGCCGCCGCCGTATTGGGCCGGCCAGGTGGGGACGCCCCAGCCCTTTTCGCCCATCCGCTCGCGCCACACCGCCATGTCGCCGGTGAGTTCGGCGCCGCCGGCCATGGCCCGCGTCTGGGCTTCGGTATCATGGGCCAGAGACTTGGGGAAATTGGCTTCAAGCCATTCGCGCGCCTGCGCCCGGAAGCCGTCCAGATCGGCGCCGCCAAAGTCAGCCATGAATATTCTCCCTAAAAATCATTATGTTATCATTTATTATAGCACGAAGTTCGGCGTTCGTGGAGTCGTCCGCTTACTTGGGGTCCGGCAGGCCGAGCACCCGCTTGGAGACCACGTTCAGATTGATTTCCGAGGTTCCGCCCTCGATGGAATTGCCCTTGGACCGCAGCCAGGCGCGGACCAGGTTGAGCTCGCTCTCGTCATAGCCTTCGCCCGACCAGCCCAGACCCTGATGTCCGAAGGCCTCGATCATCAGCTCGTTGCGGTCCTGGGCGATCTTGGCCCCGGCATATTTCATGATCGAGGTGGCGGCGCTGGGCCCGGCGTTGGACTTGGCCTCGTCGGCCGCCCGGCGGACGGTGAGCTGGAAGGCGCGGGCCTCCATCCGGTGCTCGATGATCCGGCGGCGCAGGTCGTGGTCGGCGATCCGGCCGGTGTCATCGAGGCCGACATATGTCTTGGCCGCGTCCTCGACGCTCATCACCGCCGTCGGCGCGCCGATATTGCCGCCGCCCAGGCCCGCCGAGATGTTGTCGCGCTCGAACTGAAGCAGGCGCTTGGCGACGGTCCAGCCGCCGTTCAGGGGGCCAAACAGCTGGTCCTTGGGGACCTTCACATCGGTGAAGAAGGTTTCGCAGAAGGGCGAGCCGCCATTGATCAGCAGGATGGGCCGAACCTCGACGCCCGGGCTCTTCATGTCGATCAGCAGGAAGGAGATGCCCTCATGCTTCTTGCTGGTGTCGGTGCGCACCAGGCAGAAGCACCAGTCGGCGAGGTTGGCGCCCGAGGTCCAGATCTTCTGACCGTTGACCAGATAGTGGTCGCCCTTGTCCTCGGCGCGGGTCTGCAGCGAGGCGAGGTCGGAGCCGGAGCCCGGCTCGGAATAGCCCTGGCACCAGCGGACCGAGCCGGTGACGATGCCGGGCAGATGCTGGCGCTTCAGCTCTTCAGTCCCGTACTCGATCAGGGTGGGGCCGAACATCATGACGCCCATGCCGCCGATGGGATTGCGGGCGCCGATGGCCGCCATCTCCTCGGCCAGGACCCGGGCCTCCTGGCGCGACAGCCCGCCGCCGCCGTAGTCGGCCGGCCAGGTGGGCACGCCCCAGCCCTTGGCGCCCATGGCTTCGCGCCACTGGCGGGCCTCAGGGGATTCCTTGCCGCCGCCGGCCGCGGCCGTCTGCGCCGCCGCGTCGCCCTTCAGGGCCTTGGGAAAGTTCGCTTCCAGCCAGGCCTTGGCCTCGCTGCGGAAGGTGTCGAGATCGCCGCCAAAATCGGCCATGGAAATCCGCCTTTACAAAATAATGCCCGTCCGGACGCCCGTCGGCCGAAAATGCGGCCACAGGCTCTGCGCGACCCGTTACTTGGGGTCGGGCAGCCCCAGCACGCGCTTGGAGATGACGTTCAGGTTCACTTCGCTGGTGCCGCCCTCGATGGAGTTGCCCTTCGAACGCAGCCAGCCGCGGGTCGCAATGATCTCGCCGGGCTTGTAGGCCTCGCCCTGCCAGCCCAAGCCCTGATGGCCCATGGCTTCGATCATCAGCTCCGACCGCTCCTGGGCGAAGGTCGCCGCCGCATACTTGATGATCGAGACCGCGGCGCTGGGACCATTGCTGGCCTTGGCCTCAGCCGCCGTGCGGCCGATGGTCAGGCCCAGGCACTGCATGTTCATCTTGTTCTGGGTGATGCGGGTGCGCAGGTCGGTGTCGGACAGCACGCCGTCACCATCGACGCCGCAATAGCTCTTGGCCACCTCGGCCAGGTCGCCGCTGGCGCCGCCGGCCCCGCCGCCGCCGCCGAAGCCGCCGGAAATGTTCTGGCGCTCGTACTGCAGCAGGCGCTTGGCGATCTCCCAGCCGCCATTGACCTTGCCGACCAGGTTTTCCTTGGGGATCTTCACATCGGTGAAGAAGGTCTCGCAGAAGGGGCTCTCGCCGGAGATCAGCTGGATCGGCCGCGTCTCGACTCCGGCTGAGCGCATGTCGATCAGCACGAAGGAGACGCCCTCGTGCTTCTTCGAGGTGTCGGTCCGCACCAGGCAGAAGCACCAGTCGGCCTTGTCGGCGTAGGAGGTCCAGATCTTCTGGCCGTTGATCAGCCAGTGGTCGCCCTTGTCCTCGCAGCGGGTCTGCAGGGAGGCGAGGTCGGACCCCGCGCCCGGCTCGGAATAGCCCTGGCACCAGCGGATCTCGCCCTTGATGATCTTGGGCAGGTGCTCGCGCTTCTGGTCCTCATTGGCGTATTCCAGCAGCACGGGGCCCAGCATCCAGACGCCGAACGAGGCCAGCGGGGTGCGATAGCGGCCTGAGTTCAGCTCCTGGTCCAGCACGCGGGCCTGGGCCGGGGTCAGGCCGCCGCCGCCGTACTCGGCCGGCCAGGTGGGCGCGGTCCAGCCCTTCTCGCCCATCTTGCGCATCCAGGCGATCTGCAGGTCGTCGGAGTCCAGAAACGCCTGGCCGCCCCACATGGCTTCGGGATCGACCTTGGCGCCCGGATCGCGGAGCTCGGCCGGATAGTTGGCCTCCAGCCACGCGCGGACATCGGACCTGAAGGTGTCGAGCTCTCCGGCGCCGAAGTCGGCCATGGCGGTCTCCCAATGCTGCAAGCAGATTTTGCGCGCCACATTAGCGCCGGGTGATCCCAGGGCAAGCCGCCTTGCGAACAGTTGTTTGACGCAGGCGGCGCCCCCGTGGCGCCGAATCCGGTCTATATACACTCCAATTCGCCATCAGGACGCTCCATCCCATGAGGATCTTGCGCGAACTGCGGCCCGCCGGCTTGGCCGCAGCCCCGTTGACCGGCGCCATACTCACCCTCGCGGCGGGGGTGATGCTGGTGGTGTCGGCCGCGACGCCGTCGGTGCCGACCCGCTTCCTGCTGCTGACCGAACTTGCGCCGACGCCGCTGATCGAGGCCAGCCACTTCCTGTCCAGCGTGCTCGGCTTGGTGCTGATCTTCCTGGCCTTCGGCCTGCGGGCCCGGCTTGACGCGGCCTGGATGGCGACGATGGTGGTGCTGGGCGTGGCCCTGCCGCTCACCCTGCTGAAGGGCATTGTCTGGGAAGAGACCGCCTGGCTCGCGGCCCTGATGCTGGCCTTGGCGCCGTTCCGGGCGGCCTTCATCCGCGAGGCGCGGCTGTCTCGCATGGAGATCACGCCGGGCTGGCTGGTCTCGGCCGCCGCCCTGGTGGTGGGGGCGGGCCTGCTGGGGCTCTGGTCCTTCCAGAACGCCGACTATGGGCACCGCAGCTGGATCAGCGTCATGGTCGAGAACGACGCCGCCCGCGCGATCCGCGCCTGGATTGGCGCGGCCCTGGCCCTGATCGCTTTCGGGCTCTGGCGGTTGTTCGCCTCGGCCGCCACCCCGCGGGTGGTCACCCCCGACGACCAGGACTTCCAGCAGGTGCGGGCCATCCTGGCCTCGGCTCAGGCGGTGGAGCCCAGCTCCAACCTGGCCCTCCTGGGCGACAAGCGCTTCATCTTCTCCCAGAGCGGGGAGTCCTTCCTGATGTTTGGCGTCCGCGGCCGCTCCTGGATCGCGCTTGGCGCGCCGGTGGGGCGCCGGGACGAGCGGCTGGAGCTGTTCTGGCGCTTCCGCGAGATGGCCGACGCCCATGCCGCCAGGCCTGGCGTCTACGCCCTGGGCGCCGACGACCTGCCCGAGGTGGTCGAGCTGGGCTTCTCCCTGCAGAAGATCGGCGAGGCCGCTGTGGTCCCCCTGGAGACCTTCTCTGTGGAGGGGCGCAAGCGGGGCAATCTGCGCCGGGCCTGGCGCAAGGCCGGGGAGGAGGGGGCGACCTTCGAGGTGCTGGCGCCGGCCGACGTGCCGCCTGTGCTCGACGAGCTGCAGGTGATCTCCGACCAGTGGCTCGACGCCCACGCCGGTGGGGAAAAGAGCTTCACCATGGGCGGCTTCACCCGGGCCTATGTGTCAGAGTTTCCCATCGCCATCGTGCGCCAGTACGGGCGCATCGTGGCCTTTGCGACGCTCTGGACCACCGGCTCGCGCTCGGCCTTCTCCATGGACCTGATGCGCTATTCGGACGCCGCGCCGAAGAACATCATGGACTACCTGTTCATCGAACTGATCGCCTGGGGGCGGGCGCAGGGCTACCAGGCCTTTGAGTTCGGCATGGCCCCCCTGGCGGGGCTTGAGGATCGGCCCTTCGCGCCGATCATGTCGCGGGTGGGCCGGCTGCTCTTCGAGCGCGGCGAGGAGATCTACAATTTCCAGGGCGTGCGGAAGTACAAGGACAAGTACGACCCGCTCTGGCAGCCGCGCTACCTGGCCGCGCCGCACAAGTGGGCCATCCCGCTCCTGCTGGCCGATGCAGGCCTGCTGTCATCCGGCGGCATGGCCGGCTTGGCCAAGCGTCCCCGCAAGACCGAACCCCGGCCGGGAGAGCCCACCGACGCCGCCGCCTAGAACCGGTCTGGCCCGGTGGAGACGCCCATCAGGTTCACCAGATGGACCAGGATGACGATCAGGCCAGCGGCCCCCAGCAACATGATGAAGCGATAGGGGATGAGCCGTGGGCCGCGGCGAAAGTCCGGCGGCCTTGCGCCCTTCCACCCGGCGAACAGGGTCAGGGCCAGCAGGGCGGCGCCGGCGGCGAGGGTCAGGGACAGCTCCATCTGCGACGCCGTAGCGCAGGCGCCGAACAAGGGCAAATCAGGCCGTTAACGAAGCGTTAACCCCACCACAGGCTGTTGGCGGTTCAGGGCCTGTGGGCTTTTCGCGGTCGTCCACAGGTGATGCGCCTCAACGCTATATCTAGCGTTAACCCTGCGTTTACACCCCAAGGTTCGGTAGCTAGCGTCGAACTCGGGTAGGAGATCGATTCGAATGACGGCGGCGGCGCCATGGAGCGTCAAGGGCATCGACCCCAAAGCCAGGGAGGTCGCGAAAGACCTCGCCCGGCGGTCGGGCATGACCTTGGGCGAATGGCTCAATCGAATGATCCTTGACGATGAAGGTCCGGAAGACGCCGTCTCCGAGGCTGACCTCGCACGCCGTCCGCTCCCCACCTATTTCGAAAGTCTGCGCCGGACCGAGGACGCGCCGGCCCGGGTCGAAGCCGCCGAGCATCCGGCCGACGAGATGGGCCGCATCGCCCTGGCGCTGGACCGTCTGAGCGAGCGCCTGGAAGTCTCGGAAAGCCGCACAGGGCTGGCGGTGTCTGGCGTCGAGCATTCGGTGCGCTCGGCCCTGGCCCGGATCGAGGCCGCCGAGCGCGAGCATGTGGCGGTGGCCGCCCGGTTCGAAGGTGCGGTCGAGGACGTCGCCTCCGAGCAGAGCCGCATGGCCGAACGCATTCGCCGTGTGGAAGCCGAAGCCGTCGGCCCCCGTTCGGCCGAAGCTCTCCGCGCCCTGGAAGGCGCGGTCGGCAAGGTCGCCAACCATCTCTACGAAGGCGAGACCCGCACCCGCGAAGCCCTGGGCGCCATCGAGGCGCGGATGGAGCGGGTCGAGGCGCAAGGCGGCTCGGAGTCGCCGGGCCTGATCGAAGAGGTGGTGGGCCGTGTCGCCCAGCGTCTCAGCGAGGCCGAGACCCGCACCGCCGAGGCCCTGGAGAGTCTGCGCGCCTCGTTTGCGCATCTCGACGGACGCATGGGATCGGTGGAGGCCGGCGAGGGGCCGGGCTTTGATCGCCGCCTGGAAGAGATGGCCGCGCGCCTGACCGAACGGGTCGAGGCCGCCCGGGTCGAGTTGACTCAAAAGCTCCACGCCTCGGCCGATGGTCGGTTCGACCGCATGGAGCGCCGGCTCGGCGAGATGACCGAGCATGTGCGCGCCGCCGAGCAGCGCTCGGCCCAGGCCATTGAGGCCATGGGCCGCGAAGTGCTCAGCATGGCCGACAATCTGAACCGTCGGGTCCAGAGCGCCGAACAGTCGAGCGCCCAGGCCATCCAGACGGTCGGCGGCGAAGTGGCTCGCATCGCCACGGCCATGGAGGCCAGGCTCGGCCGTTCCGACACCCTGCATGCCGAGGCGCTGGAGAAGCTGGGCGGCGAGATCGGCAAGATCACCGAGCGCCTGAGCGAGCGGATCGCCACCTCCGAGCGCCGGTCGGCCCAGGCCATCGACGATGTCGGCGACCAGGTGGCCCGGGTGACCGAGCGGATCAGTCACCGCCAGGAACGCGCCACCGAAGAACTCTCCGAACGCATCCGCCTGAGCGAGGAGCGCACCGCGCGCCTGCTGGAAGAGGCCCGCGAACGCATCGATCGCCGGCTGGCCGAGGCGCCGCCGTCGCGCAGCGCCGAGCCGCCGCCGCCGCCGGCTCCGGCCGCCCCGGAGACGCCCAAGCCCGCCGCCTCGCCGTTCGACCTGGAGCCCTTCGCCGGCTTCGGGCCGGCCGAGCCTGGCCGGGCGGCCGAGGACGAGGCCGAGCCCTTCGTGCGTCAGGCCTTCGCCCCGTCGGCTGAGAGCTTCCCCGGCGCCTATTCCGCCGAGGCCGAGCGTCCGCCGCTGGCGGCTGAGGATTTCGAGGCCGCCGACGGTTTCGATCCCCCGGCGCCGTCCCGCGCCCCGCCGCCGGCGCTCGCCGTCGAGCCCCCGGCCGATCCTTTCGCCCCCGAGCGTGAAGCGCCCGTCACCCGCCGCAGCATCGCCCAGAGCTTCGAGGCCGCGCCTCAGGTGCGCGCCGAGATCGACGACGACTTCGGCTTCGAAGATGAGGCCGAGTTCGTCGAACCGCAGCCGTCGCTTCGGCCGCAGTCTGGCGAGACCCGCACCCTGTCCACCCGCGAGGTGATCGCCCAGGCCCGTGCCGCGGCGCGGGCGGCGCCGATGGCCGAGACCAAGGGCCGCAAGGCCAAGCCGTCGCAGGAGTCCAAGTCGGGCGGGTCGATGTTCAGCGCCTTCTCGGTGCGTCCCAAGAAGCGGGCGGGCTCGACCCTGCAGACCGCCCTGCTGATCTCTGGCGGCGCGGCCTTCCTGGGTATGGCCGCCACGGGCATGGCGCTGATCGGCGGCGACCCGTCAGGCGATCTGCCCGCGCGGGTGGCCAGCGCTGTTTCGGCCGTGCGCGACGAGGCCGGACGGGAGTCTGAACTGGCCGAGACGGGCACGCCCCGGGCGGCGTCGGCCCTGACGCCGGAGCTTCTCACCGATCCGGAGGGCGCTGCGGCCCAGACCCGGGAAGACCTGCCGGCCCTTTATGCCGAGGCGGTGAGCAATGTGGAGTCCGGCGCCGAGGGCGGCCTGGACGACTTGAAGCGTGTGGCCAATCTCGGCTATGCGCCGGCCCAGTTCTATCTGGCCAAGCTCTATGAGCAGGGCGGCGAGACCCTGGCCAAGGACATGGTCGAGGCCCGGCGCTGGACCGAGCGCGCCGCCCAGGGCGGCGACCGCAAGGCCATGCACAACCTCGCCCTCTATTATTTCGAAGGCCAGGGCGGCCCCAAGAACTCCACCACCGCGGCCCAGTGGTTCCGCCGCGCCGCTGATCTTGGCCTGGTGGACAGCCAGTACAATCTGGGGCGTCTCTACGAAGAGGGTTTTGGCGTCAGCCAGAACGCCGCCGAGGCCTATAAGTGGTTCTTGATCGCCGGCCAGGCGGGCGACGACGATGCGGCGGCCAGCGCCGAGCGCATCAAGGATTCCCTCTCCCCGGCGGCCCAGGCGGTCGCCGAGCGTTCGGCCAGCGCCTTCAAGCCAACCGCGCCGGCGGCCACAGCCAGCGCTGCGGCGCCTGCGGGCGCCGCCCCGGCGTCCGTCCAGACGGCGCAGCGGGCCCTTTCGCGCCTCGGCTATTATCAAGGCCCGATGGACGGCGTGGCGTCGCCGGCCCTGCGTCTTGCGGTGGCCGCCTATCAGCGCGATCAAGGCATGGCCGCCACGGGCGCCCTCGACACAACGACGGTTTCGAAGCTTTCTGTCTTCACGCGTTGAGGCGAACGCGTCGGTCCGACCTGCCGGGCGCGCTGCGCCATTGTTCGTATGTGAGGCGCTAAAGGCGTGGATATCTACCTGCCCATAGCAGAGGTCTCGGTGAACGCCGGGGTTCTTGTGCTGCTTGGGGCGGTCGTAGGGTTCATCTCCGGCCTGTTCGGCATCGGCGGCGGCTTCCTGATGACGCCGATCCTGTTGTGGATGGGCATTCCGCCGGTGGTCGCCGTGGCCAGCGAGGCCAACCACGTGGCCGCCTCCTCGGCCTCCAGCGTCATCTCCTACAGCCGCAAGCGCCAGGTGGACTTCCGCATGGGCGGCGTCCTGGCCGCCGGCGGGGCGGTGGGCGCGTTGCTGGGCGTGGAGGTGTTCCGCTGGTTGCGCCTGCTGGGCCAGGCCGATCTTGTGGTCTCGCTGTCCTACCTCATCTTCCTCGGCCTCATCGGCGGGCTGATGCTGGTGGAGTCCGTCGGCTCCGTGCTGCGCCAGCGCCGGGGCCAGACGACCACCAAGCGCCGCGACCGCCGCCCCGTCTGGCTCTACGGCCTGCCCTTCAAGGTCCGCTTCCCCCGCTCGCGCCTCTATATCAGCATCATCCCGCCGGTGGTCCTGGGGGTGTTCGTCGGCATTCTCTCGGCCATCATGGGGGTGGGCGGCGGCTTCATCCTGGTGCCGGCCATGGTCTATATCCTGCGCATGCCCGCCGGGGTGGTGGTGGGCACCAGCCTGTTCCAGATCATCATCACCACCTCGCTGGCCAGCATCCTGCAGGCTGGGCGTAACCAGTCGGTGGATATCGTGCTGGCCACCCTGCTGCTGTTCGGCGGCGTCCTGGGCGCGCAGTTCGGCGCCCGGGCCTCGTCCCGCTTCCGCGCCGAGGAACTGCGCGCCGTGCTGGGCCTGATCGTGCTGATCATGGGACTTCAGATGGGCCTGGTGCTGTTCATCAACCCCGAGGACCCCTTCATCCTGGTCGGGGGAGGCGAATAGTGGTCACCCCCGCCATTCCGCCCCCAGAGGTCTTCGTGCCCGAGCCCGGCCCCTCGGTCTCGGCCGCCCTCACCGACGCCAATGTCCGGGTGACCTCGGCCTTTTCCGGCGCGCAGATCGTGCTCTATGGGGCGGTGTTCGACCCCGAGACGAGACCCTCCGACGTGGTGGTCATCGTCCGCGGCCCTGACCAGCCGATCCGTATCGCGCGGAAGGTGCGGGTGGCCGGCCTCTGGATCAATTCACGGCCGGTGGTCTTCGAAGGCGCGCCGGGCTTCTACATGGCCGCCTCCTCGCGGCCCCTGACCGAGATCGCCAGCTTCTCGACCCTGCGCCGGCTGGGCGCCGGCATCGACCACCTGCCCATGAACGCCCCGGAGGAAGAGCGGATCGAGACCCGCTACGGCGTTCGCGACGTGGTGGTCAGCCGGCTGGGCGGCGACTATCTGGAATGGCGCCGCGCGGTGATCCGCCTGAAGGAGAAGGCCAACCTCTACGCCACCGACCATGACGGCGTGCGGTTCGTCGACCGCGGCCTGTTTCGGGCCGAGATCGACCTGCCCACCTCGGCCCCCATCGGCGAGTACCAGACCGAGATCATCCTCTTCCAGAACGGCGAGCCGGTCTCGAGGCGGGCGCGGACCATCACGGTGGAGAAGGCGGGCCTGGAGCGCTGGCTCTTCCTGTTCGCCAATGAGCGGCCCTGGCTCTACGGCATCGTCTCGGTGCTCATCGCGCTGACCTCCGGCTGGCTGGCCTCGGTGGTCTTCCGCAGGCGCTAAGTCTGCCTCAATCGCCGGTGAGCGAGCGCCAGCCCACCGCATGCACGCGGTCGCGGCCGAGCGCGCCTGCCAGGGGCGGGCGGGCGAACAGCCCCGCAAACGCCACGTCCTTCAGGTTCAGCCCGCCGGCATAGGCGCCGAACGCCGGCAGGATCATTCGCGCGCCGTCGGTGGCGAAACACCGCCGACGCACCGTGCCACGGCCCGAACTGACCCGGGCGCAGGGGTGCAGATGGCCGGACAGTTCGCCAGGTTGCTCGCCGGGCTCGGGTTCGTGCCGCAGGATGAGCGGGCCCAGGGACAGGGTGTCGACCACCTGGCCGGGCAGGCGGCGGGGACCGTCGGCGTCGTGATTGCCCACCAGCCAGATCAGGGTGCGGCCCTGGGCGAGCGCCACCAGTCTTGCGGCGTCGTCGGGCGCGAGGCGATCCTCGGCCCGGCCATCATGGAAGCTGTCGCCCAGGAAGATCACCACCTGCGGCTCAAGGGCGGCCACCTCGGCCTCCAGGCGGTCGAGGGTGTCGCGGGTGTCATAGGGCGGCAGGAACTGGCCGCGCATGCCATAGGCCGAGCCCTTTTCGAAATGCAGGTCGGCGACGATCAGGGCCTGATGCGCGAGATCAAACAGCGCGCCGGAGGCGCGCATGCGCAGGGCCGCGCCCAGGATCTCCATCTCCAGACCGCCGCACGGACTCTGGGCGAAGGCGTAGGGGGCGGGGGCGGGCGTGCGGACGAGGGCGGTCATGAACTGGCTTCGGCGATCAGGTCTTCGGCGGCTTCGGCCAGGATCATCTCGCCGGCCGCCCCAGGCACCCGCTCCTTGCCGATCTCCAGCAGCATGGGGACCGAAAAGGGCGAGAGGTGGTCGAGGACGGCGTGGCGAATCTTGCCCTGGATCCGGGCCAGCATATGGCCAACCCGGGCCACGTCGATAAGGCCGGTGGCCGCATCGTCGCGGGCGCAGCTCAACAACAGGTGATCTGGCTCGTGCCGGCGCAGGACGTCATAGACGAGGTCGGCTGAGAAGGTGACCTGCCGCCCCGACTTTTCGGCGCCGGGGAACCGCCGCTCGATCAGGCCGGCCAGGATGGCGCAGCCTTTGAACGCGCGCTTCATCATGTAGCTCTCGGCCAGCCAGTCCTCGAGGTCGTCCCCCAGCATGTCCTGCGCGAACAGGGCGTCGAGGTCGACCCCGTCCATGGGGTTGAGGGACCAGACGGCCAGCGCATAGTCGTTGCAGACGAAGCCCAGGGGCGCCGCCCCCATCCGCTCCAGCCGTCTTGTCATCAGCATGGCCAGCGTGGTGTGGGCCAGGCGGCCTTCGAACGGGTAGCAGACCATGAAGTGGCGTTTGCCCCGGGGAAAGGTCTCCACCAGCATCTCGTCCTCGGCCGGGATCAGCGAGCGGTCCCGCTGCAGCTCCAGCCATTCGCGCACATCGCCGGGCAGCACCGACCAGTGGCTCTGGTCGAACATCAGCTCGCGCACCCGCTTGGCGAGGAAGGTGGACAGGGCGAATTTCGACCCGCCCCAGGAGGGCATCTTCGGGTCGCTGGCCGGCGCCGGCGTCACCAGCACATCGAGGGCGGTCACCCCCATCAGCCGCCAGACCTGGCCGGCGAAGATGAAGGTGTCGCCGGGCTCCAGGGCCTCCAGATAGCCTTCCTCCACCTCGCCCACCTTTCGCCCGGCGCGGCCCCCGCGGCCGGCGATCCGGACGCTGAGCACGGCGGGCGAGAGGATGGCTCCCACATTCAGCCGATGGCGCAGGATGGTGTCGGCGTTGCGCGCCCGCCACAGCCCGTCCTGGCCCTTCACGATGCGCCGGAACCGGTCATAGGCCCTAAGCGCATAGCCGCCGGTGGAGACGAAATCGACCACCTGCTCGAAGTCCTCCCAGGCCAGCGCCCGATAGGGGCCGCAGGTGCGGATCTCGTCATAGAGGGCCAGCGCGTCGAAGGGTTCGGAGCAGGCGCAGCCCATGACATGCTGGGCCAGGATATCCAGGGCGCCGACCCTCGGCGGATCGCCGTCGAAGCGGTTCTCGGCGATGGCCTCGCGGGCGGCCTGGCACTCCAGCATCTCGAAGCGGTTGGCCGGCACGAAGAGGGCGCGGCTGGCCTCATCCATCCGGTGGTTGGCCCGGCCGATCCGCTGCACCATCCGCGAGGCGCCCTTGGGCGAGGCGAGCTGGATCACCAAGTCCACATCGCCCCAGTCGATGCCGAGATCGAGGGTGGAGGTGCAGACCACGGCCCTCAGTTCGCCCCGCGCCATGGCCGCCTCCACGCGGCGCCGCTGCTCGGCGGCCAGCGAGCCGTGATGCAGCGCGATGGGCAGGGCGTCCTCGTTCAGCCGCCACAGCTCCTGAAAGGCGAACTCGGCCTGAAAGCGCGTATTGACGAAAACCAGCGCCGTACGGGCCTTCTTGATGACCTCATAGACCTCGGCCATGGCGTGCTGGGCGGTGTGTCCGGCCCAGGGCACGCGTCCTTCGGACAGCAGCACCTCGACGATCGGTGGCGTCCCGGCCGGACCGAGCACCAGATCGACGGCAGGCGCGGCGCCGTCCCCGCCGCCCGGGTGAAAGCCCATCCAGCGGCGGATGACGTCGGGATCATCCACCGTCGCCGACAGGCCCACTCGGCGCAGGTTGGGGCTGAAGGTCTGCAGGCGGGCGATGTCGAGCGCCAGCAGGTCGCCCCGCTTGGTGGAATGTAGGGTGTGGATCTCATCGAGGATGATGCAGGACAGGTCCTCGAAATAGGCCCGCGCCCCTTCCCAGGCGCAGAACAGGGCCAGCTGCTCGGGCGTGGTCAGCAGGATGTCCGGCGGCTTGACCCGCTGGCGCTGACGCCGCGCCGCGCCGGTGTCGCCGGTGCGGGATTCCGCCACGATGGACAGGCCCATCTCGCGGATCGGCGTGGCCAGGTTGCGCTCCACATCCACCGCCAGGGCCTTGAGCGGCGAGATGTAGAGGGTGTGGATGCCCCGCGGCGTATTGGCCGGCGGCCGCTGCGCCAGCTCGATCAGGCTGGGCAGGAAGCCAGC
>Ga0208316_1001452_pt1 | contig 14000 bp, 10 predicted proteins | sample MalvireepMed_231_FD_184240 | JGI IMG/M metagenome (GOLD analysis project Ga0208316, IMG submission 184240) | Marine viral communities from the Global Malaspina Expedition - Malaspina viral metaG DeepMed_231 (SPAdes) (version 2) | ecosystem: Environmental > Aquatic > Marine > Oceanic | place... | reverse complement strand
CGCATTTTGGCGTTGTTTTAACCATGAGTGATTGGCAAGCACTGGCAAATAAATTAGAAACAGCAAACACTGAGTTTGTTATTGCGCCCTATATTCGCTTTAAAGGAAAGCCGGGCGAACAGGCCACCATGTTTTTTAAAGACCCTTTCGGTAACGCTTTAGAATTTAAAGCGTTTGCAGATATCAATCAGCTATTTGCAAGTTAAGAAGCCACTTGAAGGCTAAAAGGTATGCCTATTGAGCTATCTCAATAGGCATATATCGATAGAGCCCAATCATAAGGTTACTGATCTACTTCAACGTAGTTGCCTTCTAACTCGACATCAGGGTCGCTTTTTTCAAGCACTACTTCTGGGTCCGGTTGCTCTACTTCTATTTCAGGATCTCGCTGTTTTACGTCTACGGCAGGCTTTCCTGCTTTGATATTCACTCTAGGCTGAGCTTGAGAGATAGTTACCTCAGGGTCCGGCTGATCTATTGTGATATCTGGATCATTAGTGGTGATCGTTATTTCAGGTTTGGGCTGACGCACTGTGACTTGAGCAGGCTTTTGGTTGATAGTCACTATAGCGGGCTTTTGCGTTACGGTAACCTTGTCGCCTCTACGCTCATTGTTTTGTTCACTCGCCATGTACTGGGCTAACTCACTTTTATCAAGCTCCCCGTTTTTGTTTTTATCATAAGTGCGCATAATGTTATCGTACTTACTTGGCTCCAGCGTCGAACTCATTGTTTCCTGTGCGAAGCTACCTGTGCTAAACAAAGCTGATGTCAGTAGCGCAGATGTTATTAAGGCTTTACTCTCGATTTTCTCAAAATTCATAGTCTTTTCCTTTGGTATCTATTTTACGTTGTTCATCTATTGAAAAATGGCGAAAATTATTCAGCTGACAAAATGTTTTCTAACGTTTGCTGCTTTTCGCTTATAGGTGAATAACGAGATTCTACGTACTCTGGAAACTGCTGAATTTCTCTATTTGAAGAAAGCAGTAAATTACCATCTTCTAATTTCACTTCATCTAGAGGAATGACGTTCTTCTTCTCGCCAAGACCCATCATGCCGCCCGACTCTACAACAAGGTAAACATCGCTACTTTGTTTTTGCATCACAACTTCTTCAATTGATGCGACTTCTTCACCGCGAGTATTTACGACGTCGTTGTCTTCTAATTCGTTAATAGTCATGTGCGCAACTACTGCCTTATCGCTATCCTCCCGAATGTCGCCACTTGCGTTTCGACGGACGATATTTATTTCGGGCTCGCTACTCTCAATAGTGATTTCAGGCTCCGCTTGATTTACGGTCACCTTTGGCTTCGCCGCATTAACTTTTATCTGAGGTTCTGCTTGCACAACATTTACTTCAGGCTCTTGTTGTTTCACGGAAATTTCCGGATCCTGATAGTCTATATCAACTTCAGGTTTGCCAACTGCAACATCAACTTGAGGGTCTTGTTGTTTAACATCTACTGACGGGGCAGGCTGCTTTACATCAACATCCGTTTGTCCCTTAATTACTTCAATTTGAGAGCGCTCCGCCTCATCTAACTCCTGTGCATTTACACCACTACTTAGCCCTAGTGCTACGACAGCAGCAATCGAGCTTTTCTTTAATAGCGATGCGTTGTTGTGTCTTTGACGAATATCCATCTTTCTCTCCTTAAAAATTAAACTACCTTGAATTTTGTCTACCGCTTTAAGACAAAATTGACTTTGCAACCGGTATACCGCCTATTTAATCGATATTGTTTTTACCAGAGAGATAAAGCCTTTTTTGAATTCGATAAAGTTAATTATTATTTGAATTTTCAACGTTTTAATTTGTTGTAGGTGTCTGATTAAATGTAAGTTTTGCTAAGTTTGATATTTATTCTAAATCTAGTTTTTTATTAAATTAAGAAATGGTTCTACGAATATAAAAATCCACTATTTTTAATAAATAAGAAAAGAGAAGAATTTTTGTCTTACCAATTTTATACTCACAATGGTTACGTATTTACACACGGTAGACCAATCTTTACATTGTGTTCGCTGGTACGCATAAATTATTAATAAAAAATAATGACAGGCTGATTAGTTGATCTGCGTTAAGTAACTGTTTATTAGTAGAAATAGACCTCTCCGAAAACGCTGGTATTTATGTTGCTTCCCATTGAATGACGAGACGAAGTTACTTTAATCTGGAACAAGGAAATCATCATGCGTAAATTAAACTATCTTTTTTTGGCAAGCATTTTATTGCTGCCCTCCTTAGTTAGCGCTCAAACCGTAGTAGAAGATACAACCTCTTTATCAGGCGTGTTTTTTACTAGTGTTATTACCGGTGTTGTTGTTGCGGTGGGTATTCAATTTCTTTTAAGTAATTTAGCTATTGCATCAGGTATAAGTGCGATAGGAGATATTTCCGATAATAGCGATAATAACTCTAGTAGTAAAAATAGTAGTTCATCACACGACACTAAAAAAACCGGAAGAAAAGTTTCCTCCGCTTTCGGTATTTTTACTATGGTGACTATGTCTATTTCTGTTTTTGTTGCAACCTTATTAGCTATCGAAATTAGCGTGGCAGAAAGCCTTTTAAATGGCATGATTCTAGGTGTAGTTATATGGTCACTGTTTTTTATTAGCGCGCTTATTTTAGATGCGAAACTAACATCGTCGATTCTTGGCAATATGATTGGCTATTTACGTAAAGGTGCGGCGGCAATTACAGGTGCTACCGTGAACAGCTTTTCTCAAAGCGACGAAGCCAAGGCCAAAGCGTTTGCAAAAGAAACGGTTAAAGCGGTTCATGATGAAGTGCGTAATGAGTTTAATACTTCAGACATTGATAAGAAAATTAAACAGTATATCGATAGAACTACCCAGTCGCAGTTTTCAGCGAAAGACTTGCGAAAAGAGCTAGAAACGCTAATTAATGAAATCGAAGTAGAGGAACAATACTCTACGGACGATTCTGGTGTTGCGAAAAAGCTCATTCTTGATATCGCGAATCAACGCCCTTCGCTGAACGACGAACAAAAACAGCAGCTATCTCAAACTTATGACGAAGTAAAAAACACCCTTAAAAAAGAAGGTTCAAACAAACAAAAAGCAACTGCATTGTTTGACAAGTTATCTCCAGGCGATGAAGAAAAAGGAAAGCAGTATCGTCAGCAGTTACTTACTTACCTTAATGATTCTGACCAAGAAGCGGTAACACCTGAAACATTGGAAAAAGATCTCAATGACATTTTTGATAATCCTAAAGGTGCATATCGCATCTTATCTAACCGCGCAGCGAACCTAGATAGAGTATCCCTTAAAGGCTTACTGCAGCACCACGATAATATGGATGAGCAAAAGGCGGACAGAGTACTTAAAGCTTATGATTCTGCAATTTCATTTATGCAAAGTAAAACTAGCTCTAGTGAAGATACTTATGAAGAACAAGCAAGTAACTTACCGGCAAAACGTTCTAAGGTAGAGCAACGCATTCAGGCTTGGTTCGATCGTTTAGATAGACCAGAGCTTCAATACCGTAACCTTAAAGCCGACTTCATGGAAATGTTAGATAATCCAAGTCATACACCTGATGTAGTGCTAAATCGCGTCAAGAAGATGGACGAAAACTCTATTCGCGCTCTATTAACTAACAATCAGTCTATCAGTGAACAAGATATAGATAACTATATTGCCAAGTATAACGATGCGCGTAACGACCTTCTTAAGAGATACGAAGATGTAAAAGCGGAAACGGCAAAACGTATTAGTGCCCTCAAACAGGCTGCATTAGACGAAGCCGAAGGTGTAAGAGCAACTGCTGCATCGGTAGCTTGGTGGTTGTTTGCGAGCGCTTTGGTGTCGTTATCGAGTGCTGCTATAGCAGGTGCAGTAGCAACGAACCTCATTTAAGCACATGTGAAACGTTAATAGTGCACTGTATTAAAACGGCAAAGTTTAGCTTTGCCGTTTTTTTCGTGGTTTGAACCTTTGATACAGTAAGCCTACACCAGTCAACGTAAATAGAAGGGCACTGCCAGAGAAAGCAATGAGCCAAGGCGAGTTAAAGTTACTTCTATCTTTATAATCCATAATGTGCAGCATCCACATAAAATCAAAAAGTCGCCATGTGTCGGTACGTACCCGTGAAACGCTGCCTGTATTTGGGTCGATGTAAAACCGGGTATTGAGCTCGTCGTTAAAGCTGACCTGCCACAAAGGGGCTGACAAGTTTTGTACCTCTTGCGGTAGCTCATCTAAACGCTGTGCCTCGACAATGTCACCATCACCTGCATATTGCTTTGTAGCTGCTTTTCGCACAGCTTTTTCCTGCAGTGCGTTTAACCGTTCACCTGTTAAGGCGCTATAGCGATAAGCATTATCGCCATCCACGACATAATAAACTGGGATAGCATCAAGCGAAGATTGTGAGGTATTCACGCGATAGGTAAGAGAAAGCGACGCTGAGCTACTGTGTTCACTTAATATATCTGAAGGGGAGAACGCTGCTTTGTGCCAGGAAGTGGTGATACTTTTCTTTAAGTGGTTACCTCTTACTTCATCTATGGGTAACAAGGCCATGACTAAGCCACTTAAAAACCATAGACCTATTTGCACAAAAAAATTAAGCCCAGGTAATTGTGCGCTTTGCGCATAAATTTCATCATCAGGTTTTTTGGTTTTACTGGCAAAAGGCTATAACATCAGAAAACATTAACCGAGTAAATCGATAAAGAGAGTGGTTTTGAAAAAAGCATTATTGCTGGTAGATGTACAAAACGTCTACTACACCTGCCGTCAGGCCTATAAACGCAACTTTAATTACAACCGGTTTTGGCGCGAACTTAGCTATAACCTAGATATAGAACATGCCTTTGCCTACGCCATCGACAAGGGCGACAGCAAGCAGCGTGAATTTCAAAACATACTTCGCGCTATTGGGTTTGAAGTAAAGTTAAAGCCTTTTATTCAGCGCGCTGACGGCTCGGCGAAAGGCGACTGGGATGTAGGTATTACGGTAGATGCGCTAGAACACGCCAGTCAGGTTGATGAAATCATTCTGGTGTCAGGTGACGGTGATTTCGATATTCTGATAAACGCGCTTAAAGGAAAAGGGAAAACCGTAACTGTGTACGGTGTTCCCGCATTAACGGCTGAAAGTATTCAAAAAGTGGCGTCTAAGTACGTGCCTATCGACACCGCTCTGTTGCTGTAGTTACTAGTTTTTACCTTGCTGAATGCCGAAACATTAAGGCAGAGCCAATACGGCTCGCCTATAGATTTAAGTTCATGTCTACAAGCTAATAATGCTGTGCTAGTACGACTGTGCTAATACGGTTGTACTAGACTTTTACCCCGTCCGCTTTTTTCAGACGCTGCTTCAACACCTTCTTTAGTGCGTTTAATTAAATGCACATCACCAAAGCGTCGGTTATCAATGGTATAGCCCATGGCTTTAAGCTCGTTCACCGTAGCTTCGGTAAACCCGTTGTGCATACGAATGGTATCTTTCGGTAATAGCTGGTGGTGAAAACGCGGTGAATTCACGGCTTCTTCGGCGCTCATATCGTAAAGCAGGGCATTCAATAGCGATTGAGCAACTGACGATATAATGGTGGTACCACCTGGAGAGCCTGTAACAAGCACGACCTGGTCGGCTTTGGTCACAAGTGTAGGGGTCATAGAAGAAAGCATGCGCTTGTAGGGTTCAATGGCATTCGCTTCTCCGCCCACGGCGCCGAAGAAATTAGGCACACCAGGCTTTGCGCTAAAGTCATCCATTTCATCGTTCAACAAGAAGCCGGCGCCAGTTACAACAACACCACTACCAAAAGTAAGGTTGATGGTTGTGGTATTGGCAACGGCGTTGCCCCATCTGTCCATAATCGAGAAGTGGGTAGTATCTTCGCTCTCTTTCAAGCCCGGCTTAATGCTTGGGGTATCAGAAATGCTGGCAGGCTGAATATCTGCTGCGCGTTCATTAATGTAGTCAGCGTCTGTGAGCGCTTTTACCGGAACACTAACAAAGTCAGGGTCGCCCATGTATTCAGCGCGGTCGGCAAATACACGCTTGCCTATTTCAGACATAACGTGAATATATTCAGTGCTGTTTTGCGCAGGTAAATCGTGGGTTGCATCATAGGCTTCAAGCATGCCAATCCACTGTGCTACAGCCACGCCCCCTGAACTTGGCGGCGGTGCAGTAATTAATTCATAACCCTGCCAAGTCAGCTGAAGGGGCTTACGCCACACTGCTTTGTAGGCTTGCAAGTCATCATGGGTAATAAGGCCGCCATTTTGTTGCATAAAGTCGACAATATGCGTGGCGACTTCGCCTTTGTAGAACCCATCTTTACCCTGCTGTTGAATCGCTTTTAGGGTTTCAGCTAGTTCAGGCTGCTTAAACGTGGTGCCTGCTTTGGCTTCTGAGAAATAATCACTGAAGTTACTTTTAATGCCTTTCTCCTGGGTTCGTGAAATATAGCGCGCAATGTTATTGGCTAACTTTTCGTGTACTACAAACCCGTTCTCGGCAAGGTCTACCGCAGGGGCAACAAGACGCTCCCAGTCTAAAGTGCCGTACTTCTTATGTGCTGCCCACATACCAGCGACAGTACCGGGAATACCTGATGCTTTCGCGCCAAATAAGGATTCATAAGGCTTTACGTTACCTGCTTGGTCTAAATACATATCGCGATGGGCGCTTTTCGGGGCCATTTCACGATAGTCGAGAAAGTCGGTGCTGTCTTCAAACTTGATGGTCATAAAGCCACCGCCGCCAACGTTACCGGCTTCTGGCAGGGTCACGGCTAAAACAAATTGCGCCGTAATAGCGGCATCTATTGCATTTCCGCCCTCTTTAAGCACCTGCATAGCGGCGTCGGCACTATAGCTGTCTGGCATGGCCACCGCAGGTTGGCTAAGACCTACGTCTGTATTGTTGGCGTTATCAATAGTGGTGCTAGGAGCGTTTGAGCACGCCACCATCACTGAAATAACCGCTAAAATCATTATCCGTTTTATCATTTGAAAACTCCTTGCTACAAACTCGCTTTTCACATTCTGGGTATAAGCCCACTAACCCAGCATGACTAAACTTGCTATAAAATAGGCAATAAGCGTAAGGGCACCTGCAAACAGTGCATAGGGAAACTGGGTCTTAACGTGGGTGAGCACATCTGTACCCGCGGCAAGTGACGAGACGGCAGTGGTATCTGAAATAGGTGAACAGTGATCGCCAAAGATCCCACCCCCCAAAATAGCGCCAATTACCAAAGAAGGCGGTAAGCCTAAACTTTGAATAAGTGGTACGCCAATAGGAATAAGAATAGCAAACGTGCCCCATGAGGTTCCTGTGGTAAACGACATAATTGCGCCCGCAATAAATAGCATGGGAACAATTAGCATTAACGGAAGATACTCACCCACAATACCCGCAACAAACACACCCGTACCTAGTACCTTAAGGCTGTTGCCTAACGTTAACGACAATAACACTATGGTGACAAGGGGAAGTAGTTCACCCATCCCCTTAAAACCGATTTCTACCGCTTCTTTATGGGTGAAACGCTTGTGCAATAAAAGTAGTCCGTAGGCAATAGCGGTTGCAAGCGCTGTAGCATAGAGTACTGATTTACTGCCGCTGCCTTCAGATAACACGCCGTTCCCTGTCCAAAACATAAACCCAATCATACTTAGCACCATTATTACTAAAGGCACTAACATAAAGCGGGCTTTAGTCGCCGGCTCCGTTGTTTGGTTTACTTCAACCTGAGAGAGTGCTTTTTCTTCTTCAATCATAGGGCCGTGCACTTTGTCGGCTGATATGGTGTAAGCCACAATGAGCAAGGTGAAAATAGCGTAAAAGTTAAAAAATACGCTGCCCCATAAGATAGATGCCGAAGAGCCAGGTAATTCGTAAGCGTCAAGCAGGCTTAATATGAAAGCGCCCCAGCCATTCAGCAGAATTAAAATACAGACGGGAGCACTTGTAGAGTCAATAATATAAGCTAGGCGTGCGCGACTCATACCAAACCGATCAAACAAGCCTCTAGCAAAAATACCTGCGGTAAGCACGCTGAGGTTCGACTCTATAAAGACGGCAATACCAGTAAACATGGTTAAACCGCCCACTTGTTTGCGGCTTTTCGCCACCCCTTTATTTACGAGGTAGTTAACCGTAGCTGTTACCCCTCCTGAGTCGCGAATAAACGCCAGTAACGCGCCCACTAAAACCGAAAAAATAAGTACGCGAGTGTTGCCTGGACTCGCCGCGGTATCAACCACACGCTCTATGGCATTAATAGGGGCCATGTAGCTGGTTGCGATATCAGCATTTACCAGAATTAAGGCTTCAGCAGACAGTACGGCCAGCGCCAATGCTAAGATGACTTCTTTTTTCCAAAAAACGACGGCAATAGCCACAAGAGGGGGGATGACTGACATCCAATCCATACTTCTTTCCAAACTTAAATTTATGTGTGCCTAAACGGGTATGTCTACGTTGCGTAAGAGAGGGTGTGGTTTGCAAGTTCTATGTTGGCGAACAAGCTTCTCTCATTTATGCTAGCGTACCGTATTGTGCTTTGTGTTTCCAAGGATTAGATAAACATTGTTATTCCAGCAAGTTATTTGTAAAAAACACGTCTCTGTTATGGGGGAAATACGTATAGCCCTAGGCTTTTTAGCGATTACTTTTTTAGCGGGTATAACTTCTGCTCAGCCCTTAAGTGCTAACGCCCCGGTCAACTTAACCACAGGTAAGAGTGCCTCTATTCAAAAAGGGGGCGCACAAGGCGGTATACAGCAAAACGCAGATAGTCTTAGCACCATCAAGGCCATGCTGGGCCAAAAGATCATTTTAGATTTTCGCTATTTCTGCGAAGACGACACACCATCATCGCAATGCCGCACACCAATGACGAAAATCCCTGCAAGTTTGCTGGCACTATTAAGTAGTCACAACATTGGTGGCGTGATTCTGTTTTCAGAAAACATTGAAAATAACGAGCAGTTGATAACGCTAAATTACACTATGCAGCAGCATATGTTGAAAGTGGGCAAGCAACCATTATTTATCGCTATCGATCAAGAGGGCGGTAGGGTAGCGCGCCTGCCCTCAGACATGTTAGCGCCATTTGCCGGTAATATGGCAATTGGTGCGACGTTTCATCAACATGGCAGTACTTTTGCGCAACGCGTGGCTCGCCACATCGGTAAAACGCTCTTACCCCTTGGTATTAACACCAACTTTGCCCCATCAGTTGATATAAACAGCGAGCCGAAAAACCCGGTTATAAACGTGCGCAGTTTTTCAGAACATCCAGAGCAGGTTGCTGCACTGGGCCAAACGTTTGTTGAAGCAATGCAGGGGACGGGCGTGATAAGTGCAATTAAGCATTTTCCAGGTCATGGCGACACGCATGTGGATAGTCACAGCGGTCTTCCACTGGTAAGTCATACCCGAGCACAAGCAATGACGGGTGATATTCTGCCGTTTTCTAATATTATTAGAAGTGCCACACCGCCGGCCATGGTAATGAGTGCACACATTCAGTATCCATCGTTAGACGATACCAAAATTACAGACAAGAACGGAAAGCGACAAATAGTTCCAGCGACTTTGTCGAAGAAGATATTAACCAACTTGCTTCGCAAGCAACTGGGGTATAAAGGTCTAATTGTTACTGACGCTCTAGATATGGCGGGTATTACACAGTTCTTCTCGCACGAAGAGGCTTTAGTTCGCGCATTTAGTGCGGGCGCGGATATTGCGCTTATGCCTTTCACTATAAGAAATAAAGCGGATATAAATGCGTTTGCAAAGCTTCTCGACAATGTAGCAGTAAAACTCGCAGATAGCGCATTAGATACATCATCAGAAAGCGCTTTCTTAATATCTTCATATAATCGTATTATCGAAGCAAAACAACGGTTTACGCTAGATGGTTTTATTTCCAAGCCGAAGGTCTGGTGGCTTGATGAAGCAAACGACAATGCATTGACTAATAACCCTAACAGTTTAAAAAACAAAGGAATTGGAATAGAGAAAGCGCTTTCTGAAGGTTCGGTGTCTGTGCTTTTCGGAAAAGAAAAACTACCGATAACATCAACGCGCTGGTTGGCGCTAATGCCGGATGCGGCGAGGTGTTTAGCATTTGAAGCCGCACTTGCACATGCTAGTTCTAAAAGCACCAATAAGCCTCTAGAGTTTGCTTGTTTACCCCTAACCGCGCTACCTAACACCCAATTAGCTATGGACCTATTACAGCAGGCTGAAGCTTTAATAGTAGGTAATATTAGCCCGCTTCACGCGACCTATGAGTTAGGTGGGTTTGATCTACCTGAGCATGTGAAGCGACGCGCGCGTGAAACTGAGGTGATGGCATTTAGTAAAAAGATAATGTCTGCTGCGAAAACACAAAATAAAACCGTAGTTTTTGCACCGCTACGTATGCCGTATAGTGCACAAGATGTTAAAAGCATGACAGATATTGCTATTGCCACATTCAGTTATGCCATTAGTGTAAGCGCCCAAGGTAGCAAAGAAGAAAACAAAGACGATCAAAAGGTTACCAGCTATAGTTTGAACGCACTAGCTGATGTTTTATTAGGTAACATGGCTGCTAAAGGCCGTTCACCCGTTTCGTTAGACTCACTTTCACTACAAAAGTAGAGCCTGTGAAGGCGTGAATTTAAAAGGTAAATCAAAGGTAAATTAAAGGGTACCTGGAAAGGTAACCTTAAAGGAAAAAATATGGATACAGAAAAATTATCAGACACTACACAGGTATCGCTAATTGATACTGTGTTAAGTGCGCTACTTCCATTTGCTCCTTTGCTCATTGCTATCGCTTTGGTGATAAGTGCGCTCATTGCACTGCATTATCTTTTGCTGGCAAAACAGGGCCACCTTACCAGTGAACAAAAACTGCCCCGCCAAGTAGGAATGTTGGTACTTACTATCGTTGGAGCTGTTATAATTGCGATGACCCTTCCTGTAAGTGAAAGCACACGAAATCAAGTGATCGCGCTTATTGGCGTACTAATTTCAGGGGTAATTGCGTTTTCTTCCACCACCATGGTGGGAAATTTGATGGCCGGAATAGTACTTCGTGTTAACCGCCCATTTAAAGTGGGAGACTTTATCAAGGTAGAAGGCTATAGCGGACGCGTTACCGAAATGGGTCTGCTGGATGTTGAAATTCAAACCGAAAGCAGAGAGCTTATTGCCTTTTCCAATACGCTGATGGTGAATTCGCCGGTCTCGGTTACTCGCGCCTCTGGCGCAATCGTTAGCGTAGATATTAGTTTAGGCTACGATATACATCACAGTATTATCGAAAAGCACCTGCTTATTGCGGCAGAAAATGCCAAATTGTCAGAGTCATTTGTGCAGGTGGTGGGGTTGGGCGATTTTTCGGTAAGTTATCGTATTTCTGGTTTACTTACCGAAGTGAAAAGCTTGCTAAGCGCTCGTTCAAGGCTGCATAAAGCCGTACTCGATGCACTGCATAATTCTGACATTGAAATTGTGTCGCCCAGCTTTATGAATCAGCGCCCTCAGCCTGATGGTTTGAAGATGATAGCTAAATCCCCTAGCCAAACTAAACAAGAGGAAACGTCTCCTGAAGACGTTATTTTTGACAAAGCTGAAGAGGCAGAGCAAAAAGAAAAGAGTAAAGAAACGCTGATGAAGAAAATTGCCGATATTGATGCAAAGATTGCAGAAAGTGACAGTGAAAGAAGGGATGAGCTTAAGCATCAAAAAGCCACAGCTGAAGCTGAGCTTACTATTTTGGTTGAAACAAAAAATGACGATGGTTAGCTTTCACTAACTTATTTAAAGTCTATTTTTATTGCTTTAGGGGTTGTGTGAGTATTTACTTACAAGTTGGCTTTTTTTGAATTTCTCCCTCTATTCTCACGAATGTTAGCCATCGCGAGATTTCTTTAACTCTTTGCGTTAGCGTAGCTAATTTGAACGTCATTCAATGTCTTGATAAAGAAGATACGCAGCTCTTTTTTCTCTGAACTCGCCTAACTCTTTCTGCCAACTTTGGCGAATTTTCTCGGGGGGCATGCCTGCTTGAATTTGAATTCTTAGCGCATCGGTACCGGCCAATTTGTCGAAGAATTCTGGGCGAGTAAAGAAGGTTTCATTTGAGCCGTCACTGTTGCTTACAGTGGTGTTATATTCAGAAAAGCGAGAATAGGCGTTTATCAAGGTTGTGATGTCTAAACCAGTAATAGGTGAATATTCTCGAATTGATAGCCCAGGGCTAAAGCTTTGTGACTTCGTAAAATTAGCTTTGGTATAATCAGCGTTAACAAATACGTGCGCACTTAACATAGAATTTTCATGCTTAGGGTGGGGCGCTGCACTATTTGCTTTTACCGGTACTTTAGTTTCACCTAACTTAACACGGGGGTGACCGATAAGCTGAAATGGAAAATCAGTGCCGCGACCAATGCTGACATCGGTACCTTCGAAAAAGCACAGTGTCGGGTATAGTTTAATAGACAAATCGTTTGGCAAGTTAGGGCTAGGGGCTACCGGCAGTGAATAATGTGCAGAGCGTTTATAGTCTTCCATCGGTACAACGGTAAGTGTTGCGTTGTGGTAGCTGCTCGCATCAATACCCAACCAACGTTCCCCCACAATCATTTGCGCAAGTTCACCCAAAGTCATGCCGTGAAGAACGGGAATAGGGTGCATACCAATGAAAGAAGAATATTCTGACGTCAACACCGGGCCGTCGACATAGCGACCGTTGGGGTTTGGTCTATCTAGCACGATAACGTCGATATTGCGCGCGAAGGCGGCTTCCATTACGTAGTGCAAAGTACTTAAATACGTATAGAAGCGTACGCCTACATCCTGAATATCGAAGACAATGACATCGATATTTTCCAGCATAGCAGGCGTTGGCTTTTTGGTTTTGCCGTAAAGAGAGTGAATAGGTAAACCCGTTTTAGCATCAATATCGCTATGTACCTTTTCACCTGCGCCTTTATTTCCTCTAAACCCGTGCTCGGGTGACATAATGCTTACCACGTTAATACTGCGGCGTAATAAGGCGTCCAGTAAATGCTGGTAGCGATGGTTTGCTTTAATCGAATTTGAATGCGCAGTTAAGCTGTTATTTGCTTCACCATTTTCAAATTCGCTTGCGGAAGAATACGTGGGCGAGGGAGGTAGATAACTATGTTCCTTAACCAAGGCACTTTGATTCACTACCAAGCTAACCCGCTTACCAACTAACAAAGGTAGGTACTTTGAGTAGCGTTCAGCCCCTACTGCTTGTTGGTCGGCGTTTAAATATTCGTTAGGCAACCTTTCTTGCTTGACGTCTCTACTGTTACTACTGCTTGTATATACATGTGTAGATAAGTTTTCTGGCGCGCATCCGGTAAGGAAAGCGAAAGTGGTCAGCAGGGACAGCGCAATAACAAATGCGCTTATCGTGTAACGTCTAACCTTTATGCTCGTATTGATTAACCCGAAAACTTTCATAGCAATAATCTACTTTAACTATTCGCTTTCATTTACCGCGTTACGCAAATAGCCATCGTTGGCGTTTAGCTGCGCGGCGGCCTGCTCGGCATTTTGCCCCGTTAATACCATTAAAATGGCAACTTTAGCTTTATTATCGCACCCACTAAGAGCTGCCAAAGCGGCATCTTCACTGCACTCGGTAGCCTGCATAACAATTCGTAGAGCACGTGCTTTAAGCTTTTCGTTTGTAGCATTAACATCTACCATTAAGTTCTGATAGGTCTTACCAAGTTTGATCATGGTGCTCGTACTTATCATATTTAAAATAAGCTTTTGGGCGGTTCCCGACTTCATACGGGTGCTTCCGGTTAATACTTCTGGGCCAACGATTGGGCATATTGACGTATCCGCATTCTCAAAGATGGCTGCATTGGGGCTACACGCAATGGCACCAGTAAAGCAGCCCAGTGATCGTGCATATTCTAAAGCGCCACTTACATACGGAGTACGTCCACTGGCT
>Ga0208316_1001447_pt1 | contig 14042 bp, 22 predicted proteins | sample MalvireepMed_231_FD_184240 | JGI IMG/M metagenome (GOLD analysis project Ga0208316, IMG submission 184240) | Marine viral communities from the Global Malaspina Expedition - Malaspina viral metaG DeepMed_231 (SPAdes) (version 2) | ecosystem: Environmental > Aquatic > Marine > Oceanic | place... | reverse complement strand
CGAGATTCATTCCAGTCCAGATATTCCTGAGTCCAAGATTCGCTATATGTGGATATTGTGGTCATTTTGACTCCTAATAAATTTCTCACCGCCCATCCCGGCGAGGAGATATCTCCATTATGAGGCCAGGCAAGGCATACCACAAGACAACGTACCTTGTCTGCTAATAATATATACCTTTAAGCCTCTAGGCGTGGGCCAGGCTGGAATCGTTGGGCGAGGAATAATGAGTGGCCAGGGACGCCCAGGAAGCCCGTGGTGGCCGTTGCCTGTATGAAACGCGGTACGGCCAGGGACGCCCGTGAGCGGGATTTTTCGCAATTTATGTATCCGAGGCTAACCCGAGGGTAAACGGGCAATAAAAACGCCCCTGCTGAGGTTAAAGCAGGGGCGGTAAAGGAGGCGAGGGGCCACAAGGAGAGACCCCCACCGTTAATATAGCCTACAGTTCTACATAAGGTAAAGCTGTACCAAAGCATCCCGGAAACCTCTGGTCCAAGTGGAACATTCCTATACTCAAGGCGTCGTATACGTCATCTGTCGCGTTGGGAGGAGCATCGGGCAATATCGTCGTGACTATCCTCTCGATCTCCGTCTTACTCGCTGCTGTACGGCCTGAGATTCCTAGCTTGATTTGACCGACCTTGTACCGATGGACGCTCATGCCGTAGTTCCGGCCCCAATAGTGCAACATCCCGGCGGCACGGAACAAGGGTTCTATGGGCCTTGCTTTACCTTTCAACCGGATATACTGAGGGTCCTCGAAGACCATATCTAAATGGCTGTGTTCGCAGAACTCACACCTCAGAGTGTTCCCCAGTTGTTCCTCTAACATCCCGAGCATTTCCATGAACCGTAAGTCTGCGTCTTTGATTTTGCCTGGGCCTTTTATCGTGAATGTCTTGTGTATCGTAGTGTAATCGTAAACAGCTACTCCCATCTGCCTAGTTCCTGGGTCTATAGCCAGCGTAAGTCGGTGTTCATGTGGATTTGGTATTTGCATCTCAACCTCATTCTTGAATTAACTCCATGTACGCCTTCGGGATATTGTTCCAAGCTATTGTGTAACGAGCCATTCCGTCCCCTATCCTGTAGTACAGCCGCCTTGCTTCGATAATCCTCCTTTCTGAGATTGGTACTGGCTGGTTGTCCCGCACTCCATCAATGTTGAGTAATGGCGAGCGAGGTTCGGACGGTAGACCAACTGCCTCTTCTTCACGCACCTGCACTATCAGACCTAACCTCTTGACCTGATAGAGGTAGCTTGTGAATGAGTGCCTAGACATACCCCGTTGCCTAGTCTCTCCGGCCTGGTCCTCGTTGGCTTGTTTCACCAGTTCTATGTACGTTCTGTACATATCGCTAGGTGTAGCATCATCTACTAATATATTGTCCGGCAAAACCGGTTGGTTGCGCGTTAATATGTCCCGAATCACCTGTCCCGGTCTAACTCTAGTTCTTGGCATGATTTCTCCTAACTGGTTGCTTAGAGTAACCCTGCTCAAAAAGGATCAAGGTCTCTATCGGAGTCATATGGTGAAGGGCAATCATGTGTGATAGTCCTCCTACCGGAAGGCGACTAGGCTCTTGAAGCCTCCAGAAAGCATCGTGACTAACACAGAAAGGGACTGTAGGGTCACTGTACATATCACCCTCAATCGAAGGCATGACTAACAGTCCAACATCCCAAGTATGGAAGTGTTTTCTCTGGCTGTCGTGTTGGCCAAAGCGGTATCTATGCTTGCTAACATATTTAACTTCCCCTTTATGCCCGCTAGGTAAGAGGATGTCATAAGCGTTACTAAGCTGTGTTGTGTCATCTCTAAACGGGACACCAAATAATTTGTGACATGCGTATTCTCCTATCACTCCTTGCAGGTCTGCCTTCACTGTCGTAGGGTCCCCGTAAGCTGCCTTCCACGGAGGTCGGAACACACCAGCTAATCTATGAGCCGAATCTCGGGCATAAGCGTTTTCACGGATGATTTCCCAATCAGCTTTATTTAGTGGGACTAGCATCTTCTATTAGTTCTCCAGGCACGAATCCGAACTTGTTTCATAGTACCGAGAAGACATAAGGAACAAGTTCGGATTCCTTACCTCCCCTCGTTAGGGTTAGCGTAACCAGGCCGGCCACGCTTCTCTACAATTCTTTCTTTTTCCGGTATGTGACGGTTGTCTTTTGTCGCCCTTATCCACTTGGGATGCTTGGCGTACAGATTCGGATACCATCTTGTTCCACAGTACGAGCAAACAAGTTCATCAAACTCCTCCCTTACTTTGTGCTTACATTGTGGCAAGGGGTGAGATTCTGGTTTTGCCCCTAATGACCGGCTACTCCAGACTGACGGCTGGGATGGCTTTTTTGAGGTCATAAGTGTCTGGACGGGTATAGTATTTGGTGGTGATGGACGGATTGACGTGTCCCAGTTGGTATCCGATCTCTTCCCATGACACACCTTCTTGGCTGAGATGGACTGCTCGACTATGTCTCAGCATGTGCGGTGAGAAATGCCCAATATCGGCTTTCTTCGCCGCACTTTTACACATACGGTACATATCATGGTAGTTGCGGTTACCGAACACCTTGGGGTGGTTGCCTGTCCGTGTGTCCATCCATCTGGCTAGATAGTCCATGCCCCAAGGCGATACATTGGCCCATTCCCGCCGACCACCTTTCCTAACGACAGACAATGCTCCGTTCCAGTCGATATCATCCACCCCCACACCTAGTATTTCACTGATTCTGGCACCGCTATCGTAAAGAAGGGCAATCATCGTTTTGGCAGATAACTGGTTGCTTGAAGCCAGTAAAGTCGCAATCTCTTTCTTGCTGAGATACTCAGGTGACTTGAGTGTCACGGGCATCCTTTCCAAACGATTGGTCTGAATACCTTGGAACTTGAGATACCTCAAGAAAGCAGCAACGTCCAAACCTATAGATGCTGTTGATAGACCATCGCTTTCGCGCTTCCGTATATATTCCTGTGCTTCGGCCGAGGAATCGGGCAAATGTCCGTATTCTCTCTGAAAGAGCGTGAGGGTGTTCTTGTAGATTCTCTTCGTGTTATCGCTTGCGCGTATCTCGTCTAAGAAATGTTGTATTTCGTTCATGTTACTTCCACCGGCTTGAACCGCAGTCCTTGTTTAGAATCTTCGATGTAGCCTGCTTTAACATGAACACCGTGACCAAACATAACTAGATATCCGTCTGCGTGGGCGGCCCGGAGCCACCGGTCTTTTTCGGTGTAAGTGGCTTCGGGGGTATCGTCAAATGACGGTATGATTTCATTGTGCAAGTGGAAGACGGTAGGGCATAAATCTGCCAGATAGTAGATACGATCAGCCCCGCGAGATATCTCTACCACAGCCCCGTTACCTGAAGGTCCGAGAACGGGATGCAGGAATATTCCTGGGGAAATTTCCGTAGTCTGTGTTACAGCCTCTGATAGCCCCTCTTCCATCAGTTCTATCGCTACGTTTGCTCGCTCTACTGACCGGGGTCTTACCCTGTTGCAGCCGTTCTGATGGTAGTAGGTCGTAGCCTGGTTAAATGCTAGAACCGGCTTCCCGCTACGGTCATAGTGAACCATGCCTCCAGCGTGGTCCATGTCAAAGGAGGTGAGAATCACTTTGGTGATATCTGTAGGTAGAATCTTATGTTGTCTCAGGATTGACCTGAGTTTCGAGTTGGTCCACTCCTCTGATACGAACCCATCTGAGAAAGGTGGCGTTCCGGTGTCTACAAGGATGGTGTCTGTTTCTGTTTGGATCAAAAGTACGTTAGACGACAACATCACATGGTTTGACCGTGTTAGACTCAGTTTCTCAACTTCGGGAGGGTTCTCTTTTCCCATAGTTATATAATTATCTAGCCACTGGTTCCGTGGCTCTTCACCGAATAACGCACCGGCATCACGGCGGGTTTTGCCTACTTCAAAGAGCTTCCAAGATGTCTCGATTCCCATTATCATTACCTTTGGATAGCGTTCAGGAGAGTAGATAACATATCATGTCTACCACAAACGGACAATCAACCGATGACACACAATCCGTAAAGAAAAGTCGGAAGCCGCGACGAAAGAAGCAGCAGACTGTCGGGCAGATGTTACGAGATTTTTTAGAAAGAACGGGGTTGAATGACGATATCGAAGATGCCGTCGCTCATGTCGCCCGTCATGGCATCAACACCCTCTGGAAAACCTTTCAGCCCATTGAACCTGGCCAGGAAGTGCCGAAGTTGCCGCCAGAGGAACCTCGTGCGGCTACTGCTACAGATGACCCCGAAGACCCCTATGCAGTCATGGGGGTCCACAAGAACACCCCGTCAGAGATTCTGAAGGCCGTGTATGTGGCCTGGGCAAAACATCACCACCCTGATGTGGGTGGTGATGAAGAGACATTCAAGCGAGTGAACGTGGCCTGGGACAAGATTAAGGAAGAACGGGGACTTTAGGCACTCCCGGTGCCGTGTTTGACCCCTCAAGCATATGGGTGGTCAGGTGTTTCTGCGTAGTACATCTGTGTAGCTTTCGCGGCACGATGCCAGACTTCGTCAGCCAGAGATGCCACTTCTCTAGCTTCCTCACAACTGCTGATCCACTCTAACCGGGGCTGGAGTTCTTGCGCTTTCATCTGGGCTAGTTGGACAACCAGCTTAATGTGCGTATCTGCTTCAAGCTGGTCACACCTTGCCATAAATTCCGCAAGTGTTGCTTTTGCTTTCGGAATCATGCCGCCTGTTGCTGGTGCCATCTCGTCCTCTTTGCACTCCTGAGCAACGAACAGCAGGTGGTTTCGGACTATGCCTGCTAATTCTTCCAACCGGCAGTAAGGACATTCAGCGACGCCGGCCGACGTAACCGCTGCTGGCATACCATGTGGCTCCTTCTCTGCCAGTTCTTCTTGGTATCGTGCAAGAAGGTCCAGACGTTTCTGCATAAACCCAGGAGTTGGGTCTGTTGGCTCTGGTGCCACGGCTATCCGCGAGGCGAGTATCCCTGTTACGCCACGAATCACGCTGGGCAGTCTCTGTTGGATGTAAGCGGGCCAGTCCATCGCACTCTCTCCTAGGGGGGATTTAAGGGGTTTTCTCATCTTCGCCGTCGCTGTTTCTCATCTTTGCAACGACTTTTTCTCATCTTTTTAGAACTTCGTAGGTCTTTACCTCATGGAACGTCACGGTTAACATGAAGTAGCAAACAGTTTCACAACGCCAAAGTCCTACTCAAGTTTCTCGGCTTGTCTTGGGCTGTTTATTGGAGAACATCATAACACTATGAGTGGATATGCCTGTAAATGGTGTGACTTCACACCAGAAGATGAAGAAGAGGAACTAACCAACCAACAGAAGTTTGCTGATTTGACTGCTCACCAGCGTGCCAACCATCCTGATGAGATGCGGAAAAGGATGGGTGGCGCAAAAGCGAAAAATGCGGCAAAAAAAGTGCCTCAATCCGAGGACAACCCGAGTAGCAACTCCAAATCAGACCGGGAATTTGCCGATGGTGACGTGAGAGTCCGTCTGAGCAACGAGCAAATCACATTGCCTGGAGAAATGTTTGTACTTTACCACTGGGTCAAAACCCAGTTTCCTGAGTATGAAGTCACCAAGGCAGAGTGGCTTCAACAAGTGGTAGCCACTTGGGCTATCGACCACGGCGCGGAGATTAACTTACCTTCTATCCCAGGCGTTTTTATCAATAATGCTCTGGACATAGACGAAGATGATGATGAGTACGATGAGGAGGAAGAAGATGCCACGGAAGAACTCTATACCTTGGCAAGTGGGTATCCAGCAGGCACAGAAGGGAGATTCCCCTCAATCTGACGCTTCGATAGACACGTTTTGGGACTCTATGGCAAACCTAGCGAAGATGAAGACTGCGGCTCAAGCCGGAGGACTTCTGCAAGAGCCAGGCGGGAATACCCCAAGTGCGATGGGACAGATCACTGAGGTCGCTAAAGCCTTTGGGTTGAATATGCCGGAGATGACCAAGGAACAGAACCGGGTTAATGAGCAGTTGGCCGATGCTAAAGCAGAAGTCCTGCAAGCGAACAATAGGGCTGACCTGGGACGACTGGAAGCACAGATTGCGGGTTTCAAGGATAGTATGCAGAACTCCAATCAGGGCAGTGACCCCTTGAAGGAGATGGCTGTCGAGATGGCGAAGTCTGCCTTGCAAAGAACGCAGGGTCCAGCGGAGGACGACCCGGTGGCGTCAGCGTACAAGCAGTTCATTATGAACAAGACGCTCTCTGATTTAGAGATGAGCCAATCCCCGCCATCAGTATCAGACCAAGTGGGTAGTGCGGTTGAGACTTTGCGGGCTATAAAGGAACTGAGTGTGGCGTTCAGCCCGCCTGCGCCTGTTGTGACCCCGATGATGAGTCCCGAGAAGAACTATGAACTGGAACTGGAGAAGCTGAAGATAGAACAGCAGATTGAGATGTACCGAATCCAGAAACAGACGGAAACGGACGAGCGAAAGGCGAATGGCTACCAAGAAGCTATCAAGATGATAGGTAGTGCTTTCGAGGGGATCGGAAAGAACATCGCAGACCAGCTTGTCAGCAATTCTGATGGTTATGCGTCACCGACGCCGGCCGCTGTCAACCGTGTGAATGAAGAAGGAATGGTTGATGTGGGGGATATGGACGAAGATGATGATTCAAACCCATTAGTGGGCAAGATGACCTGTCCCGACTGTGGGCAAGATGCTGTTTACATCACGAAAGAGATGTATGCGATGGGCGAAGCTGGACAGCCTGTAGACGCGGCTTGCGTGGCTTGTGGCGCACAACATACACTGGGAGACCCTGGCGAAGAGATATCGTCTGACCCCCCTGCTGCACCGGTCCAGCCACCGGCTTTCTCTCAACCAGCAGAACCATCGGCACAACCTTCTGCTAAGAAGGGTATTCATGCCAATGAAGAACCTAGTAGGACCATGCGGAATGGCAAAGTGAGGCCACCTAGGCGCAACTTTGTGTCGGTGGATTAACAATGGCTCAAGAAGAATCACCTGATCCCATACAGCGGATGCTCTTCGGGCGACCTGACCCCAAGACATGGAAACCTATGGATTGGCAAGAAGGTCCCTACATCTATCACGGCACTGATTCCGAAAGTGCTAAGTCGATACAGCGCGAGGGCATGAACACAGGGCCGAGCATGGATTTGTCCACAGACACTGAGCCTTTCAAACGGCTATGGTTCGCAACAAACTCCGGGCAGTCTTGGGGTTTTGCCGGACGGCGTATATCTCATTACACGAGTAGGCTCATTGACCGGGAACTCAGAGAACGTGAAGTTCCTGTGGAAATTGGCGATCAAATGACCCCCGAAGATGAAGAAGTCTACATGGAAGTCAGGGGGCGAATATACAAAGAACGTGAGAACATTTATCCGGTTCTGTTCCGCCTTCACAAGGACAACATTCCAGAGGACTGCGATATAGACGAGCCAGAAGGCGAGATAGGTGAACTGACGCCGGAAGGACCAGTTACACGCATGGCGAAGCCTTACGTTATCTTGGATAATTGTGAAATACCCCCATCATTGCTAGAAGTATGTGGTATCGGTGGTGAAGCCAGGTTAAAACCTGAAGATTGAGAGGGCAACTGGACTCCCTTGACGGAGTCTAAGATTGCAAGACACGCCAGGGGGAAATAATGGTAAACGACCTCTCTCCTCGTCAGCTAGAACAAGCTAATGCTTACTGGGAGATAACTGAAGAACAGGGGAAGTGGGGCCAGGGAGCCAAGTCTGAAGGAGCGCATTATTTCGATGGTGCAGAAAATCCCTTTATGGATGATGGGATGATGTGCGAGAACTGCGTCTTCTGGTTGCCAGGGGGGCAATGTCAGATAGTACGAGGCAGTATCGACGCTGAAGGTCTGTGTAAACTCTGGGTGATTCCTGACCAGCTATTGGAGATGTCGTGATGATGAAGAACTTGTTAAGTGCTGGAGTGCTGGGTGATGGCCTTTCGGCAATGGCGGCAAAGGGCGTGGCTTCTGGGTTGATAAAACGCTACGCCAAAGACTGGACCCTTGAAGGCTTCAAAGACGCCGCAGAGAAGAACTTAGGCATCATGGAATTGTTCGAGGTATCTCCGCAGTGGGCCGCTACCTTGAGAGGTGGACTGAAGAAATATAAGAGTCTTCAGAAGATTAGTGCCAATGAACTTCTGAGTTGGGTGCAAGATGCAAACCCCATCTTGTTCTCGCAAATCTGTCAGGAGCCAAAAGTTGTGGCCTGGCTCTTTGAAAGTTGGGAAAAAGGAAAGCTAGAACTTCTGGAGATGGAATCTTGACATAAAACCGCCTTTCAATGGTAAGATGGCGTGGAGAGAGGAGCCACCCTGCGAATCAGCAGGCTCCTCTCTTTTTGTTTGCTGATAACGGGTGGCTCTCTCCGTAAAGAATTTGGACTTTCTTTAGGAGGGAGTCATGGCCAGAATAGATTGGATGGGCGAAATGATTGGCCCTATAGCCGTTGGTGTCATTTCCGCTGGTGCCGCAGTGATCGAGAAGCAAGCAGTACAACGCGGGACTGGTGGCCAATTCATGCGACAAGCCAGTTTGTGGGGAGACCTGCTTATTGGTGGTTACGCAATCGTCAATCACATGCAGGACTTGGGGATGCCTCGCGGCAATGGCAGCCTTGCCACCGCCGGTGCAGGTGTTGCCCTCGTTTCCAAGCGAGCCACAGACTGGATCGGTTCTACTGTTCTTCAGTTGCCCGCTTTCGGACGCCACAAGGCCGTACCTGGCCGCTCGATGCGTGGCTCACTCCGAGGCCGCAGCCCAGCCGCCGCAGTAGAAACTGGTGTCTTGCCTCGCAAACGCCAATTCTTCAGCGTCGTATAAATAGGAGGGACGACTTATGCCACTAACGACGATTAGTTCGTTACGGGTTATCAATGACCCCAGTGAAGCCGACCGCCTAGTAGACGTTGCGTTGAATCAGCTTGAAGCGGTTGCCGAAGACCACTTCTCTGGCCGGAACTTCACAATCAGAGACCTCGTTGGTTCGGACTTTCCCAATAGCAGCAATAATGAATGGGCTGAGACCTCTGGTACTGCCGACCAGTACGACTCGCAAGCACTTGCCAACGGTACTGCCATCGCTGACGACACTGTCCTGTTGATATATGGCATGACTATGCCGACATCCACTACGACGGTAGCACCGATTATCACTGCCTTGCGGTTTACCGTCGGTGCGAGTCTTCGCGCCCAGATTTCCCTGAGTGAAATCCAGACTATGATAACTGGCGGTACAGCGGCTGGTGGGCCATTGACTCCCCAGAAGGGCTTCTTGATGACTCCGCTCATCATCACATCTCAGCAGACGCTGAAGATTGAGGAGTGGACAGTCACGGCCACAACTGCGTATCAGTTGCATTTCCACGGTTTCGTAGCAGAAATACAGGGCAAGACTCTGGAAGCATAGGGAGGGCAAGATGCCTCTAATCACAGAAAGCGTCGTTCGCCCTGCCGACCAGATGAGTGATGGCCACATCGAGGACATCTACAATGCGACACGGGAGGCTCTATATGCCTCCCATGTCCGGTCTCAAGGTGCCGACGGAAACTTTATTATCCGCGCTACTGTCCCTGCCGACTTAGGTGAGGCCACAACCGGCCCAGCAAGCACCACCAACACCTGGGCAGAGACTGTAACAGCCAGTGGGACTGCTGGTTTTCAGGACTCTAAGATCGCCTCCCAGAACATCCCAGACAACACGTCTGTGGCTCTTTATGGGTTCGTGGACAGTTCGGATGGTGGTCAGCACGTATCCCAGATTCGTATCACAACGGGTCAGGGTGTTCGGGCTATCTGGGACTTGTTCCCAATCATCGGTTCAGACCCATCGGTTAGCGGCAGTGTACGATGCCGGACCATGTACGCCATGACTCCGGTAATCATCAGTCGCAACCTGAACATAACCATCGAATATTTCATACGGCCATCGAACCCCAGTGTCACCAAGGGCGTAGAAATTGCGCTCATCGGTCTGACTTGCGAAGGTTCCGGCGCGTACATCCAGCCATAGGAGGCTTGAATTATGGCACGTATACCCGTATCAGGGCATAACGACCAAGCCCTTACCGTTCCCGGCACAGGGATGCGGGAAGTAATAACTGGCCTCGACCCCGATGGGGATGGCCGGATATTCTACCTGACCAGTTTGTCGATAGCCAATGAACATGCAACTGAAACAACAGTCGTTGAGTTGGCCGACCAAGATGAAGCGGCTATCACTGCCGCTAACCAGCGTGGTGCGCCGATTCATGTTGGCCCTGGCGATACAGTGCAGGTCACTTTTGGTGACGGCGAGATGCCTTTCGTCACTAATATCACGGCCGCTTGTACCGATGGTACGGTTGCTACGTTGAGTGTTCACGCCGCTGGATACCTGGCATAAGGAGGGCATCATGGCAATAACGCATACTCGTAACAAGGTAACTTTGGCAGGGGCGCAGCGCGGCCACTTGAAGGCGATAATTGCCCCTGGCACTTCAACTTTAACCATTGGGCAGTCTGGTTCCTTGATTAGTACCGAAGGTGCAACTGGAGCCGTAACCTTTACGTTGCCAGCGGTTGCGACCAGTGCTGGCGTACACTACTGGTTTCAGAACGCAGAAGACCAAAACATGGTAATAACGGCACCCGCTAACCTGATGACGACATTCAACGACATCACGGCAACCAGCGTTTCCTTTGCAACCTCCAGCGAGAAAACAGGCGGCGGTGCGTTTCTCATCTGTGATGGGTCGAAGTGGCATTGCCAACTGATGACGTATGACGGTGCAGACCAACTGGTAACGGTAGCCTAGGCTGATGGCTAAGATAGACCATGACGCAAAGACCGTTAGCACGGTATGTCAGCCAGACGACGAGGCTGGGGTCAGGGTTGCCTTGCAGGAAATCTTGGACGCCAACCCTGGTTATACGCCAGTTCTCGTAGTTGAAGGTGCGGATGGGAAGGAAAAAACCTATACCAGCCTGACATCTTCTAGGGCTAAGGCCACAACTACCCCTGTAGTAGAGTCTACCGAGGAGACTGAAGAGTCTACCGAGGAAGAGGCCGAAGAAGATTCCTCTGATGAAGAGTCTACTGAAGATGAATCTGACGAGGCTACCGAAGAAGAGGAATAAGTAGATATTCAGACCGCTCGCAGTCGCAGCAAGCAGTCTTATGCCCGCCTGTGGTCAACCTCTGCCCCAGGCGGGCATTTTTATAGGAGTGACATGGCAGAATGGCTACTTTTGCAATAGAAATGCAGGTTGGGACAGCCAGCCGTGTGATGAGCCAACTGAATCAGTTGGGCATGAAAGACGCCAACCGGTTGGACGGGTTCAGTCATGTGTTGAACAGCGAAGTTTGGGTCGTGGACTTCAAAGACCCCAACTTGAGTTCTGGTGCGGTCCAGCAGATACCTGAAGTCATTGGTGTTGAAGGCCAAGCTGAACATATCTTCTACGCTTTGCCGCCGATGGCTGAGGCCACCCAGCCGGGTGTCGAACTCCTAACACCTACTGAGATTGCAGAAATCTTACAGCCGTACCCTGACGTGAATGTCACTAGAAGCTACCCTCTGGGTGCGCCAGGCTTCTTTGGTGGCAATGATGTTGGATACGATGCTTTTAAGCGAACCTCTACAGGCAACGACTGGGACAAAGTGCTAGATATGATTGGTGCCAGAGAAGCCTGGCAGTATAACCGTGGTGAAGGCGCAGTCATCGGAATCATTGACAGTGGATGCGATATGTCCCGCCTCCACTCAGATCAGGTCTTAGGTATCTGGAATGAAGATGATTCCAGTATGTTTGACGAAGTCGGACACGGCACTATGGTCGCGCTTTCAGCAGCAAGCCAAACCGCTATCAATGGGTTTGAGGGCGTAGCACCGGAAGCGGGCCTCATCATCTTGAAACCCCAGCCTACGGACAGACGGGCGATGGGGACCCATGACCTGATGCGGGCTACGGACAAGATGCTCGTGTATGCCATCGAGACCAACCAGCGAGTAATCGTGAACAATAGCTGGGGGCTGTTCGGTTGCAAGAACCTACTGCTCCCTTGCCGAATAATGATAACGCGGGCAATGGTCGCCGCAGACCGGATGAACCTGATGCTGTCAGTCTGGGCCATCGGCAACAACAACATGCTTGGGTGTGAGGCACCGGTTAACGGTTTCTGTATGAACACCACCCCGGTGTCATTTGCTGTTGGTGCCTGCGACCTAGACGGTGTGAAACACCCCTATTCCAGTGTTGGGGGGCAATGTTACCCGTTATCCCCAATGGTTGTTGCCCCAACTCAAGGTGTTGTTCCTTGGGGTAGTGCCTACAAAGACTTCAAGGAGCAAGGAGCTGGTTCCTCAGCAACTGCTCCGCTGGTCTCTGGAGCATTAGCTATCTTGGTAACAGAGTTCCCACACCTTAGTAACGCTGAACTAAGAGCGGCAATCAGAGCGAGTGCTTATCGCCTTGGTGCTGACCCAGAGTTCAATGCCGGCACCGGGTCCGGTATCTTGCGAATAGATGATGCCATTCAGGCAGCACCCACTGCACGAAAACATCCAACATATGACTACGAACAGCGGTTCCTCGAAGAAGCGAGTACGCTTGTAGATTAGGCGGTACATAACCGCCTCCGCAACCCAACACAACAGGAGGCTATGATGCCAGACCAGTATTTCGGGAAGACCGAATTTGAACCCGCCCTTCTTACAGGGCAATCCGCACGACTCCACGTCAATGCCACAGAGTTCCACGATGTCCGTGTAGTAAGTTGGGGCTATCTTCCAAGCCATCTCCACGACTTCGGCTCGCTCACGGGTGGCACAGCTTCCCTTGCTAACGACTGTTCCCATATCGACATGCCGGACGGGGAACTTGCCCAATACCGTTTCAGGATCAATGACCCGGCGGTAGAAATCGAACTGAAGCACCCCGCTTCTACCCAGCAGTGGACTGTCCAGAGTTCATCCACGACTGCGGGAACCAACTGGCGGATGCGTTACTGGAGCGAACAAGACCCAACAGATATCCAGAAGTGGATGTTCAAGTCGTCCGAGTTCTTTGTCTTTGAGCAGAACACCCCACGGTTCGACCTGTACCCTCTCGACGGTCTTGAAGGCGCGAGAACTTCCCAAGGCTACGTTGAGTTCTTCGGGTTCCGCTATGCCCTAGAACGCCTGCCTAACGGCGAGCGCGGCATGGTAGATATGTGGGTCCAAGGCTGGCCGGGCGGAAGCATCTGATGCCGCCGGAAATTCCACACTCTTGCGCCAAGGAATATGACATATGGAACCAGATGCTTGGCGAAATGAAGTGTTACACGGATCAGGGCGGCAAAGTGCCGGTAAGTGTACTAACTGGTTTTATAGCTCAGATGGGAGGATTGATTCATTACTGTCCCGACAATGTCTGGAACGAAGATATCGCCCGGATGGTTATGTCAGGAACAGATGCGGGCGAAGATTTCGACCAGATGATGCAAACGAATGTAGCGGCGATGATGGAGTTTGTTAGAACTGGAGTGGGAGAAACTGACCTTACCAAAGAAGACTGGGAGACCATTTCTAAATATGTTTCGGTTGTAGGGGACTCGATGCGGCTCAAGGCTAGTGGTGAAGAGTTTCCCAGCCGGATGAAGGGAGGAGTTAAACGTGCTTGATTTCCGAAATGCACGTCTTATAGAGGAACTGGGTACTACCGAAGCTGGAGCGCAGTTCCTCATTGAGATCGCTGCATCAATAGACAACTTCTCCACCGAGGTGCGAGAAGCCCTGGTACGCATTGAGAATAAGTTAACGTCCATCGACGCCAACACGGTTGAGCCGGAACGGTTGGATGATGCCCAGTACGAGGGTCTTATCCGCCGGGTACTGGTAAGTACGGCTGGCACGGCCGTGCAAGGACCGAGCATCACAGTACCGAAAGGTTTCGACACGGTAATCCGTATGCGCCGACATACCGGCACGCCGAATGGCTACGTGGCACTCAGCGAACACAACGTCAG
>Ga0208316_1001446_pt1 | contig 14044 bp, 13 predicted proteins | sample MalvireepMed_231_FD_184240 | JGI IMG/M metagenome (GOLD analysis project Ga0208316, IMG submission 184240) | Marine viral communities from the Global Malaspina Expedition - Malaspina viral metaG DeepMed_231 (SPAdes) (version 2) | ecosystem: Environmental > Aquatic > Marine > Oceanic | place... | reverse complement strand
CTTCTTTTGTTGAAGATCTGGGCGCCGATTCTTTGGACACCGTGGAATTGGTTATGGCTCTCGAAGAAGAGTTTGAGACTGAAATTCCGGACGAAGAAGCCGAGAAGATCACAACTGTCCAGCTGGCAATCGACTACATCAACCAGCACCTGTAATAGCATTCCGCATATCGGATTGACTCTAATAGAAGCTACTCCGGGGACAGACTTGGAGTAGCTTTTGTTTATTACGTGGAGAACTACGCTTTGAACGGCAGACGAGTAGTAGTTACCGGCCTGGGTATGGTCACGCCGCTAGGCAACGATGTGACAAGCACCTGGGATGGACTTAAAGCAGGGAACAGCGGCATCAACCTGATCGAGCATTTTGACGTGTCTGCATTCAGCACACGTTTCGGCGGTTCGATCAAAGCATTTGATAGCGAACCCTACATTGCTCCCAAAGACGCCAAACGTATGGATGTCTTCCTGGTCTACGGCGTCAGTGCCGGTGTCCAGGCGATGCGGGATGCCGGTCTGGACGGCGACGAAGCTGCATTCGACCCTGCCAGATTTGGTGCGGCGATCGGTTCGGGCATTGGTGGTATCAGTGCTATCGAAGATACCGCTGAGCTGATTCGCAACTCTGGCCCCCGCAAGGTTTCCCCATTTTTTGTACCGGGCTCGATCATCAACATGATCGGCGGCTCGCTGTCCATTCGTTACAACCTGCAGGGACCCAATATCGCGATAACCACCGCCTGCACAACCGGCACACACAATATTGGCCTCGCCGCTCAGATGATTGCTCTCGGTCAGGCCGATCTCATGTTGGCCGGCGGCGCCGAGATGGCAACATCACCGGTAGGCTTGGGCGGATTCTGTGCCGCACGTGCGTTATCGACTCGCAATGACGACCCTCAGGCCGCAAGCCGTCCCTGGGACAAATCACGCGACGGCTTTGTGCTGAGCGATGGGGCTGGCATTATGGTTCTTGAGGAGTATGAACATGCGGTCAAACGCGGTGCAAAAATATACGCTGAGTTGACCGGCTTTGGCATGAGCGCTGACGCATTCCACATGACCTCACCTTCAGAGAACGGACGCGGCGCGGCGACCTGCATGCAAAACGCCTTGAACAGTGCCGGACTTGACGCCAGCGACATTGATTACATCAATGCGCACGGCACGTCCACGCTGGCTGGCGACATAGCAGAAACCCAGGCCATCAAAACGGTTTTCGGTGAACACGCCAGTAAACTGTCAGTCAGTTCCAGCAAATCCATGATTGGTCACCTGCTGGGCGCGGCCGGTGCGGTCGAAGCCATCATCAGTGTGCTGTCACTGCACGATCAGGTCGTTACACCGACCATCAATCTCGATGAACCGGATGAAGGCTGCGATCTGGACTACGTGCCTAATACGGCGCGCGATGCCAAATTACGGGCCGTGCTCACCAATTCGTTCGGATTCGGTGGCACCAACGGCTCACTGATTTTTACCAAAGCACCCTGAGTCCGTCACCGTGGCGGACGTCATGCAGATGCCGACACAGCTTACTCAGGTAAACGGCATGATGACTGACCAGTTGCCGGCATCAGACCGCGGTCTGATGTACGGCGATGGCCTGTTCGAAACCATGCGCCTGCAGGCAGGCAAGTTGCGTCACCTCGAGCAACACCTGCAACGGCTGCTTGCCGGTTGCAAGCAACTCGCTATCCCGGTATCGCCTGCAAGCATCGAAAGCCAGCTGCAGAGTTTTCTGTCTCAGCTGCAGCATCAGACACTCAATAACGCCGTTATCAAATTGATCATCACTCGCGGTAGCGGTGGCCGTGGTTACCAGCCGCCAGTTGACGCGAAGCCCCGCATCATCCTGCAATCATTTCCCTTGCCAGCCATGCTGTCACATTACCGACAACACGGTATCACCTGCATTACGGCGAAACAGACTGTCAGCAGTCCTGCCGCTCTGCCAGGCGTAAAGCATCTCAATCGTCTTGAACAGGTTCTCGCCAGTATTGAGCTGCAGCAGGCTACGCAGCAGCATGAGGACATACAGGAAGCGCTGATGGTTGATTCTGCCGGCAATCTGCTGGAAGGTACCAAGAGTAATATCTTTCTGGCCAACGAAGACAGCCTGTTTACGCCTTCAATTGCCGAAGCTGGCATCGCGGGAATCATGCGCCAGTTGGTGCTGACGCTGGCAGAGCAGCGTGGCTGGTCATTGGTGGTGGGGCAGCTTCCAGTCACCCAAATACAAAGTTTTCAGGAAATGTTTGTCTGTAATTCCATCATCGGCATATGGCCTGTGAACTGTGTCTCCGTTGGCGGACAGGATATCCTGTTTCCTCAGCACCGTTTTGCCAGAGAAATTCAGCAAGTTCTGGCATAATGCCGCCATGCTTTCCCGATCCCGGCTTATCAAATTCTTCAGCATCATGGTGGCACTGTGCATCGGTGCGGCGCTGCTTGGCTGGTTGAGCCTGAACCGTTACCTGGAAACACCGATAGCAGACGGCCACTCAAGCACGGAAAGCATCGTGATCGATATCCCTGCCGGATTTGGTGTAAATCAGGTAGCCGCGCTGTTGCATCGCGAAGCGGGCCTTAAGTGGCCACGTATTTTCGCAGCCTGGACTCGTGCGCAGGGCCAGGATCGTTCCATCCGCAGTGGTGAGTTTGCAATAGAGCTGTCGATGACGCCTCCAGAAATTCTTGCCTTGCTGGTCTCCGGGCGCAATGTGCAATATCCGGTCACACTGGTTGAGGGTTGGACCATCGACCAGGCCCTGAGTCAGTTATGGGCCATCGATACGATTACCAGCACTCTGCAGGGCCTGACGCACGAGGAAATACTGGCACAACTGCAGTCTCCTTATCCCGCTCTGGAAGGCAGCATATTTCCTGACACCTATTTCCACACACGTGGCACCACCGATATTGATATTCTGCGACGCGCCAATCAGCGACTGCAGCAGACAATGAATGAGCTCTGGCCGGCGCGGGACGCGGCGCTGCCATACGAATCCCCGTGGGAAGCCCTGATCATGGCCTCAATCATCGAGCGCGAGTCAGGATACAATGCCGAAAAGAATGCAATCGCAGGCGTCTTTGTGCGCCGCCTGCAACGTGGCATGCGTCTGCAATCGGACCCCACGGTAATTTACGGGATGGGCGCCGAGTATCAGGGAGATATCAGGCGCCGCGATCTTGAGACGACCACGCCCTGGAACACATACCGAATAAATGGGCTTCCGCCGACACCGATTTCCCTCAGCGGTCGGGCGTCGATCGAGGCAAGTCTGCACCCGGCAGAAGGAACAGCACTGTATTTCGTTTCCAGAGGCGATGGCAGTCATCAGTTTTCCGACACACTGGAAGAGCACAACGCTGCTGTACGTCAATACATTCTCAATCGCGCGAGTGACTAGATAATGATGGATGGGTCAGGGAAGGGGATGGGTAAATTCATCACCGTAGAAGGCATTGAAGGCGTCGGCAAAACAACCAACCTCGCCTGGCTGGTTGAGTGTCTGGAGGCAGCAGGGATTGACTATATCCAGACCCGCGAACCTGGTGGAACGGCGCTTGCCGAGCAGATTCGCGAGCTGCTACTCACGCCCCGTGAAGAAAACATGCACGCGCTGACCGAATTATTGCTGGTTTTTGCGGCTCGGGCGCAACATCTTGAGCAGCGCATCAAACCGGCCCTGCAGCGCGGTCAATGGGTGGTTTGTGATCGCTTCACGGACGCAACCTATGCGTATCAGGGCGCCGGTCGCATGCTAGACAAACAGGCGATCGCCACGCTGGAGACACTGGTCCAGGGTACTCTGCGACCAGATCTTGTTCTGTTGCTGGATATTGAACCGGCAGTCGGCCTGGCCCGCGCCCGCAAACGTGGTGAACCTGACCGGTTTGAACAGGAGGCCATCACGTTCTTTGCCACCGTCCGTGACGAGTACCTGAGACGAGCTGCGGCCGACCCCTCACGATACCTGATTATCGATGCCGGACAGGACCTGGCCGATGTTCAGGCATGTCTCAAACGGGAGCTGTCTACATTCATCCTCAAGGCCAGAGAGACGGACACGCAAAACCGATGAACGGTATGACAAACGAACCAACCGGCAATCTGACAAGTGCTGGCGGCAGTCACTATCCCTGGCATAGCCCTACCTGGCAGCAGATCGTCAACCAGCAGCGCCGCGGCCGTCTGGCCCATGCCTATCTGTTCACAGGTCTGCCTGACACCGGTCGTCATCAGTTCGTAATCAGCGTGGCTCACTACGTACTGTGTGAAGCTGATAAAAGCGCACACAATGAGGCCTGCGGTCAGTGCCGGCAATGCCTGCTGTTCGCCAAGGGTTATCATCCAGATGTCTTGCAGGTACAACCGGAAGATGGCAGTCGCGCCATTAAAATTGATCAGGTTCGCCAGATTGCCGATCACGTGCAGCAAACCAGCAATCAGGCAAGCGCCACCAAGGTCATTATTATCCAGCCAGCCGAGGCATTGGGTACGGCCGCGGCCAACTCACTGCTCAAGAGCCTTGAAGAACCGCCCGGCAAGGCTTTGTTTTTATTGATAGCAGATAGTGGTGATCGCCTGCTTGCGACCATTCGAAGTCGTTGTCAGAACGTCTCTCTGCCTTCCCCATCATTCTCAGACACACAAGCCTGGCTTGCCACGATGTCTGCTGCTGACAGCGACACCCTGGCATCGGCGGCTGCGCTGGCTCCGCAGCAGCCATTTGCTGCCTTGCGGATGCTGGAAGAGGGCGTGCCAGCCTGGCGCGAGATTCTTACTGAAAAACTGACATCGCTCAGGCAGGGGGAGGAATCGGTGACCGAGGTCGCGCGTTTTTGCGAGAAACAGCCGGTCGCCCATGCTATAAACCTGATGACCGAACTCTGTACGCACCAGGTGCGCTCGCTGGCTGTTGAGCCTCAGGGCCGAACATCTGCGCAGATCAGACAACTGCTCAAGCTGCAGCGTGAAATTTACAGGGTTTCAGCTCAGCAGGAATCCACCAGCAACCCCAATCTGTTAATGAGTCTGGAGTATCTGTTGAGTCAATGGCAGGAATTGCCGCCCGGTCGCTGACTGCGTTCGTTTCAGGTAACAGATTTACGCCTGCACGCTACATGGAAGAAAACAATCACGCATGGAGAATGGACTCTTGCACACAAGCCTCGCCTCGTCGGCTCATCAGCCGCCGCGCCTTTTGAAGATTTGCTTTGACGATCCGGCCACACTCGCCGCCTGCTACCTGCCGTTTCTCAGGCAGGGTGGCCTGTTCATACCGGGTAACTATGACGAACTCAGCTGCGACGCAGTGATCCTGCTGTTGCGATTGCCGGGCGATTCACAGGCCGAAATGCTGCGACTTGACGTTGTATGCAGCACACCACTGGGTATGCCAGGCAAACAGCCGGCCGGAATAGGGCTGGGCTTCAACGCCGAGACGGCCGGGGCGGCCGCACGAATTCGAGAGATAATTTCGCCATTCAGCGCAGTGCAGGGCAGCGCTTTCCTGGGATCATGGTAAACTGTTCGCAGGATTTACCTTTCTCGGATCATCGAAGCGGTCAACAGTTCAGGCAGCGCAGATCATCATCCTGAACCTGCAGTCCGCTCCCAGGAGAATACGCCATGCCATTGAAGTCAATGATAAAACTTGCAAGCCTGAGTATGCTGATGTGGCTTGTCAGCTGTTCGCCAGACAATAATCCTGGCGTTGCCAGCGCAGCCGAACAGCCCATTGCGCTAGAGGTCTACAAAAGCCCGACCTGCGGGTGCTGCGGTATGTGGGTAGATCACGCCTCAGCGCGGGGTTTTGCGTTCACTGTCCAGCATCTTGATAATGAGGAATTGACACTTGAGAAACTGCGCCGCGGCATCGGCCTGCGGTATCACTCCTGCCACACTGCGGTGGCTGAAGACGGGTCAGTCTTTGAAGGTCATGTTCCAGCCTATCTGATCCATCAGTTCCTGGCAGACAAGCCGGAAAACGCAATTGGCCTGGCGGTACCTGGCATGCCGATCGGTAGCCCGGGAATGGAAGTAGGCGACCGTTTTCAGCCTTACGACGTCTATCTGCTTAACGCCGATGGTACCGCTGAGGTTTATACCCATGTTGGAGACTTCGAGTCTCAATATCAGACGGCGTCAGTTGAATAACTCGAGTTGCCAGACGCGCTCTGCTATGTGTTTCGCGAGCGCGAGGCTGGCCGTAAGCCCGGGCGATTCAATTCCCAGCAAATGGATCGCCGCACAGCTTTCCAGCTGTTGCTCCGCAATCTGGAAATCTTGAAAGCCATCACCTGTGATGCGTGTGCGAATGCCTGCATAATCGGGCACCAGACGTGATTCATCCAGGGCAGGGAAGTAGCGCCGGATCTGTTTCGCAAACATGTCGCGCCGCGACGCATTGACACTCAAATCCAGCACCTCTTCATTGTTAATGTCGTGCGCCAATTGCTCTACATCTGGCCCGAACCGGCAATTTCCAGCCATGTCCAGTGTGGCGTGGATCCCCAGACCATTGCCCGTCGGGTCGGGCACCGGATAGATCAGATGACTGAACGGGGAGCGCCCCTGATAGGCAAAATAATTGCCTTTTACCCATTTGATACACGGAAGTGCCTGACTCCTTGCGACACCTGCCTGGTGCAGGCGCTCTGCTATAGCAAGGGCACCCAGGCCAGCGCAGTTAATCAGTAATCGACAAGAGACCCTTGAAGTTTCCGCACTCTTGCGATGCCAGTTGCTGGTCAATTCAAGCTCCAGCTTTTTGCCATTGTCCTCGGGCCTCACATCGCTCAGCCGTGTCGCCAGAGCCAACATGACTCCATTGCCACGCGCCTGTTCCAGCAAGGACTGCATGTACTCATGGCTATCGATGATGCCTGTACTGGGCGACCATAAGCCAGTATCAGCCCTTACTGCAGGCGCGAGACTGGCGATCTGGGAAGCATTCAAGCTCTGCAGATTCTCAACCCCGCTGGCGCGCGCATTATCCGCGATCCGAGACAGAGTATCTTCTTCGCCTGTCTGAGCCACAATCAGTTTGCCGATCTGACGAACAGGGACCTGATACTGTCGACAGTATTCGTAAAGCAGATGCCGACCAGCGACACATAGGCGCGCTTTCAGGCTGTCAGGCGCATAGTAGAGTCCCGCGTGGATCACTTCACTGTTTCGACTACTGGTGCCCTGTCCAACGCTGTCAGCCTGCTCAATCAGGGCAATGCTTGAACTGGGCAGTGACTGGTTAAGCTGCCGGGCGATCGCCAGCCCGCAGACGCCAGCGCCTACTATGCAAATATCAACTTCGAAGTTCAAAAATTCCTACCAGATGATAAGTTTTGTATCTGAATACTATGAAAAAAAAACTTCAGAGCATGTACAATGCCGTCTGTTTACCGCGGAATAGACTATAACGTTATGTCTGGATTCGACTACGACTTTTTTGTGATTGGCGCCGGTTCCGGTGGCGTAAGAGCCGCCAGAATTGCTGCAGGGCTTGGCGCCCGGACGGCAATTGCCGAAGCGCGATTTATGGGAGGCACCTGCGTCAATGTTGGCTGCATACCCAAAAAACTTTATGCCTACGCTGCACATTTTGCCGCTGACTTCCAGGAAAGTGCTGCCTTTGGCTGGCAGGAGTTTAAAAAGCCAGGTTTTGACTGGTCATCATTAAAGTCGAATAAAGATAATGAAATCAAACGACTAAATGGCATATACGAGAATCTACTGAAAACAGCAGGTGTCACACTATTGCGTGGCTTTGCCACTTTCGAAGCAGCAAACACCATTCGTGTAGGCGAGCAGACCGTAAGCGCAGAGCACATTCTGATTGCGACCGGTGGTCAACCCTGGATGCCAGACATTCCAGGCATTGAACACGCTATCAACTCCGATGATTTTTTTGAACTCACTGAACAACCACGCAGCGTGGCGATTGTCGGCGGTGGATTTATTGCCACCGAGCTGGCGGGGATTTTCAAGGGGCTGGGCAGCCATGTTCACCTGATCCACCGCGGCGAACAATTGCTGAGTGGCTTTGACCAGGATATACGCAGCTTTTACACCAATTGTGCAAAGCATGATTTCGATCTTCATTTGAACTCAGAAGTCAGCCAGATAAGCAAAACCAGTGATGGCCCCTGTCGAGTGAGCCTTACTGATGGCAGTGAAATTGAGGTTGAGAAAGTGCTGTTTGCCACCGGGCGGCGACCTGCAACCTCTGGACTGGGCCTGGAGCGAGTAGGGGTGTCTACCGAAAAGAATGGCTCCATCATCGTCGATAGCGTTTTTGAGAGCAGCGCCAAAGGCGTATATGCCGTTGGCGATGTCATCAATCGTGTCAACCTGACACCTGTTGCCCTGGGTCAGGGCCAGGTTCTGGCACGCCGCCTTTTCGGCAGTTCAGCCACTGACTATGCCTGGGACAACATTCCGTCGGCAGTTTTCAGTGACCCGCAAATCGCAACGGTCGGTTTAACCGAAGCGCAGGCACGCGCAGACTACCCAGAAATCGACATCTATCGCAGTCAATTCAGACCACTAAAATACACGCTGAGCCGCAAAGAAAAATACAGTATGATGAAGCTCGTCGTAGACAGAAAAAGTGATCGCGTCCTCGGGCTACACATGGTCGGAGACGACGCGGCAGAAATAGTGCAGGGGATGGCGGTAGCCATAAAGTGCGGTGCCACCAAGGCTGATTTCGATGCCACTGTCGGTATTCATCCCACTGCTGCAGAGGAATTCGTTACCATGCGGGAGCCAGTGGCTGATACTCAATAATGCAGAAACCCCAACATACTGATCACCAGATTTATTATCGCGATGTCGTATTTTACCGCCAGGTTTTAATAGCCGTAGCGCTTTGCGGTGTCACCGTAGCCATGCCTTTTGCCGCCTGGCACTTCATTTGGGGCAATCCGCTGATTACCTACCTGCTGCTTCCGGTCATCGCGCTGCAGATAGTGTCTCTGGTTTTGCTTATCCGACATGGTTTCAATCATTGGATTGCGCTTTTTCTGGCTTCTGTTCAGATGGGCGTGACCGTCATTATCAACATCCAGATGGGCGTTCTTGGCAGCTACTGGGTTATCGCCAGTGCTGTTGCCAACTACTATATTGTCAGCCGCAACAGAGCGCTGGCCATCAATGTCATAGCCTGTATCGCCGTTCTTCCACTGGCCTTCGAATCAAGTGATATCATGTTCAGATTCGCTATGGCCAACGCCATGATCAATGTATTCCTGTATGCCTATGCCAGACAGCTCGAAACTAAAAATCGTGAACTTGAAGAGTTGCTCACCAAGGACCCGTTGACCCGCGCTGGCAATCGAACGGCGCTTGAGAACGCATTGATCCGCGTTAAAAACCAGCATTTGCGCCACAACACCCCAGTGACCGTGTTGATGCTTGATCTGGACCACTTCAAAAAGATCAATGACACAGAAGGCCACAGTGCAGGTGACAAAGTACTGAAGCGCCTTGCCGATCTGCTGCGCGCCCGATTGCGCGCCACGGATTCTTTATTCCGATATGGCGGCGAAGAGTTTGTCATCATTGCCGACAACACGACTCTGGACCAGGCGGCCTATCTGGCAGAAGACATTCGACGCCGCGTCGAGAAGGCCAATGAGTTAACTGTCTCCATTGGCCTTGCCGAACTGCAGGCTGGCGAATCAACAGAGGCCGTTGTGGCCCGGGCTGATCAGGCTTTATACAAAGCCAAACAGATGGGCCGCAACTGGGTCTGTTTCGATCCGGTTTAAGTCGGCAGATCGTCCGGAGGGCCCTCGACACGATACGCCTGGGTCCCCTCCGGGATACTGAACCAGCCGGCCGGATCCAGGTCTTCGCCTGCATCGCGAACCTTGATCAGGGTAAACATGCCACCCATCTCCATGGACCCGAATGGACCCATGCCACCCATCATCGGCAGGGTATTCTCAGGCCCCTGCATATGTCCCATATCGATATGCATCTGATGCTCTGACATCCCGTGTTCGCCCATCGGCATATAGCCGGGAACCAGTTGCCTGATACGCCTCGCCACCTCTCTCTGGTTAACGCCGATGGTATTGGTGATGTCATGACCCATGGCATTCATGGTGTGGTGCGCCATATGGCAATGCAGAGGCCAGTCGCCAGCGACTGCAACAAACTCAAGGTCTCGCGTCTGGCCGACACCAACAAGCTCTGTCACCTCCTTACGCCATTGCTCGCGGGGCCAGCGGCCACCGTCAGAGCCGGTCACGTCGAACTGCACACCATGCATGTGCATGGGATGGTTCCACATGGACAGATTACCAATTCTCACACGCACCCGTTCGCCGGTTCTTGCCATGAGCGGAGCAATAGCTGGAAACACCTTACTGTTCATGGTCCATAAATCGAAGTCGACCATAACACTGGGGTCCGGACGGTAGGTGCCAGGGTGCACAGCCCAGTTATGCAGCAGCAGGGCGTAGTCCCGATCAACAGGCGGATTGTTGCCAGCCCGCGGGTGAATAATAAACATACCCATCATGCCCATGGCCATCTGAACCATTTCATCAGAATGAGGGTGATACATGTGTGTGCCGTGTTGCTTCAGTTCAAACTCGTAAACCCAGGTTTCACCCGGATCGATGGCGCGCTGCGTCAGTCCGGCTACACCGTCCATACCAAATGGCAGGATCAGGCCATGCCAGTGGATAGTAGTAGGCTCCTGCAGCCGATTGGTCACATAAATGCGGACAAGATCACCTTCGACCGCCTCAATGGTAGGCCCCGGCGTCGATCCGTTGTATCCCCAGGCTTTGATTCGTGTGCCGGGCGCGAACTCGTGTTCCACCGGCTCTGCGATCAAGTGAAACTCTTTGACGCCATCACGCATACGCCAGGGCAGGGTACGAGCGTTCGGGGTGATAACAGGCGTGTAGGGAAGTGTATCTGCCGCAGGCGTCGTGGATTGTGCCAGATCATCCAGCACTGCTGACGACTGCGCGCCCGCTTTTGAAACAAGTCCAGCGCCCAACAAAGTTGCTGCGCCCGAAATAAGCTGTCGTCTGTTCATAGGGTATCTCCTGTCTGAGTCACCACGACTGCTTCAGTGCCCATGACACTCAGTAGCAGGCTTTGTGCATGCCAGTAAGCCAGTGTGTGCTCGATGTATTCGAGTTGTGCATCAAATATCTGCTCTCGTAAGATCAGCAGAGAAAATGTATCGCGCAACATGAAGTTATATTCCTGCAGGGCCAGTTCCAACATGCGCTGATGCCGGGGCAGGTCTTCGCGACTCACCTGTTGGGCAAGCTCAATCGCCGCCTGCTGGGACATCAGAGCCTGCGTGATGCTGTGGCGGGTCGTATTTCGAGTCTGCTCAATCTGGGCGAGCAAGGCAGACCTGGCTGCTTCAACTTCTGCCAGGTGAGCCTGCCCTCGGTCAAACAGGGGCAATTCGAAGGACGCACCGAGAGCGAGTCTACGCTCGCCACTGGATTCGCGCTCTGCGCCGAGCTGAATCGCACCGTCAAGCAGACCGTATTGCCGCCTGATCAGGCGCTCCCTCGCGAATTGCTGATTCAATGATCCATTCAGCAGGCGCAACCGGGGTTGATGCTGTGCCGCCAGATTCATTGCCTGGTCGGTACTCAACGACGCCATTGAATCGAGGTTAGGCACTTCGGGCAGTGAGTCCGGCAGTTCCGGTTGCTGGTCGGGCAGCAGGCCGAGCAGGGCTTGTAGTTCGCTGATTGCGATGTCTTCAGAAAGGTTTGCCATGTGCAACGCGCGATGTTGACGGGCGTGCTCAGTCTCATACACCAGAAAATCAAGCTCATTCATATTTCCGGCAGCCTGCACCTGCTGCGCAAACTCCAGCAGGGTTGCGGCGGTCTGGTAAAGACCTTCATGAACCTGCCGTTGCTGCCTTGCGGCAACGGCATTCAGCCAGGCGTCCCTGACCTGATGCAGATAATCTGTCAGCTCATCCAGCACATCCAGTTGATTTACAAGGTGTGTGGCATCCGCACGATCGACACGGGCAGAGCGCGTCAGCCAGTCTGCCAGTCCCAGTTCGACGCCAGCCTCAAGCTGCCATCTGCCGGAGCCGCCTTCAGGCTCCAGCAAACCTAATTCGAAACCAGGATTCTCCAGCATCGATTCGTTCCAGGCTTCCGCCTGACTCTGATGTAGCCTTGCGACCATTTCCTGGACCACGGGCGAATGCCGGATGGCCCAGCGCTGGGCGTGTCCGGGATCTGGCCAGACAAGCCCGGTCCCAGCATCGACGGCGGCCCGTTCCACGTGCTGGCCGGGCAATGTTGATTGTCTGTGTTCCAACTCGATGTTTGCGGCGATGACAGCCAGCGGTGAAATCAGGTTTGTTTCAGCCGGTGGTTGCAGGCTGCTGCACCCAACAAGCAACGTTAATGTCAGCAACACCAAGCTGCGTGACAATGATTCGAAAGTCATTATTTAATCCCATCGACGTTTGATGCCCGTGGCGAGCAGCCAAAACGTCACAATATCGCTAAATCATATCGCCACGCGTAAACGCATAACAAAACGCAGGCGACGTGCTAGAAGAACGACGAAAGGATTAAACGCACGGGGGACGTTGAGGGAGATTATTAAAACCGGGAAGCGTGACTGACACGCCGCTATTTAGCGAGTCATCAGACGTGTACGCGGCCAGACGGTCACTATTTGAATCATCCAGGCCAAGTTTGGTTTGACAGGTATTGATGCAGTGGCGACATTCGAGCTCAGGCGCGGGCGGCGAACTGGTTTCGTCTGTTGACGAGGCTCTTGGCGCTAATTGTCCATGACAATCGGGTGTCGCGGCAGTCATCGTATGAGAATTTTGCTCACTGACTTGATGCAGTTGTGACATTGCGGACTTTTGATGCTGTTCACAGGCCAACAGACCACTAGCCAGCGCCTGCAATGGCAGGAGCAGCATGACGATCAGGCTTGTTGTTCGTATCAGCGATCGGCTTATCAATTTGATGCCCAGCTATGCCATTTTCGAGTCATATGTTTTATGACCCGGGATATTACGTTTAAATTACCTAAAGTGCCAGATTTCGGATCTTGACCGCTTCCCGTACCTCGTAACACTATTTCCGGTAATAAAGATTACCGGAAATAGCAGAGTAGTCTTTATACCACCCCGCTTATGAGTTGTGCCCGACTGCACCTGTCGTTTAAATTTGTAGCTCACGGTAATTTTGCAACGTAAAGGAATACAGCAATGAAATCACAGTTAATCGGTTTGTTCGTCGTTCTAATACCCCAGACGCTCTTTTCTCAGACTGCTACGACTGAATTAAGTTTTGACCAGAAGTATACCCTGACTATTCCGTTCATAGGTTTTGAAGGCGAGCCAGGTAAATTTCTGAATGCGACTCTAAGAAGCGAAGAATCTGAGCTGTCCTGGTCGCTTGTATCAGTTGACGAAGGCCAGCTAATAAACACTGTTGATGCCTTAGAAATTATCAAAACAACCGAGCGTCCGGTTCAGGTCTTTTTGAAAGTCTCAGGCTGGATTTCGAGTTGTGTTGAGGTTGGCGCATACGCGGTTGATAAGGAAGATAGTGCATTTAAGGTGTTTGTGTATTTTGACCCAGAGTCTCTTTCGCCGCCGGAGATCAGCTGCACTGCTGATTCTGTGGTTTTTTCGAAAACTATCCCCTTACCAGTCTTTGAGTTAGCGGCAGGCGATTACAAGGTTTCAGTAAACAACAAAGTCAATGGGAGTTTCTCACTGGACCTGGACAACCGGCTCCCCTGACCTACGTCAGCACACCAGGCAAAGCCACTACCTGATTGTTTTATATGAAATATATCTATCAGTGCGGGTCCATTTTCATTGCTCACCGATGCTTACAATATAAACACCGGTGAGACTTTGGCGGAATCGAATCAGCCACCAACCTGCGACGGCGTCCAGTCGCAGCCTTCGCAATCTGGTGAAATGCCGTGATCTGCCAGTACCTCAAAAATCAGGTCGCGCCAGGTTTCGTTGGGCTGCCAGACTGTGTTCATGTCA
>Ga0208316_1001445_pt1 | contig 14051 bp, 12 predicted proteins | sample MalvireepMed_231_FD_184240 | JGI IMG/M metagenome (GOLD analysis project Ga0208316, IMG submission 184240) | Marine viral communities from the Global Malaspina Expedition - Malaspina viral metaG DeepMed_231 (SPAdes) (version 2) | ecosystem: Environmental > Aquatic > Marine > Oceanic | place... | reverse complement strand
CCGGAGAAGGATTTGGTGGAGCCGCCGGGAATCGCACCCGGGTCCAGTCCGCTTATGACGTGCGCGTTTATCTCCATAGTCCGGCGAACCGGACAGGTTGAATATAGGGGCGGGCGCCTGGGATTTGAAGGGCTTTCGCGCGGGGCTTAGGGGACCCGCGGCGGATCGGCGGGCTTGATGCGACCGCCGCCGGCGATCAAAGCCTCATAGGCCGCCCGCTCCTGCGAAAAGTCCGCGCCATTGGGCAGCAGGACGTCGATGCGCGGCTCATGGCCCATGGCTGCGCCGATGGCGGTCTCCAGCAGATCGGCCGCCTGGCCCGTTTCGGCGTCTTCGCAATCTCGACGCAGGACCCCACCGGCGTCGTCGGTGAGGCGAATGAGATCATAGGCCACCCCGTCCAGGCAGATGGAGCCCACGCTGGCGTTCCCCTCCTGAGCGACGGCGTCCCTGGGGCTGTTCCACACGTCGGCCTCGGCGAGGTCGCGGATGCGGCTGTGGTAGCCGGCCGGCAGCTCGGCGTCGAAGCCCACCCGCCTGGCGATATCAGGCTCGCAGCAGGCCCGGCCCGCGCGGACCTGGACGAAGGCCTTGCCGTCCCGCCGGGCGGTCAGGCGGATCACCATCTGTTCGACCGAGTTGGACGGTCTACGCCAGACCTCAAGGATGGCTTCGCCGCCATAGACCACCTGGGTCTGCAGGGGCGGTAGGCCCCAGAGGCGATAGAGGGTCGGTTCGATGGGCGTCGCCACCGGCGCGGGTCCGCTGCGGGGCAGGCGCCGGCGGGCCATGGGATCGGCCGCGTCAGGCGGGGCCGGACGCTCGTCCTCCCACCATGCCCGCGGATCCGGCGGCGGATAGGGCCAGGCTGCGCCCGGGGGCTCCTCCGTCGGCGTCTGGGCGAGGCCTGGCGCAGCGGCCATGAGGCTTAGGGCCAGCCCCAGGGCGACCCGTCGCATCGTGATGGCCGCCATCTGCGCCTCCTACATGCCGTCTGCGCCCCGCGTGATGGAAAGCACGCCGGTGCGCGACAGTTCCACCAGGCCCAGCGGCCGCATCAGCTCGGCGAACTTGTCGATCTTGTTGGGCGCGCCGGTGATTTCGAAGACGAAGCTCTCATGGGTGGTGTCGATCACCCGGGCGCGGAAGATGTCGGCCACCCGCAGGGCCTCGACCCGCTCGGCGCCCACGCTCTTGACCTTCACCAGGGCCAGCTCGCGCTCCAGGCCGTTGGGATCGCGGGTCACGTCCTGGACGTGGCGGGTGGAGACCATCTTCTCCAGCTGGGCCTCGATCTGGCCGAGCACATGCGGTGTGCCGCGGGTGACGATGGTCACCCGGCTGGTATGGGCGTTGCGGTCGGTCTCGGCGACGGTCAGGCTCTCGATGTTGTAGCCCCGGGCCGCAAACAGCCCGACCAGCCGGTGCAGGACGCCCGGCTCATTGTCCACCAGCACGGCGAAGGTGGCGAGGTTCTCCACCTCGGCCTTGTGGTCGAGGTCATAGACGGAGGCGGGCTGGGGATCGGGCATCAAGGTCTCTTCTTCAGGCTCGGCCGTTCAGGTGTCACAGGCGCGGCTCAGGGGCAACCGCGGCTGGCCGCTTCGACGACGGCTCAGCGCGCTTACGATGGTCCAGTCGCCGAAGATGAGGGCTTCCTTCTTGGCGCGCGACCAGCCCTTGACCTGTCGTTCAAAGGCGATGGCGTCGGTGATGCGCTGGAACTCTTCGCACCAGACGAGGGTCACGGGACGCCGCCGCCGTGTGTAGTCGCCGCCCTCTCCGGCCTGATGTTGGCCAAGGCGGGTTTGCACGTCCTCACCGCGATGCGAACCGACATAGTAGGAGCCATCGGCGCACTTCAGCATGTAGACCCAGGCGCTCATGCGGCAGCCCTCGTCCTTCGAGGCCCGCTGCGCGGGCGCCTCAGGATGAGGGCGACTGGAACGCCCCGCCTCACGGCCTCACATGCCTTCCTCATCCTGAGGTGCGAGCGCAGCGAGCCTCGAAGGACGCAAGGCCTCACACCAGCCGCTTGCCGACGTCGTCGATGATGGAGCCGAGGTCGCGGGCTTCCTGGGCCAGGATCATCTCGTTGTGCGCCTTGCCCGACGGGATCATGGGGAAGCAGTTCTCTTCCTTGGTCACCCGGCAGTCGAACAGCACCGGACGGCGGACGGAGATCATCTCGGCGATCTTGTCGTCCAGTTCGCCCGGATGCTCGGCCCGCAGGCCGACGGCCCCGAAGGCCTCGGCCATCTTCACGAAGTCCGGCAGGCTTTCAGAATAGGAGTGGGAATAGCGCTCGCCGTGCAGCAGCTGCTGCCACTGGCGGACCATGCCCATCCATTCGTTGTTCAGGATGAAGATCTTGATCGGCAGGTCGTACTGAATGGCTGTCGCCATCTCCTGCATGGTCATTTGGACGCTGGCGTCGCCGGCGATGTCGATGACGAGCGAGTCCGGATGGGCGATCTGCACGCCGACGGCGGCGGGCAGGCCATAGCCCATGGTGCCCAGGCCGCCCGAGGTCATCCAGCGATTGGGGTCTTCGAAGCGGAAGTACTGGGCGGCCCACATCTGATGCTGGCCCACCTCGGTGGTGATGTAGACGTCCTTGTCCTTGGCGTGGTGGTAAAGCCGTTCAACCGCCTGCTGCGGCTTGATCAGCTTGGAATCCGGCGTGTAGGCGAAGCAGTCGCGCGCCTGCCAGACCTCGATCTGCTTCCACCATTCGGCCAGCGCGGTCTTATCCACCGACAGGCGCATGGCTTTCCAGGCGGCGATCATGTCCTCCAGGACGCTGGCGGCGTCGCCGACGATGCCGACATCGCAGCGGACGTTCTTGCCGATGGACGAGGCGTCGATGTCCACGTGGATCTTGCGCGAGGTGGGCGCAAATGCGTCCAGCCGGCCCGTGACCCGGTCATCAAAGCGAGCGCCCAGCGCCACCATGACGTCGCAGTCGTGCATGGCGTGGTTGGCTTCAAAGCTGCCATGCATGCCCAGCATGCCCAGCCACTTGGGGTCTGCGGCTGGGAAGGCGCCCAGGCCCATCAGGGTCGAGGTCACCGGCGCGCCGGTCAGTTCGGCGAACTCCCGCAGCAGCGCAGCCGCCCGGGGCCCCGCATTGATCACGCCGCCGCCGGTATAGAGAATCGGCCGGCGGGACTGGGCGATCAGGGTGACGGCCTCGGCGATGCGGCCGGCGTCGCCCTTGACCTGTGGGCGGTAGTCATGGGCGTGGGTGACGGCCTGCGGACCCTGATAGGCCGCCTTGCCGAACTGCACGTCCTTGGGAATGTCGATGACCACGGGGCCGGGGCGGCCCGAGGTGGCGATGTGGAAAGCCTCGTGCATGATCCGGGGCAGGTCGTCGACATTCTTGACCAGATAGTTGTGCTTGGTGATCGAGCGGGTGATGCCGATCGTGTCGCACTCCTGGAAGGCGTCGGTGCCGATCAGGTGGGTGGCCACCTGGCCGGTGATGACCACCAGGGGGATGGAGTCCATCAGGGCGTCGACAATGCCGGTGACCGCATTGGTCGCGCCGGGACCGGAGGTGACCAGGACGACGCCCGGCTTGCCGGTGGAGCGGGCATAGCCCTCGGCCGCATGGGTCGCGCCCTGCTCATGCCGGACCAGGATGTGACGCAACCGCGGCTCGGCGAACAGCGCGTCATAGATCGGCAGCACCGCCCCGCCCGGATAGCCGAACAGAACCTCTACGCCCTGGTCGAGGAGCGAACGGACGACGATCTCGGCGCCGCTCATCATTTCGGTGTCGGCGGCCTCGGGGGCGGTGATGGTCTGGTGGGCGGTCATGGCAGTGGCCTTCTTTAGGCTGGCCTTCAGGGCAATAAAAAAGGCCCTCGGGGGGGCCTTGGTGCAAGCGACCTCGTTCGCGCCGATCGAAATCGGCCCGTCTAAGGTCGCCACTCAAGTACGATGCGGACGCGCATGCGCGTTCTCCAGATATAAGATTTCCCGCTCTTCGCATGCTCGCGGCGGGCCGTCAAGGCGCGCTCAGAGCAAGAAACTGCCTCCACTGGTCTTCCAGCGCGGTGGCCGAAACCCGCGGCCAGTCGGGGGTCTGGTTGCGAAACCAGGTGGCCTGACGCTTGGCGTAGCGGCGGGTTTCCTGCTGGGCGGCGGCCAGCGCCGCATCCCGGCTCATTTGACCCGCCTGCCAGGCGGCGATCTCACGCAGACCCAGGGCCTTCATCACCGGCAGGGCCGGGTCGAGATCGCGCCCCATAAGGGCGGATACCTCCTCGACCGCGCCGGCTTCGACCATGGCGGCGAGCCGCGCATCGCAGCGGGCATAGAGGGCCTCGCGCGGCGGCTCGATGACGACGCCGCGCCAATCGCCGGGCGCCAGCGGCGCGACCGTGGCGGCCTGAAGCTCCGAGAGCGACCGGCCGGCGGCCAGATAGACCTCCCAGGCCCGCACCAGCCGCTGGCGGTCACCCGGCGCGATCCGGGCCGCAGCCGCCGGATCGATCTCGCCCAGACGTGTGCGGAAGGCGGTCTCACCCAGAGTTTCGAACGCCGCCTCGGCCTCGGCGCGGGTTTCAGGCGGCGCTTGGGGGATGTCGGCCAGGCCGTGGGTGAGGCTGCGGAAATAGAGGCCCGTGCCCCCCACCAGGATCGGGCTCGCCCCGCGGGCGCGGATGTCGGCGATGATCGGCAGGGCGGCCCTGCGCCAGGCGCCCACCGACCAGGCCTCGCCGCCATCGGCCACGCCGAACAGGTGGTGCGGCGCCTGGGCCACGTCTTCGGGGGTGGGGCGCGCGCTGAGAATCCTCAGGTCGCCATAGAGCTGGATGGAGTCGGCATTGACGATCTCGCCGCCGATTTCCCGGGCCAGGCGCAGGGAGATCGCCGTCTTGCCGCTTGCCGTCGGCCCGCCGATCAGCCAGATGCGGGGCTCCATGGAAATCGCTCTCACCCTCGTCAGCCCGCAGGAGACCGCGCTCGCCGCGGCCACCGTCCAACTCACCCAAGCGCTCGCAGGCGCACGCGCCCGCGTCAAGGAACCCCGGCCCCTGGGCCCCGGCGCGGTGGACCTGTCGGTGGAGGCCGAGGGGCTGGAGCCCGTGCGGGCCGCCGTGGAAGCGGCCCTGTCTGAGATGCCGGTGGACGCCTGCGTCCAGCCCTGGGCGGGCCGGCGCAAGCGGCTGCTGATCGCCGACATGGACTCCACCATCATCGGCTGCGAGTGCATCGACGAGCTGGCCGATTTCGCCGGCGTCAAGGACAAGGTCTCGGAGATCACCGAGCGAGCCATGCGCGGCGAGCTGGACTTCGAGGCCGCCCTGCGCGAGCGCGTGGCCATGCTGAAGGGTCTGCCGCTGTCGGACCTGCAGCGGGCCTATGACGAGCGGGTGGCTCTCAATCCCGGCGCGCGGACCCTGGTGCGGACCATGGGACAGAATGGCGCGCGCTGCGTGCTGGTGTCGGGGGGCTTCAGCTTCTTCACCACCCGTGTGGCCCAGGCCGCAGGCTTCCACGCCCAGCGGGCCAACACCCTGATCGAGGATGGCGGGGTCCTGGCTGGCGAGGTGGGCCTTCCCATCCTCGGTCGCGAAGCCAAGCTCGCCGCCCTGCGGGAGGAAGCCGCCGCCCTTGGCGTCGACCTTGCCGCGACCCTGGCGGTGGGCGACGGGGCCAACGACCTGGCGATGATCGAGGCCGCCGGCCTGGGCGTCGCCTATCGGGCCAAGCCGGTGGTGGCCGCCCAGGCCCACGCCAAGGTGGATCATGCCGACCTGACAGCGCTGCTCCATTTCCAGGGCTATGCGGCGGCCGACTTCGTCACCGACTGAAGCAGTCCTTGATTTCGCTTCGGACGCGTCTCGGACTATGAGCCTGCCATGACGCTTCCCAGACCCTGCGCCGCCGTCGTGTTCGACATGGATGGCCTGCTCATCGATTCCGAACGGCTGATGCTGGAGGCCATGGGCGGGGCGGCCCTGGCCATGGGCAAGGACCTGCCGTTTCCGGTCTTCCAGAGCATGGTCGGCCTGACCCATGCCCAGAGCGACGGCATCCTGATCGAGCATTTCGGCGAGGGCTTCGTGCTGGACGACTATGTGGCCGATGTCCGGGCGCGGTTCGTCGAGGCGCACAAGGCCGGCGTCGCCCTGAAGACCGGGGTCATCGAGATGCTGGACCACCTGGACGCGGTCGGCGCCCCGCGGGCGGTGGCCACCTCGTCGCGCATGAGATCGGTGGAGACCCATCTGGGCCATGCCGGACTGCTGGGCCGGTTTGACGCCTTCATCACCGCCGAGAGCGTGACCCACGGCAAGCCGCACCCCGAGCCCTATCTGAAGGCCGCTGCGGCGCTCGGCATGGACCCCCGCGACTGCATCGCCCTGGAGGACAGCCACAATGGGGTCCGCGCGGCGGCGGCGGCCGGCATGATGACCATCATGGTGCCTGACATGCTGGAGCCCAATGACGAGATGCGCGGCCTCTGCGTGCGCATCGCCCAGGACCTGCACGAGGTTCGCGAGCTGCTGGCCGTGATGGTCCGCAAATGAAAAGCCCCCGATCCGGCTAGGGATCGAGGGCTGATCGTCTTGGCTTAGCCGCCGCCTATCGGGCGCCGGGACCCCGCTCGAAGTAGCGGAAGAAGGCGCTGTCGGGCGACAGGACCATGGTCGCGTCCCCCTGGCCGATGGAGGCCTCATAGGCCTGCATGGACCGGTAGAAGGAGGCGAAGCCCGGATCACGGCCGAAGCTCTGGGCGTAGATGCGCGTGCGTTGCGCATCGCCTTCGCCTCGGGTGCGGTCGGCCTCTTCCTGAGCGGTGGCCAGGGTGATGGTCACTTCCTTGTCGGCCGCGGCGATGATCTCGCGCTTCTGCTGTTCGCCGATGGCGCGGACCTGGGCGGCTTCCTGCTGGCGCGAGGTCTCCATGCGGCGATAGACCGCCGCCTGGTTGGCCTGGGGCAGGTCGGCGCGGCGGATACGGACATCGATGACCTCGATGCCCAGACGCGAGGACGCCGCCCGGGCGCGCACGTCCTGCAGGGTCCGCTGCATGACCCCGCTGCGCGAGCCGGAGATGATCTCGCTGGACGGGGCCGAGCCGAGCACTTCGCGCAGGGCGGAGTTCACCAGACGCTGGATCCGGTCGCGGGCCGTGCGGTCGTCGCGCAGGGTCCGGTAGTACTGCAGCGGCTCGTCGATCCGGTAGCGGATGAAGGCGTCCACCACCAGGCGCTCCTGGTCGGCGGCGATGATCTCTTCTTCCTCGGTGGCCAAGGCGAGGTTCCGCTTATCGAAGCGCAGGACCTGCTCCATGAAGGGGACCTTCACCTTGAGGCCCGCCGTGGCGTCTGGCCCGGCATTGACCACGCGGACGGGGTCGCCCAGGCGCACGACGATGGCCTGCTCGCGCTGGTCGACCACGAAGAAGGTGTTGGCCAGCAGGATCAGAACCACCACCGCGGCGATGGCGTAGGGGATGTAGCGGCGGTCCATCATTGGCTGCTCCTCGCGCCAGGCGCGGCCGAGCCGGTTTCAGCCGGGGTCGCGGTCGTGGCGGGCGCGCCGGTGCGCGGTCGGAACACGTCGGGCGGCAGGATGATCGGGGCGCTGGCGCCCTCGGAGTCGACGATCACCTTGTTCGAGTTCTGCAGCACGCGCTGCATGGTCTCGATATAGAGGCGCTCGCGGGTGACCGCCGGGGCCGAGCGATATTCGGCGTAGATCTGGTCGAAGCGCGACGCCTCACCGGTGGCTTCCCGCACCGCCTGCTCGCGATAGGCCTCGCCGGCCTGGGTGATGCGCGCGGCGTCACCCTTGGCTTCGTTGATGACCCGGTTGCGATAGGTGTTGGCTTCATTGACCGCCGATTCCGCGTCCTGGCCGGCATTGGCCACTTCGCGGAAGGCGTCGACCACTTCGGCCGGCGGATTGGCGTTGCGGATCTGAACTTCCACGACGTTGACGCCGGCGCCCCAGGAATCGAGGGTCTGCTGCATCAGTTCGGCGGCCTGGGCCTGAACCTCGCCGCGGCCGCGGGTCAGGATGGATTCCAGGTCCCGACGGCCGACGACCTCGCGCATGGCGCTCTCGGCCACGGCCTTCACCGACTCTTCGGGATCGCGGATGGTGAAGATGTAGCGGGCCGCGTCGGCCACCCGCCAGGTGACGCTGAAATCGAGGTCGACGATGTTCTCGTCGCCGGTCAGCATCAGGCTTTCTTCCGGCACGTCGGCGCCGTCGGCGCCGCCGATATCGATGCGGTTCAGCGAGGTGACGGGCACCTTCTCCACGCGCTCGATCGGGCTGGGAAGCCGGTAGTTCAGGCCTGGACCCGCCGAGCGGGAATAGGAGCCGAAGGTGGTGATCACCGCCTGCTCATTGGGCTGGACCAGATAGAGGCCCGACAGCGCCCAGAGCGCAAAGGCGATGGCCGCCACCGCGGCGACGGCGCCGGGGCGGATCTGATCGCCGCCGGGGCCGCCGAAGAAGTTGCGCAGCCGCGCCATCAGGCGCTCCAGCAACTGGTTGAGGTCGGGCTGGGGGCCACGGGGTCCACGGGGGCCGCCGCCGGATCCGGGGCGCCTCGGGCCTCCCGGACCGCCCGACCCGCCAGAACCGCCGCCTTGCTGCGGCGGATTTCCCCAGGGGCCGGGGTTTACGTTGTCATTCCAGGGCATTCTTTTTGTGCGTCGTCTTTCTGGGTCGCGTCGTCGGGGGACGTCGGGGTGTCGGCGTATCTCGGCGCGGCCGCGATGTTGGGTCCGCAGGGGCGGACTTGTAAACCGGCGCTTGCAGCCGGATATGAGACGGCCAAGCCGCCAACGCAAGCCGAAGCCGACATGAACACATCACGCCTGCCTGACCGCGACGCCCTGCTGGCGCTCCTAGATGGGGTGCAAGATCCTCAAAGCGGCAAGGGGTTGGTGAGCGCGGGCCTGGTCCAGGGGCTTTCGGTGCGGACCGGCCGGGCCGGCTTCATGATGGAGGTCGCGCCGGGCCTGCTGGAGCTCTACGAGCCCGTCCGCGCCCAGGCCGAGCAGGTCTTGCGCGACGCGCCGGGCGTCGAGCAGGCCCAGGTGGTGCTGACCAATTTTGATGGCCCAGCCGGCGCATCGCCCGCGGCTGCGCCGCCAGCCGCCCCGGAGGAGGCGCCGCCGGCCCCAGGCGTCACCCGGGTGCGCAAGGGCGCGCGGCTGGCCAACGACCCCCAGGCTGCGCCCTCCCCGCCACCCAACGCCGTGCGGCCGGCCCATGTGCGCCGGGTCATCGCGGTGGCGAGCGGCAAGGGCGGGGTGGGCAAGTCCACCGTCTCGGTCAGCCTGGCCGCGGCCCTGTCGGGGCTCGGCCTGCGGGTCGGCCTGCTGGACGCCGATGTCTATGGCCCCTCGGCCCCGCGGATGCTGGGGGTGGATGGGGACCCGGAGTATCATCCCGAGAAGAAGCTGATCCCGCTGGAGGCCTGGGGGATCAAGGTCATGTCCATCGGCTTCATGGTCGATGAGGGCGCGCCGATGATCTGGCGCGGTCCCATGGCTTCTTCGGCCGTGCGCCAGATGATGCACGAGGTGGCCTGGGGCGAGGAGAGCGCGCCCCTCGACGTCCTGGTGGTCGACATGCCGCCCGGCACCGGCGACATCCAGCTGACCCTGATCCAGAAGATGAAGCTGGACGGGGTGGTCATCGTCACCACGCCGCAGGAGATCGCCCTGATCGACGCCCGGCGCGCGGCGTCCATGTTCGAAAAGACCGCCACGCCGATCCTCGGCGTCATCGAGAACATGGCCTATTTCGCCGATCCGGCCACGGGCGTGCCGATCCCGATCTTTGGCCAGGGCGGCGGCGCGACGGAGGCCGAGCGCCTGGGCGTGCCGCTGCTGGGCCAGATTCCCATCGACGTGGCCCTGCGTCAGGCCTGCGACGATGGCCGGCCCCTGGGGGCCACGGCGCCCGACAGCGGCCCGGCCAAGGCCTTCCGCCAGGCGGCCGAAATGTTGCGCACCCGCCTGGGCCTGGCCCGCGGCTGAGCCGGGCCAGGCCGCGGTCGGACCGTCTCTGGCGGACCGTCTCTGGCAGGCCGCCTAGGGCTCAGGCCGCGTTGTCGCGGGCGTCCAGGGCGGCGCGGATGGCGGCGTGCTTTTCGGCGTTCATGCCGTAGCCGAAGAAGCAGGCCCCGCCGATCAGGACGAAGATGATCGGCGCGAACAGGTAGCACATCTCCAGGCCGAAAATGGCCTCCGGCGTATTGGTGACATTGTCGGCGGCGTTGTAGCCCACCAGCGACAGCACCGGGAAGATGATGCCCACCGAGATGGCCGCGCCGACCTTCTGGGTGCTGGTCACCATGGCGTAGAGCAGGCCGGCCTGCTCCTTGCCCTGTTCGAGTCGGATGGCGTCACCGACATCGGCGACCATGGCGCGGACCAGGACGACGAAGGCGCTGGCGGTGAAACCGACGGCGAACATGCCGAGCGCCGTGGGCAGGAAAAGACCCTTGGGAATGACCATCAGGATGGTCTGGAACACTGCATAGGCCACCGTCGCGCCCATCAGGGTCTGGTGCTTGCCGAACCGTTGGGCGAGCTTGGCCCAGACCGGCGCGCCGAGCAGGCCGGCGCCGATGAATGGCACCAGCAGGATGGAGACCTGGGCGTAGTTGAACGCCTTGGCGTCGTGGAAGAAGAACACATAGATCGCCGCCGTCGTGCCGGGGCCGAGCGCCAGGGCGAGGTCGGCCAGGATCAGGCGGATCATCTCCGGCCGCTTCAGGGCCTGCCAGTATTCCTTCAGGTCGAAGGTCTCGGCGGCGCTCTTGGGCGCGACCTTTTCCGGCGAGAGCAGCACGCAGAAGGCGGTGGTCAGCGGAATGCCGATGATGATGATCCAGCCGATGGCCGGCATGCTGGCCGCAGAGCCCGGCTCGATGGCGCCGCCGGTGAGGGCGGGCAGCAGCAGCAGGCCGACGGCGCCGGCGACGCCCACGGCGTGCATCCAGCCATAGACCCGCGAGCGCTCGTCATAGCTGGTGGCGATGGCCGAGGCCCAGGCCGCATGGGCCAGGGTCACGATCGACAGGGCCGAATAGATCACCAGCAGCCAGAGGATCAGATAGCCTTCGCCCGCCCCGATGGGCGGATTGAACAGCTTGTAGGCCCCGAACATCATGACAGGCACGCCGCCGATCACCCAGGGCCGGTAGCGGCCGATGGGGGTGCGGGTGCGGTCCATCAGGGCGCCGACGATGGGGTCGAAGGCGATGTCGATCAGCCGGACGATGGTGAAGGCCGCGCCCACGGCGATCAGGCTGATGCCGATCTCGCCGGCGAAGTAGCGCGGCAGGAAGACGCCGAGCGCCAGGGCCAGCACGGCGAGGGGAATGCCGGTGCTCGAGAAGGCCAGGACTGTGATGAGGGATAGACGGCCGCCGCCGCGGGGCGCCGCCGCGCCCAGGGTTGAAGCACTCACTGGAACGTCTCCAAATCTATGATTTTGGCGCAAGCTTTGCTGCGCGATTATGCGGTCAAACAAACGCCCGCTTGCGGCGGGGCGCAAGCGGGCGGGAAAGATATAACGGCGTTTGTTTTTTCAGGTCTTCCGGGGTTCGACCAGGGGCGTGGGGATCGACGGCTCGCTGGCCAGGGTCTCGATCACCGGGGCGTTGTCATAGAGGGCGTCCCGCTCGTCCAGTTCGCGGCGGATTTCGCTGTGACGGTCTTCGCCCAGCTTGTAGCCGATGAAGCAGAGCCCCCCCAGGGCGACGAAGAAGATCGGCCCGATCAGGAAGGCCAGCTCCAGGCCGCGCACGGCCTCGGCCGAGTTGGTGGCGCCGTCGGTGGCGTTGTAGCCCACCCGGTCGAGCACGGTGAAGGTCAGGAAGACGGCGAAGGCGCCCGAGATCTTCGAGGTGAGCGTGGTGATGGCGTAGAGGAGGCCCGAGCGCTCCTTGCCCTGTTCCAGGCGCACCTCGTCGGCGACGTCGGCGGTCATGGCCCTCGTCAGCACCTGGAAGCCGGCCGCCAGGAAGCCGGCGGTGAACATCTGGAAGGCGCCGATCATCATGTCGCCCTTGGGCAGGAAGGGCAGGAGCACCAGGGACAGGGCGTAACCCGTCGTGGCGACCATCACCGCCCGGTGCTTGCCGATCCGCATGGCCAGCCGGCCAAGCAAGGGCGCGCCGCCGAAGCCCGCCACGATGTAGACCGCCAGCAAGGCGCTGGCCTGGCTGGTGGTGAAGCCGCGGCTGTCGGTGAAGAAGAACAGGTAGAGCGCGCTCATCCAGCCGGGGCCGAGGGACAGGCACAGATCGGCCAGGACGATCCGGCCCATGGAGGGCCGGGCGATCAGTCGCCAGTATTCCTTCAGCTGGAACTTCTGCTGGCCGGGCACGTCCGGGGAGATCTTCTCCGGCGTCAGGGCGACGACCAGCCAGACCGCCAGGGGGGTCAGGATCATGACGAACCACCCCATGGCCGGCACCCCTTCGGCTTCATCCCGGCCCAGGGCGGCCACGATGAAGGGCATCAGCAGCACCAGCAGGGCGCCCATCACCCCGACCGCCGTCATAATGGCGAAGACGCGGGACCGGTCATTGTAGCGAGGCGCCAGCGTCGCGGCCCAGGCGGCGTGGGACAGGTGCAGGATCGATGTGCCCACATAGAGGATCAGCAGCCAGAAGATCAGCCCGGCGACCCCGCCGGACGGCGAGATGAAGAGCATGAAGATGGCCAGCATCAGGATCGGCGCGCCGATCATGGTCCACAGGCGATAGCGGCCGAACCGGGTCCGCGTGCGGTCCATGGCCATGCCCAGAAGGGGGTCGAGCGGGATGTCGATCATCCGCACCAGGGCGAAGGCCGAACCGACCGCCAGCAGGCTGATGCCGATCTCGCTGGCGAAGTGCCGCGGCAGGTAGACCGACATGGCGATGGTCAGCGCCGATAGCGGCAGGCTGGTGCAGGCGAAGGCGAGGATCGTCGACAGCTTGAGCTGTCGCGCAGGGGCGGGCGCGGCCGCATCGGTCTGTGCCACTCTGGCGTATCTCCCATTGGTCGGCGACGCCTCTGGCGGGCGTTGTCCTGATCGTTAGGTTACGCGCGTTCACCTAGGTCAAGGCAAGGGCTTTCCGCAGCCTTGGGCAGAAAGCAGAACGGGCGGCCCGCAGGGGCCGCCCGTCGCTTGATTTCGAAGCTATGCGGTGGCCTTAGCCGCCGGACATCTTGCGGAAGAACTTCTGGCTCTGTTCGCCGCCGGCGTTGTAGGCCTGCTGGCCCTCGGGATCGGAAATCTTGGACCAGTTGTCGCGGACTTCTTCGACCGAAAGGCCGCCTTCGCCCAGATAGACGCCCTCGGTCTCATAGATGCGCGACAGGGCGAAGGCGCCCGCGCCGGCGGTCAGGATGGCGCCGGTGGGCGCCTCTTCGGAGCAAAGATAGACCACGCCCGGGGTCACGTATTCGGGCTTCAGGCGCTCGAGCACCGCAGGCGGCATCAGGTTCTCGGTCATCCGCGTGGCGGCCACGGGCGCGATGGCGTTGACGTGGATGTTGTTCTTGGCGCCTTCGAGACGCAGGGTGTTCATGAAGCCGATGATGCCCAGCTTGGCCGCGCCGTAGTTGGACTGGCCGAAGTTGCCGTAGAGGCCCGAGGACGAGGTGGTCACCACGATGCGGCCGTAGTTCTGCTCGCGCATGATCTCCCACGCGGCCTTGACCGGCTTGACCGTGCCCATCAGGTGGACGTTCAGCACCAGCTCGAAGTCGGCGATCTCCATCTTGGCGAAGGACTTGTCGCGCAGGATGCCGGCGTTGGCGACGATGACGTCGATGCGGCCCCACTGGTCCATGGTCTGCTTGATCATGTGGGCGACGCCGGCGTCGTCGGTGACCGACGAGCCGTTGGAGATGGCTTCGCCGCCGGCGGCCTTGATCTCTTCCACCACGGCGTCCGCCGCGCTGGAGGAGCCGCCCGAGCCGTCCACCGAGCCGCCCAGGTCGTTGACCACGACCTTGGCGCCGCGCCGGGCCAGCTCCAGAGCATGCTGACGGCCAAGCCCG
>Ga0208316_1001435_pt1 | contig 14170 bp, 7 predicted proteins | sample MalvireepMed_231_FD_184240 | JGI IMG/M metagenome (GOLD analysis project Ga0208316, IMG submission 184240) | Marine viral communities from the Global Malaspina Expedition - Malaspina viral metaG DeepMed_231 (SPAdes) (version 2) | ecosystem: Environmental > Aquatic > Marine > Oceanic | place... | reverse complement strand
CTACAACGACGTCACCCCCCTTCGAGCGACAGCCTCGCTCAGCGCTCCTTTCGGGGAGATTAACGGCAGCGCCACATTGCTGATATCGGACACCGCCCATGGCGCGGTAGCCGGTGACTACGTGACCTACTCATCAGCGTCTACCCTGACCGGTGGTGGCATTGTTGCGGCTACATTGAATGCCGAGTACCAGATTGCCACCATTCGTGGAGCGGATGCGTATGAGATCGAGGCCTCATCTGGAACGGGGGTTGCGGATACCACCACGCTGAATGGTGCGCTGACTGCGGCGGCGACATCGATTGTATTGACGGATGCCAGTGGTTTCCCGAGCAGTGGCTCAATAAAGATTGACTCGGAATATATTACTTTTACCGGCAAGAGTACTCACACCCTGACCGGCTGTACCCGAGGCGCCTACAACACCAATGCCACGGCTTATGCGACCGGTGTCACGGCGTATGAGATTGTTTTTAGTGGTGGTGGTAGCGTGAGTGCGGCCTATCAGATCAATACCGGTTTGGATACCACAGTCCCGGGAACCGGTTTTGGTTCCAGCACATGGGGGCGTGGTACATGGGGTAGTGCTTCAGCTGGTGAAAAATTACGGCTCTGGTCGCAGGATAATTTTGGTGAGGATTTACTCCTTTGTCCCCGGGGTGGTGGGGTGTATTACTGGGATGCGACGAATGGCGTCTCGACCCGGGCGATTAACACCAGTGCATTAAGCACCGCCAGCAATGCGCCTACTGCCTGCAATCTAGTGCTGGTATCAGAGATTGACCGTCATGTGATTGCCTTTGGGGTGAATGCGATCGGTTCTTCGACTTTGGACGAGATGTTTGTGCGTTGGTCCAAGATCGAAGATGCAGGTAACTGGACTCCAGCCACGAATTCAGATGCAGGTGGTCAGCGTTTGGGTACCGGGTCTTTCATTATGAGCGCGGTCAAGGCGCGTCAAGAAATATTGATATGGACTGATGCGGCGGTCTATTCCATGCGCTACGTGGGTGGTTATTTTACTTTCCAATTCACTCAGGTGATGGAAGGGCCATCGATGTTGAGTCCGAATGCTGCCATTGCGGCGGAAAGCCGGGTGTTCTGGATGGACCGGGGGAGTTTTTGGGTCTATGACGGCGCGGTCAGACCGTTGCCTTGTACCGTTCAGGATTATGTCTTCAGTGATATCAATCTGAGTCAGGCGTTTAAGTGTTTTGCCGCATCGAATCCCGACTGGTTTGAGGTGATGTGGTTTTATGCTTCCGACAGTCAGTCAGGTACAGAGATCGATCGGTATGTGATGTACAACTTCCGAGAGAATCTGTGGTCGGTGGGTACATTGGAACGTACCGCATGGACTGCGGCGCCCACCAGGAATTTTCCGATGGCAGCGGGAACAGCAGACAGCTCCAATTATATTTACCAGCATGAGACAGGCACCGACGCCGATGGTTCTGCGATGACGGCGTACATTGAGTCGGGAGATTTTGATTTTGAAGATGGAGAAAAGTTCTTGTCCATCTCTCGCATTATTCCTGACCTTGCGTTTAGCGGGTCAGCGGATACCAAGTCACTGACGGTGACCCTCAAGGGGCGTAATTACCCCGGGGAGACACCCGCGACGCTGACGACATCGACGGTTAACTCAGATACCAACCAAGCGTTTGTTCGGGCGCGTGCAAGACAGGGCATTTTACGCCTTGAGAGCACGGCGACAGGGGTGGGTTGGCGGATGGGTGATTTTCGGATGGACGTTCGGCCTGACGGGAGACGCTGATGGCACAGACCAAGCCGTATTCGCAGCCATTACCCCTTCCTCATGAAGACTATGAGATGAGTGAAGAGACCATGTTCCGGCGTACTATGGAGCAGGTCATTGGTGATTTGAATACCAGAACAATCGAGGTGGAAGAGGTCAGGACAACGCCCTCTTCACTGGCCCAGAGGCGATACCAGTTTTTACTGATGGGCGCCTCCAGTGGCTGATGCCCTTAAAGTCTTAGGACAAGTGGCGCCTTCGGCTACCACAGCTACGACGCTGTACACGACGCCCGATACGACAGAGACGACGTGCAGTTCGATCGTGGTGTGCAATCGAGGAGGCTCAGGCGGTACGTTCAGGGTTTCTGTGCGTGTGGCAGCGGCATCCGATGCGACTAAGCAGTACCTGTATTACGACCAAGCGTTGGCGGCAACCACCACCTATCTGGGTGTGTTTGGTTTGACTTTAGATCAGACTGACGTGGTGACCGTGTATGCGAGTAGTGGAGATTTCAGCTTTAACCTGTTCGGCGTAGAGACGAGTACGGATTAGCTATGGCGGATAATGCAGAGATAGAAGCAGCTTCTCTTGCGCTCGATAAAGACAAATTTATTCTTGAGGCCGCGAAACGATTTATCCGGGGATATGAACAGGTTCCCGAGACTCAGGATTTTGCCCCTCAAGCCTATCAACCGATAGCTGGAGACAGATGGACGATTGGATGGGGTAGCACGAGGGGAGTTAAAGAGGGCGACACGGTTACGCGAGAGCAGGCAGAGTCTCGTTTTGATCGAGACCTCCAGTCTGCGTTCAGCGATTTTAATAGTACGGTTTCTGAAGAAATTCGGGATGAGCTTGGTATTAATGAAAGCGCCGCTGTCATTAGCTTCCTGTTTAATCATGGGAACACCAAAAGGTGGCGCGGCTCTAAGGCGCGTGGTCATCTTAATAAACTGGAAATACCTCAGTTTATTTATGAATTGACTGATCCGGTGCAGGGGTTTGTTAAAGCCGGAGAACCCGGTGAGAAGGAAATTGTTGACGGTCTTGTGAACAGAAGAGCTGCTGAACGAAAGTTATTTAATGCGCCAGATGTGGATATTGGCGCGGGTATAGGAGCATTGTCAGTGAACGGACTTAACCAAGGCGGTATTGCTAGCTTTCGCCCCATGGGGGCCGTTCCCACTGGGGTGGGTATGCCTATGCATATGCCTAGACCACCGCGTGGACAGATGCCTCCGCAAGGAATGCGTAGAGGTGGCATCGTTGGCTATCAGAATCGTGGTCAAGTCGAGGGACCGCTTCCACCCCATCTACAAATGAGACCATCATGGACTCCCGGGGAAGACGACGCAGATATCGAAGAGGTCATCATTAATCGTGAAGACTGGCATGTTACGTACCGTGCTTTAGTAGAAGAGTTGGAGCGTTTCCAGCAGCTTGCTAACAGTACAGGTTATACAGTTGAGGAGATCATTGAGAACAGGCGTGGTCAAGGGTCTTTGGACCCGACTGCTGCGGCGCAGATGTTCGAGATGCTCGAAGAACAGCGTGAAGCCGAGCGGAACCGCGAACTAGGGGAGCGTCTTGGTCCTATGTTTGGACCCCAAGCGGGAGCGGGAAAGGCGGGGTCTGGACCCGGGGGAATGATGGACCCCGAGGGGGTGATTGCACCTTATGATCCAGACACGGGTAGGTACACTATTGAAAATATACCTTATAAAAACGAGGTAGGCAGCGAGGCATGGAAAGCCGAACGTGCGCGCGAACGCGCTGAGGCAGCTGCGTTGTACGATCGTCGCCTAGGTTTCCAAGGCGGCGGTGTAGTCACACCCTTTGGCATGTCATTAGCTGACACCGCTGAGATGGCAAGCTTTTCCAGCCAAGCACAGACAGCCTCAAATGGGGACCTTCGCGGTGGCATCATGAGTGGTCAAGAGGCTCCGGGGTCGGGGGCCTTGGGCGCGTTAAGCCGACAAGAATTTGGAACGGGACGGTCCCTGTTGCCTTCTTTTACCACTGAGGAGCGGGGAATGCCCGGTGTTGAAGCGCAGGAATCATGGGAAGTACAGCCGAACGCTTGGCAATGGGGCTACAATCGCGGTGGTCTTACGGGTCAGGCCAACAAGGTTGCCGATGCTGGACGCTACGGTGACACCGAGCTGGTGCATATGAATCCAGCCGAGGTTCAAGGTTTGGCATCGATGGTACCAATGACGATCAATCCTGAGACGGGTAAGCCTGAAGCTTTCTTGGGTATGTTGATGGCTCTATTGGGACAATATGTTGCGCCTATGATTGCGGCTTCCAGTTGGGGTTCAGGCCTAGCTGCTTCCGGTGGGTTGAGTGGCTTGTTGGGTACTGCTTTATCTAGCCCTACGGCCTTGAGTGCTATAGGCAGCGGTGCAGGTACTTGGGCACAGACGGGTGATCTTGAGAAAGGCATTCTCTCCGGCATGATGAGCTTCGGTACAGGGAAATTGTTGAATGATGTAGCGCTTGCGGGTGACGAGTTTATTACGAGTGGTGCTACAGGCCAGGGCGCTCTCGCGGGAACTACTGTTGCTGACCCACTGGCGGCTGCCACTGCGGCTAGTACAGCTACAGCGCTACCAGCCATACCTGCTAGGCCTGGTGTGGGTCCGTTTGGTTTCGGCGCTAGAGCAGGTCAGGCTGCCACATCAGGTCTTCCAGCGACTGCCACGCCCGCTATGCGTGATGCGGTTTTCAAGAAAATTCAGGCGGAGACGATGAAAGCTAATCAAGGGATATTTAACCAACAGTCCCTTGGTACAAGGCTTGGTCACGCTGGCAAAAATCTAGCGACCAAGGAAGGAATAAGTGCGCTTATGAACCCGACGAGCATAGCGATGATTGCTTCGGGGGCCGGGGGCTTAGGAGCAATCCGGTCTGAAGAAGAATTTGCGGCTTGGTTTGAGCAGCAGGAAGAAGAGAAGAAACGCAGGCGTGCAAAGATGATGAGTAGGCGCGAACAAATTCCCCAAGGTGTTAGACAACGCTTTGGCTTACCTGCTTATGGAGGTGGCTAATGGGTAGATCAAGTCAATCAGGTGGGTTTGGCGGAAACTGGGGAAGAGGCGGAGGCCGAGGAGGCCGTAGCCCATGGGGTGCAGGCCGATCTCCCGGTGGCGGTGGAGGCTATGGTTTTTATGGTGCCCCCGCAGGCGATGACACTGATACAGGTCAGCCCACTTATACACAGCCGAGTTGGAGACCGTCTGGTCCCAGTGCGGCATTTGGCGGTTCCCCACAAGCGGGGAGTCGTGCTTATCTGAATCCGCGTTGGCGTACAGCCCCGGAAGGTTATTCCACCTACCTCGATGAACCTCTCGAAGGCTACGAGGCTGGAGAGCTTGGTGCTGGTAAATGGTACGGCGATTATTTTGTGCCCGAATCCAGTGAGCTATGGGGCTACACCAGTGCCGAGGACTTCGAGCCTGGGTATGACTTCTGGAGTTCGAGTGAAGCGAGACAACAAGAGCTGGGTGACTTGGGTGGTATCTATAGTGAGGACCCGTGGGCTTTCGACCAGCCCCGTTATCAGGCCAGAGCACGGGAATACTACGGCAACCTGCTACCCGAGGACATTAGGCGCCGATACCGAGCTGGTCCAGAAGGTGCGGGCGAAGGCTATTGGTATGACGATGGCGACTTCTACGTGCCATACGGTACTGAGTTGTCAGGCATGGTGGACCGTGGAGAATTTGGCGGGGATGTTGATTATCAGGCGTATGTTGATTTCTTAAACGAGAATCTTTCAACGGGTCAGCCCGATGCCGATTATCAATTTCAGATTGATCCTGACACTGGACAGATTGGTACGTTTGGTTATGACGCTGATACGTGGGGCAGCGAGTATTGGGACCCGGAGGCTCATCTGGGAGAGTCGGGATTTGATGCAGGACAGTTTACGAGTCCAGAATTATTTGGCACCAGTGATGAACAACTAGCACGGCTTACGGGATTGGGAGGTTATCACTCTCCCTATGAAGACGCCGGTTTGGATTGGGGCGCTCTCGAAGGGGCGTATGAGAATCTTGGGAGTGGTTGGGGGCAGCCTTACCGACAGCCATATCGACAGCCCTATCCTTCTTATGGCTCGCCATGGGGTGGTTATGGCGGTCAATACGGTTCCCCTTGGAGTGGTTACGGTATGGGCTATGGCATGGGAGCCATGCCCGGGATGGGCTACGGACCTCCCTCTTATCAAAGCTGGTATCCCGGCAATCCCTATACCTCGACGATGAACTACGGGTCGATGTACCCGTGGATGGACCCTAGCTATTACTTTCCCGGGACTACTGATGGTACGACTGATGGTACGACTGACGGTACGACTGATGGTACGACTGATGGTACGACTGATGATACGGACACCGGGTCTACGAATACTGGGTCTTCTAGCGGCTCCAAGGGTGGCGGCGGTCAGATTCCCTATAACTTTCAAGGGGGAGGCTCGATTCCTTACGGGGGCATGTGGGGCTTAGGTAACAGTTGGTTTGGGCAGCAGAGTTTGGGGGCCGGTGATCGTGGTTATGGTAATGCTCTCATTCCACCGAGGGGGTATAACCCCGGCTTCATGCCGGAGTGGAATTACTTCCCTTACAGCAATCCTCCAGCGGAAGCGCTACCCAGACGTGGTGGCGGTGGCTGGGGTCTTGGCGATGCTAATTATTTGGCTGGTCTGGCGCGGGAACAGGGCTTTGAGTACGACACTGAATTCGATCGATGGAATCCGCCTGAACATTGGATGACGGATGCGTTTGATCCCGCTGTTTACGAAGACTGGAGTAATGTTCTTTCGGAGTACATGCCTGACATGTCCGGGTATGTCACATCCCAGTTTGATCCCAGTACCTACGAAGGATGGGGCAATGTTCTAAGTAGTTACATGCCCGATATGTCTGGCTATGCGTTAGGTACAGATGTCTTCGATCCAACAACGATTGGAAGTTACCTCCCTGATATGTCTGGCTATCTTACGGCAGGCGACCTCCCTGCTGGTTTTGATCCGAGTACCTATGAGGGATGGGGTGACGTGCTGAGCAGTTATATGCCTGACATGTCTGGCTATGCATTAGGTACAGACGTCTTCGATCCAACAACGATTGGAGATTACCTACCTGACATGTCTGGATATATGACGTCTCAGTTTGATCCGACTGCCTATGAAGGATGGGGTGATCTTCTTTCGGGGTACATGCCCGACATGTCTGGTTATGCTCTAGCAGAGAACCTTCCCGCTGGCTTTGACCCATCAGGTTATGACTGGTCGGATGTCTTTGATGCTTATCAGCGAGGGGCGCCCGATCTCTCTAATTATCTTACGGCAGGGGATTTGCCTGCGGGTTTTGACCCATCGGGCTACGATTGGTCGGATGTTTTTAGTGACTATCAACGAGGAGCACCCGATCTCTCAAGTTACTTGACGTCTGCTGACCTCCCAGCTGGTTTTGATCCATCGGGTTATGACTGGTCTGATATCTTTAGTACCTATCAACGAGGAGCACCTGATCTCTCGGGGTATCTCACTGCCGGAGACCTTCCTTCAGCGCCTGATCTTTCAGGTTACTTGACGGCGAGTGATCTCCCAGCTGGTTTCGATCCAAGTGGTTATGACTGGTCTGATATCTTTAGTACCTATCAGCGGGGTGCCCCTGATTTGTCCGGGTATGTCACAGGAACTCCGTGGGCTGATCAAGGTTATCTGACGGCGGGGGATTTACCTTCAGCGCCTGACCTCTCAGGTTACTTAACAGCAGCAGACCTTCCCGCTGGATTTGATCCATCGAGCTATGACTGGTCTAACGTCTTTAGTGATTACCAACGTGGTGCCCCTGATCTCTCGGGCTATGTGACGGGTACTCCATGGGCAGATCAAGGCTACCTAACAGCAGCAGACCTTCCTTCAGCGCCTGACCTTTCGGGGTATATGACATCCCAGTTTGATCCTACTGGCTATGACTGGGCCGATATATTTGATGCTTATCAACGAGGCGCCCCCGATCTTTCAGGCTATATGACAGAGAGTCCTTGGAGTGCTGAAGGAATAAGGACTGCGGTTGGTGACCCTTGGGCTGACCAAGGCTATCTGACGTCGGCTGACCTTGAGGGTTATATGAGAGAGAGTCCTTGGGATGCGGAAGGAATAAGGGGTGCGGTTGGTACGCCATGGGCTGATCAGGGCTATATAACATCCCAGTTTGATCCGAGCACCTATGACTATTCTGACATCTTTAGTCAGTACGGCTATCAACCTCCAGGAGGCATGGACTACGGCGCGCTGGCCGAGCAGTACAACCAGACTCCGGCTGCTCAGCAGCACGGCTTGAGTTCTTCTTATGACCCAGAGTCGGGTAGGTATGTTATTGACTTAGCTGGCTTTGGATTTGAGGGAGCTGACCGCTACCAGTATAAGACCCCGGAAGAAATGGCAGGAATGATGGGTGTCAGCCTCTCTGATTACGGAGAGCAGTCCCCGTGGGAACAGCAGGGTTATGTCCGAGCTTCCGATATAGGCGGTATCGTTCAAAACATATTGGCGGAGATGGGCTATGACGTTGGTGACATCACTGCCGGTGGCTCGATGGCTGGTGGCGGCGTTGTCGGCTACCAGAATCAGGGTCAAGTAGCGGGTCCACAAGGTGATCCTGCTGCGATCAAACCGGTGGCGGAGGCAGCGGCTTTAGCTATCGCTGGTCAGCACCCCAATCCTGATGAAGCGATCGCCGCTTTCATTGCGATGTTCGGGCAGGAAGCGTTTGTTCAATTCCGTGAGCAGATTCTTCAGGCCCTAGCCGGTAACCAAGGGGCCACGACCGAAGGTTTGATTGATGGCTCCCCTCAAGGTATGCAACCGCAGCCACAACAGCAGATGCCTATGGCAGGTATGCAACCGCAAGGGCCTATGCCCATGGCAGCAGGGGGTCTTTCCGATAATATTCCAGGGACTGTGGCTGGACAGCAGGACATTGCGGTATCTCCCGGAGAGTTCATTGTCCCGTCAGACGTTGTTTCCGGCATAGGCGATGGTGATACCGACTCAGGCGCCAAGCGTTTGTATGACATGATGGATCGGGTACGCCAAAATCGTACCGGCACACAGAAACAGCCAGCCCCTATTAACGTAGCAGGAGTGATGCCGAGATGAGTGAAGTTAGTCGCTTAATCGAGCCGCCTGAATTTAAGGAAGAGCCTGAATACGAGGTGTCTCTGGTCCTTCCTCCTCATATAGATGCGGTGTGGGCCAAGGTCAGGGTGATCTTAGAGCCAGCGATCGAGAGAAGTTATGGACGCTGGAATGCTCACGCCTTGCGTATGGCTTGTCTTTCAGGACAACAGCAGCTATGGGTGGTGTTCGATGATCAGAGTGAGATTGTGGGAGCTGTGACGACGGAGTTTATAGATTACCCGGCACGACGCATCCTAGCGGTGCAGTTTCTCGGGGGAAAAGATTTAGAGAAGTGGATATCCATTATCAGCGAACGGGTTGAGCCGTGGGCCGCGCAGCATGGGGCCGATGGTGTGGAGGCGGTGGGCCGTGAAGGTTTCTGGAAGGCCTTGTCGAAGCAAGGATGGAAAAAATCTTTCCAAGTATTTGAAAAGAGGCTGACGTAATGGGTAGAGGAAGCAGCGGCGGCGGAAGCTCGCAACCCCAGGAGATGACAACGTATACGACTCGGCTACCTGAATATGCAGAGCCTTATTGGCTTAATCTTATGGACAGGACCGAGTTCGAGAGCGATATGCCCTACACCCCTTATCCGGGGCAGCGGTTAGCGCATTTCTCTCCGCAGGAAGAAACGGCACTCGCCGCCTACGAAGAATTTTTTAGGCAGGGGGCCTCCCCCGAAACGCTTGCATCAGGGCAGGCTCTCATCGAGGGTCTGGGTTCGCTTGCCAATCCTGCTCAATGGTCATCGGCACAGGCCAGGGCTTACATGACTCCCTATATGGAGGAGGTGTTGGCCGTCCAGAAGCGTGAAGCGAAATCGGATGCAGATAGGATGCGTCTGCGCTTACAAGAATCTGCTGCCAAGGCAGGAGCCTTTGGCGGCTACGGTTATGGCACCGCACTCGGCGAGCTGGACAGAACTGAGTTAGAGCAGCTGTCGGATATCGAAGCGATGGGTCGGCAGCAGGCGTATACCGAGGCCCTAGGTGCATTCCAAGCTGATCGGGAGGCGAAGCGATCGGCAGCAGAAACACGCTTGATGGGCGCTCAGGCGGGCACCCAGATGGGAAGTGTCCGTGAGGCTGGTTTCCTTGATCGGATCAATCAGTTAGAGCAAGCGGGACAGCGACGGAGGCAGCTGCGTCAAGCGGGTCTCGATGTGGGTTACGAAGATTTCCTAAACCAGCTGGGCTTCCCTCGCCAGCAGCTGGGTTTCTACAGTCAGGTACTCCAAGGGATGCCGGTGACTCCGGGTCGCAACGTAAGCATGTATGCGCCTCAACCTAGCGGGTTGTCCTCGGCACTGGGCTTTGGTCTAGGTGCCTTGGGCATGATGCGAGGCATGGGCGGTATGGGAGGCTTCGTCTAATGCCACTGCCCAACATTATCCAGATGGAAGACGATCTCAAGAACGTCAGTGATGAGCAGCTGGTGGAGTACATGCGTAATCCTCCCTCGGGGGTGCCGCAGTTCCTCACCCTGCAAGAGATGGATCGTCGTCGTGAGATGCGTGAATCCTTTCAGGCCACGCAGGGCCAGCCACAACAGAGTATTGCTCAGGAGCTGACGTCATACACTGCGGGCGGAGGCCAGCAAGGTCCTCAAGGCCAGCAAGGGATTGGTAGTCTGCCAGCCGGTTCTGCCGGAGGTGCAGAGATGCAGTCCCGCATGAATGGCAATGCGCCCGTTCCTTATCGAGGTGGACAGGTTCAGTCCATGGGTCAGCCGCAAGGGCAGGCCACGTCGGGTGCACCACCGATGCCTAAAGGCATGGCTTCAGGCGGCATCGTTGGGTACCAGAATCGAGGGCAGGTGGGTCTTCCGGGAGGGCTGCCTGGAACAGGTTATCCACAGGCGTTCTCGCCACCGGCTACTCCTTCCACCACAGAACAGCTGGTGCGCCAGCTCTTACCGCACATCACAGACCCGGCGCAGATTGCCATGATTGTCCAGACTGTGGGTGAGATTGCTGCAGAGAATCCGGCTGCAATGCGGGGCATTGCCACCCAGATCAGGAAGCTTGGCAGCACCATGACCGGGCAAGGTACTGCTGGTCTTCCGCGTGGAGGCATTAGTGAAGCACCCGGAGGGCCGCCTGGATATTTAGAGAGAATGGGATCGAGAATTAAAGACGCTATTGGGGAAGACGTTAGTGCCATAGGTTCTGATATTCGAGGAATCTCTGATTGGGTAGGTCAGGTGAGTCCCTTCGAGGGTGAAGATTTGCCACCGTATATGACGAGGGGGGGACCACCGCTGACAGAATCACAGCTTCTTGGGCCTGTTCCGCCGGGTGCCCTTGAGTCTGGTGCCCGCGAATACGGTGCCCCCGTTTCTATAGGTGCTCCCGGTTCTATAAAAGAAAAGGAAGAGGCGGAGGCTACAGGCACTGACTATGCTTCTTACCTAGAAGAGATACAGGCGCTGGAACGAACGCCAGAACAGATCAAGGGTGATGCCATGACCAACGCATTGATTGAGCTGTCAGGCTTGGCGGGTGCAGCTACAAGAGCGGAAACCGCCGAGGTACTAAGGAAGGCGGGGCGCAGTGCGCAAGGTATTCGAGAGACAGGTAACAAAGAGCTTCGAGAAAACATACTGGCACGGCTACAAATTGATCAGGCCGAGGAGACAGCCAGACTCAATAAGTTGAGAGTTGAGGCGGCAGCGAGAAAAGATGAGGCGGCAGCGAAACATTATGAAACGCAATCCTCCATTTCCACTTACCTGCTTGACGCAAAAACAGCTCTCCTCAAGGGTCCGATGGCTAAGACGAAGGGTCTAAAGACTTTGACTGAGTTGGGCATTGGGTACGGAGGTGCTGGCTGGGAGAATCAATTCCTTACCGCTTACCTATTAGAATTAGGCTTTTCTGCTGATGAGATTGGGATAGCCCTTAGTGAGGTAAGGCCGGGAACTGCTGGTGGTCAACAAGTCATTACCGACATCGATGATTTATAAATGCCTTTGCTGGCGCTCCCAGATGGACGGTTCTTCGAGGTTCCAGAGGAACGTACCCCTGAGTATGTCGCTAATCTAAAAAGGAAACTGGCTGAGGTTTACCCGGAAGAGTACGGCGAGCGTACTGTCGCTGGCTACGCTTTTGAGTTTGGTAAGGCGTTTCCGCGTGGAATAGCCAAGTCGATTCTTACTGGTGTTGGGGGCCTTGGCTCATTTGCGAATGCTATTACTGATACGGTCGGTCTCGAAGACCTTATTGATGCAGGCGAAGAGAACGAACTAATCTCGATAGCTAGGGAAGGTCGCGAAGCTTTGAACGAAAGCTTTCTCGGTGCTGCCGCTCCCTATCGAGATACGTGGATAGTCAAAGCCGGGGAAGCGCTGGGGTCTTTTGCCTCCTTCGCTATCCCTGGAACCGCTGTAATGAAGCTTACAAAGTTGCAGGGTCTCAAGGCTATGCTGCCGATTCTTCCTCTAGCTTCTACGGTGGGAGCGGGGGAGGCGGGCGAACGGGTAGAAGCGGCCCGAGCTTCCGGCTTGAACGTGACGCAGGAACAAGAGAATGCGTCAGTCATGTGGGGTTCCCTCATTGGTGCCACTGAACTTGCGCCTGTCCATAACATCCTTAGACGAATCAATAAGCTCGCCCCACCTAAGTTTAAGAACGTATGGATGAACCGTATCCAAGAGGCAGTGGTCTCTGGTGGCCTTGAAGGTGCGCAGGAAGTTGCGGCCAGCCTCATGCAGGATGCGGTGGAGAAGGGCTATTACAATCCAGACCTAGATTTCGGGGAAAGCTGGTGGGAAGAGTTCACCTTGGGTGGATTCGCTGGTTTTGCCGGAGACCTAGCACTGCGGGCAATGGGTGGCAGACGCTTCTCCATTACCGATCAAGGCTGGCTCGATAAAGAAACCGACTCACGCAAGCGGCGTGCTGAGGGTCTTGAGCGCCAGCGTGCTGTCTTAGAACAAGCAGAGAAAGACCTCACCTTCCCGGCGCTACCTGCGCCAGACCCCGAATTAACCCCTGACCAGATAACGATTGAAGACGGGGAAGACCCTGTTGCCTTTGCCAACCGTCTCTCCCTTACCCTCGGCGATCGCTTCCCCCTCAATACCAGTTGGTCGGTAGTCCCGGTCAGCGAAGGTCTCGTGTCTGTCCAAGATGGCGACGGTGTTGCCTATGGTCAGCCGATGACGCTGGAAGAGGGCACTACGGTAGCAGGGGAACTCAACAACCAGCAGTTTACAGATGCGATCAACCGTGAGGTGAACAACAAGATTGCTCTGACTGGTGATTATCCATCCGGGCGTCAGCGACGATTGGTAGAAGAAGCAGGCCAGCGCATCCTCGATCCCGAGCAGTTCACCTTCCCTTCCTTTGCCATTGATTTCTATGGCGGTACCACCAGCCTAGACGAGGGTTACAACGAATCCCTGACGTGGCAGGAGATTGAGGCGGAGGCGCAGCAACGACCTTGGCGCAAGCTCACCAAGACTCAGGAGATGAACAAGGCACGAGCTGCCGAAGGCAAGCCACCTCTCAATAATTTTTCTGTGGAGCAGGCAAAACAAGCGCTCACGGGCGAACAGTTCCGGGCCATGGTCGATGGCAAAGTCGAGGCGCTGACTAATGCGGGCATGATTTATACCCAAGAATACGTGGATGACTTGGTGGTAGTAGCCAAGGAGCGTACTGCTAAAGGTAAGTTGAGCAGCAAGAAAGAGTCACGCCAAGCTCGGCAAGAACTCAAAGCTCTAGAAGATGCGCTGCTGGTGGAGGCGGTCGAAGACCCAGCTGAAGCCGGGACGCCAGAGAAGCTGCGCTTTGGCCGCTACAACCTCATTGCTGATCAAGCGGAGGCCCGTGCACTCAAGCGTATGTCGAGGGTGGTGGATAAGCAGTTCACTACCCGTGGGGTACGGCCCCCGCCTGGGATGGGAGAAAATGTCTATCAGACCCGGGCCGCACTAGAGACTATTGCTCAGCAAAAGAATATTTCCTTTGACCCGGACAGCCCAGCCTGGAAGTTCTTCTTCAAACAGATCACCGGTAAAGAAAAGCTCGGGCCGGTACGACGTGCCCACCGCAAAGCCGATGAGATGTCTCCCGATGAGACAGCGCTGGTGTGGCTCGAAATGATGCAGCTACCCAGCTTCCCGACACTAACCACCCTCCCTGATTTCTCTCCCTCCTCGCTGAATGCGAACCAGTACGAAGCAGCTAAGACTGCCGTCATCGCCAGCGGTCG
>Ga0208316_1001434_pt1 | contig 14185 bp, 21 predicted proteins | sample MalvireepMed_231_FD_184240 | JGI IMG/M metagenome (GOLD analysis project Ga0208316, IMG submission 184240) | Marine viral communities from the Global Malaspina Expedition - Malaspina viral metaG DeepMed_231 (SPAdes) (version 2) | ecosystem: Environmental > Aquatic > Marine > Oceanic | place... | reverse complement strand
AATCTATGACTCGGTTAAAGTTTTAGGCATGAGAGATAAAGAGATTGCTAAAGAGTTTGGCGAACGAGGAGCAGGAGGTTTGTATACATTCATTAGAAAAAATAGATTCAAACCGTTCACTATTTCTGACAACATGGTTTATGTTTATGCTCAGCTAGCTAAGGAAAAAGGCATTCCTAATGTCCTAACGAAGAAGGTTCAAAAAAGAATCAACAGAATCATTAAAAAACTTTATAAACAAAGACTGAATCAACCCTTCAACATCGATGTAAAAGACTATGTCTCTGAAGTAGTGACAGGCACAGACACGAAAACAGCACAGGCACCACTTCCTAAAACACCAATGCCTAAGGTAAGAATGCCACCACAAATTAACCAACAAACAGGGTTGACACGGACTGAAGCTGCGTTATTGTCACCGTCTGAACAACAGATTGCAAGGACAACATGACCCCCAAGACTATAAGAGAAAATATTATTAGTTTGCAAGGACACATCACAGGTCTCAAGAAAGATGTGGCTAGTATAAAGAATAACCATTTGAAACATATGAGTTTACATATTCGTGACTTGGGTGGCAAGATAGACAAAATCTATTGGGTTCTTTTAGCTGTGGTGGGGACCATAGCCTTACAATTGTTCCAGAATTATCTGGCATAATCTATGCAACTATCAAAAAATTTTAACTTAGTAGAGTTGACTAAGTCTCAAACGGCTGAGAGAAAAGGCATTCCTAATGATCCTAGTCCTGATCATCAGGAAAATCTAAGATTGCTCTGTGAGAGGGTCTTACAGCCAGTACGGGACCATTTTAACCACGTTGTAAGCGTTTCTTCAGGTTATCGCAGCCCTCAACTGTCACAAACGATTGGTAGCAGTATAGATTCACAACATTGCAAAGGGATGGCAGCCGATTTCGAAATCTATGGCACTCCTAACAACGAAGTCTTTAACTGGATCAAAAACAATCTCATGTACGATCAAATGATTCTTGAATACTGGAATCTTGATGAACCCAACTCGGGGTGGGTGCACGTGAGCTATAACCCCGATCAAGAAGAAAATATAAAGGAGAATCTCAGAGCATATAAAGACGAAGATAATAGAACTCGATATAAACCTATACTAGGAGACGCTTAATGAAATTCATATGGGAAAAATTAAAAGCAATTAAAGAAGGAGCTCTAGTTACTGTACCAAACAGGTATATGGGACTCATTTTATTATTAATGCTGCTTGCAATCTGGTATAAATAAACTATGTCGAAAGAAATAATTTATATTGTTTCTTTGAAAAAACAATTAAAACCCATTGAAAGTGACTTAATAAACGAATGCATTAATCAAAGACCCGCTGTAATGCGTAAAGGTGACTTCAATTTTCTTATCGATAGCAAACATACTCAATATTTGTACCATCTTTTTTTAAAAGAATCTAAAAAACTCTTAAAGATGTTTAGTTTAAAAGATAAAAATTTTAAAACGTGGTGCAGTGTTAGTGATGACAAATTTAATATCACATGTTGGCATAATCATATTAAGTCTTCCACTATTAATGGTGTTCTTTATTTGCAATTGACCAGAAAAGAAGAGGGTATTGATTTTTTAATCAATCAAAAAATACAGAACTATCTTCCAAAACCATTTGATTTATTTATTTTTCCTAATTACTTGGATCATTATCCACGTGTATCTAAAACAAAGGAAAAAAGAATTAGTCTCAACTTTGAACTACAGTGTAAGGAAGAAGCTATAAATATTTTTAATTAATTCTACTTGTAATTTATTTAAAATAATATATATAGAGTATATGGGTGCTTTAAAGGCCCATTTTATTAACTGTCTAACAAGGAGGTTAAATGACATTCGATAAATTACCATCAATCTTTAAACAACTTAGACCTGTCTCAATAGGGTTCGATACTCTTTTCGATCATTTCGAAAATTTTTTCGATGAGTACGAGAACGTTCGGTCTTCGCTCACAACTAATTTTCCTTTTTACAATATTGTAAAAAAAGAAAACAACAAGTTCGATATTGAAGTGGCTCTCGCAGGCTATGACAAGAAGGACATCGCTGTAGAATACGCAGACAATATATTAAGTATAAAATCTGTTAAGGAAACTAAATCCGATAAAGAAAAAGACGGAGTGATTCATCAAGGAATCGCCAAGAGATCTTTTTCAAAAGCGTTCACTGTTTCTGATGACGTAGAAATCAGAGGCGCAGAATTAAAACACGGATTATTAAAAATATCTTTGGAAAAAATAGTTCCTGAAGGCAAAAAACCGAAAACAATAACGGTTAAATAGTGGGAATCTTTTCCAGGGAATACAAATTTTATATTAAAGAAGTAGGAAACGAATCTATTCCTCTTGAAGATGTTATCGAACCTGCACTCGGAGGACCTAAATGGTATGCAAAGTTGTGCCCTTTTGTAGGAAAGAAAAAAAGAGCCATTGATCTTTATCCTCGACCTATTGCTAGGACAGCGCAAAGTTGTCCAGCTATGTTAGAGCTTTTTAAAAATTCCTTTATAATTAAATTTCCATGTGATGTAATTTTAGAAACTAAAGAAGATGGAAAATATTTTTGGCAAAAACCAAGTGCAACACAAGTATTAAGAATAGTGCATCATCCTGAAGAACAAGTTGAATTTCAGCCACCTTTATCTTCATTTATTATGATTAAATTTTGTCTTCCTTTTATGTTTTCAAGTCCTAACAATAAAGCATCTTTTATTGAATCTACCTACTGGAAAATTCAACCTTATAAAATAGCTCCAGGTATTTTAAATTTTAGGAACAATAAGTATGCTGTACCTCTTCATATTATAACTTTTTTTGAAAAAAAGAATAAAATTTATGAATTTAAAAAAGGAGATCCCATGGTTCTTCTTTACACTTTTCATAAATCTACTTTAGAAATAGATGAAAATTTAGATGACTCTTTTTCAAAAAATATTATAGGAAGAACTTTTTCTCACCGTTGGGGAAAATAAGGATTAGATATCTACATTTAAATTCATATTGTTAGACAACATGCGAAGCCCATCCTGTTACAATATACTTATATTCTGTTGGAGTCACTATTCCAACATGAGAATAAGGCCATGCTGCTGGCCATATAGCTACGGTTCCTTCTTCTGGCTTTAATTTTACTTTTTGTTGAGGAAAAAAGGTTCCTCCTTCATTTTTAATGGTGTTACAATAAAACATATACGCTAATATTCTCTTGCCATATCCATCATCCTCATGATGCTCAAGTTTATAGTACTGGTTAGGTTTATATTTTTGATAATTACATCTTTTGTCAATAGACCAGTATGGAATCTTTTCTATATAGGAATGTTTCTTCTTATATTTATTTAGACATATTACAAAATCTGCAAACCATTCTTGCTGGTAAGGATTACAACCAAACAAACCTTTATAAAAGGAATTTACTCTTGGATTAGAACCAACAGATAATTTAGTAGTATTTATTAATTTTACAATATTTTCACAATGTTGCTTTCTAATCGCCTTTTTAAAAACCATTATGTGATTCATATAAAAATTTTACTACGCCTCGCGCGTATATCCTACTAAATCCATGATCTAAGTTCTTCGCCCATGACTTCAGAGGCGATATTAATCTTTTTCCTAAGGGACTTGACGATTTTTTCATCAACCGTCTCTTCCGCGAGAATATCTATATAGGTTACAGGCTTATGCTGCCCGATTCGGTGAGCACGGTCCTCGGACTGTAATCGCTTCTCTAGGTCATATCCGTTAGAATAGTAAATAACCGTGTTTGCAGCCGTCAAAGTAATGCCATAGCCGCCCGTAGAAGGGGTTCCAACAAGAAACCGGCACCTAGGGTCGTCCTGAAATCTCTTAATATTAGGTTGTCTTTCATCTTGAGGCGTGAGTCCATAATAATCAACTACGGCCCCCGGACCATGGACCTTGGTAATTTCCTTAATAATGCTTTTAATGTCATATTGGTAATGAGCCCAAATAATAGCTTTGCCTTCTATTTCCTCTAGTACATCCATTAACTCATTTAATCGATTATTTTTAATCGTTTGAATAGTTCCATCATCAGCCGCAAAATGACCACAGGTAATTTGGTGAAGTCGCATAAGTTGTGTTAAAGCAGTCATGGTAGTTATAGTTTTACCTCTTAAAATTGCCAAGGCTTCTTTACGCATTTGTTCATATACTTGTTTTTGTTCCGAGGTTAATTCAATAATTCTTTTCATATAAATTTTATCAGGTAGGTCTAAACAATCTTCTTTTAGAACACGATAAGAAAAAGGTTTTAATTTTTCAGATAACTCATCTAAATGTTTAAATCCTGAAACCAGTTGAATGGAACGACCTGCAATATGAGCTGTTTTCATAATTGCATAACGTGTTCTAAATGAATAATAGGATTGATGATCTAAATGATAAGGATCTAAAAAATAACACTGACTAAATAAATCTAATGGATTTTTGGTAACAGGAGCACCTGTTAAAATTCTTCTATATTGAGATCTATCCGCAAGTTGAAGAATATTTCTAGTACGTTTAGCTTTAGGATTTTTAATAGTAGTGGATTCATCTATCACCATAAGAGTTTTATGAGAAAGCATAAATTTTCCCGCAAAATCAACACCTTTTTGAGTTGAAAAAGCTTCTACATTCATAATTAAAATATGTAGTTCTTCCCCTGTTTTAAATAAAGTCCCTAATTTTCTAGACTGTGATTTAGTTATATTGGCTTGCCATAATACTGTCACATTTTCTATATGATCCACTAAATGAGCTGGTAATTCTTGAGTATACCAGGTTCCAATCACCCCTTTAGGAGCAATGATTAATGCTCCATCAATTTTACCTTTATCATAGAGCATCATCATATTATCAATGAGTACTTTAGTTTTACCCGTACCCATTTCCATAAAATAAGCAAACGTTTCCCTGTTCCAAGACATTTCTAACGCCTTGAGCTGATGCGCATAGGGTTTTGTTTTAAACTTATATTTCATCTTTCTATTGACTTAATATATAGGATAGACTATATCTTTGTCAATGCCAGAAAGTATAGATTACAAAACCATGAAAACAACACCTTCTACCGTGTATGTTATTCAAGAAATTGCAGGAACCCGAAATGGACGACCTAAAATAAATATTATGGGGGCGGCTGAATTTGGAACATTTAAATTTTTACTTCCGGAACTATCTCAAATTATTTTTTCACCGGGTCCTTTAATTTTTAAATTAAGAAAAGGTTTACAAAATTATCGTCCTAAAGATTTCTTATTACTAACCGGAGATCCCGCTATTATTGGTGTTGCATGTTCTATAGTTTCAGACATGACAAATGGAAAATATAAATTACTCAAATGGGATAAACAAGAAAGAAAATATTATCCTATTGAAATTAACTTACATGAGAAAGGAACAATTGATGAGTAATATTAATTTTGAAAAAGACCAAGAAGAAATTTTAGATCGTACAGAGAATCTAACTTCTTTGGCTGATCAAGTTAAAGCCTTGAGAACTTTAGAAGATCAAATAAAAACTGATGAAGAATCATTAAAAGATAAGAAAAAAGAATTAGAACGAATTTCAGGAGAAGTTATCCCTATACTTTTAAGTGAAATGGGATTATCTTCTCTTAAACTTGCAGATGGATCTGCAGTTGACGTGAAACCGTATTATGCAGCCAACATCTCTTTAAAGAATAGAGAAGCGGCGTATAATTGGCTTCGTTCCAATGGCCTAGGTGATATCATTAAGAATGAAATCATCGTTTCCTTTGGAAGGGACGAAGATAACAAGGCGACAACATATGTTAACCTTGCGAAGGGTCAAGGGTATCAACCGACACAAAAGTTGAAGGTTGAGCCTATGACCCTGAAAGCGCTGGTCCGAGAGCGTATTGAAAATGGCAAAGATATGCCAACGGATATTTTTAACGTGTTCGTAGGAAACCGAACCAAAATAACAAGGAAACAATAAACATGAACAAAGAAACAAGTATCGCGAAACGCGAAAATGCAGGTGCAGTAGCTACAAATATGTTTGAAGCTGATGCAGGTGCTGGCTCTCAGAATATAACGCAGGAAGATCTTGCGTTGCCTTTTCTGAAAGTTTTAGGACAATTATCTCCGGAAGTTAATAAACAAAACGCTAAGTTTATTAATGGAGCAGAAGCTGGAATGATTGTAAATAGCGTAACCAAAGAACTTTATGATGGAAAAAAGGGTATAGATGTTATACCTGTCCATTATCAAAGACAATATGTCGAATGGCAGGACAGGGGAAAAACTGGAAATGCTCCTGTAGCAATCCATAAAGCAGACAGTGATATCATAAGTACAACTACTCGTGATAAGTCTTGGAAGGATAGATTACCAAACGGTAACTATTTGGAAAATACTGCTAATCACTTTGTGATTCTTTTAGGTAAAAGTCCATCAACAGCATTGATATCTATGAAGGCTACTCAATTAAAGATTAGTCGTAAATGGAATTCTTTGATGATGGGTCTTAAGCTACAAGGTAAAAACGGCTTATTCACACCGCCAACATATAGCCACATTTATAATCTAAAAACTGTTCAGATGTCTAATGACAAAGGAACATGGTTTGGTTGGGATGTATCTAAAGTTGGTCCAATCACAGATAAAAGTGTTTATCAGATTGCTAAAAACTTTGCTGAAAAAAATAGCAAAGGTTTAGTAAAAGTTAAACACGGATCTGAAGAAGAACCTAAACAAGCTCCTTTTAATCTATAAGATTCCCGGGGACTGGGCGGTAGCGGGAGACTTAAACCGCCCGGTTAAAATAAGATATGAACAAAGAACCTATAAATTATAGAGATTGGTTAGATTTAGGAAGGATAATTATACCCTGTTATAAGGGTATACCTAAAAAAGGAATTATAAAATATACCAATGAAAATTTTAAAATAGAGAAAGATATATGGAAAAGAGATCACGAAACAGCAGAAATAGCCTTAAGACTTGATCACGATGTTGATTTAGACATTGATAATGGATTAGTAAAAAATTTTATAAACTATTACGTTAGCGACTGTGGTGCAATTTTTGGAAGAGAGGGTAACCCATCTAGTCATTATTTTTGGTCCAACAAAAATAAAATTCCATTTAAACAATTCAGTTTACCAGATGAATTTGAAAAAGATTATAAAAACTTTGACCATGGTGCAATGATATGTGAATTAAGAACAGGAAGAGGAAGATATACAATAGTCCCAGAATCTTTACATAGTAAAGTAAAAACAAATGTTAGATGGGAAAAATATCAAGAGATAAGAGAGTACGGAGGTAATTTGTCTTTAGACGTTGGTAAAGTAGCATTATCAGCTGCTTTAACAATCATATATCCGGGCCAAGGAAAAAGAGATGAATACTGTACTGCGATCGCAGGAATACTATTAAAAAATTCAGATTGGACAGAAGAGCAAATAGATTTGTTTGTTTCTAGAATTGCAGAGGTAGCCAATGATGATATCAAAGAAAGATCAAAGAAAGGAACTACGACTTCTAAAACAGATAGAAAATTTGGTGTAAATAAAATTTCAGAGTTAACAGGATATAGTCATAGAAGCATACAAGGTTTGTTTAATTGGATTGGAATATTTCAAGAAATGACAAATCAAATTTCAAACGACATGATTGAGAAGATTGTGGAGTATGGAGCAGACAGATATTATGTATATTTAAATGTTCCAGAAAAAGACCAGATATTTAAAAGAAGAATAATAGTTAATGGAACAACCCTTATGAACCAAAAACTATTTTATGAAGCAGCGATGAGTCAAGCACGTGCTTGGCTTCCAAGACAAAAAGCAAAAGACTTTGAGACAATGATGGTTGCTAAATTTAACGCGAGAGAAAAATCAAAAGATTATGTGAAAGAGGCAGAAGAGGATTATAAATTTAAGAGAATGTTTTTAGATTATTTAGACACGAAAGGGGTTTATACAGATAAAGAACAGCTTTTTATACATAAACTTCCATACTACAATCCAAAAAACTCAACCATTGAGTTTGATTTAAATAATTTTGAAAAAGAATTAGCAAAAATTAAAGTCAACATGGCAAGAGTTGATCTCGTCATAAAAGTGCAAAACATATTAAAAGCGGAGAACTATCATGGAAAATACCAAGAAAAATCTTGTGCTTCTTGGAAAATACAAGGAGAAAAATTTGATAGCAAAAAAATAATATGGGAAGGGGAATCCGTAGTTGTAGAAAATCAAGCAGGAAAAAAAGATGAATAATAAAAAAATACCAGAGTTTGTACCGGGACCACCAGGAACTGGTAAAACTCATAAGTGGTTGAAAAATAACTACACTGAATTTTTACAAGAGTATTCGTGGGATAGAATAGTTGTTTTATCTCATACAAGAATCGCTGCAAAAGAAATTATAAAAGCTGTTAACAATTTACCAAAATTAAAAAATGTACCCGATACAAACTTGGAAGACCAGATTTGTACTATACATTCATATTTTAGAGGAGAGTATTTACCTTTACAAAAGTATGAAAAGAAAGAACATAAAGAGTTTTGTAGTGCCAATACCTCAATGAAGTTTTGGCATAGACGCAAATCATGGGAAAAGCACCCGCTGTATGAATTTAGTTCTCACGCACATGGAAAAGAGTTATCTTTTGATGCCTATTGGACAGTATGTGATCGGCACCGATATGAACCTTATAATTTGCATACTTTAAAGGAATTGAAAACAAAATATGATAAGTTTAGAGACGACCATAAAAAATTATCTTTTGAAGATATGATAGATAATTTTCTTTTCCGTGCAGAAACTCCAATTGATATAGATATTTTAATAGTAGATGAAGCTCAAGATTGTAGCAAACCTCAAATAAAAGCTTTGCAAAAAGCGGCTACATTTGCAAAAAGATTTATTTTTGTAGGTGATGCAGATCAAACTATTCATGAATATGCTGGATCAGACCCAAATTATTTTTATACATTAGCAAGCACAAAAGAGTCAAAGGCCAATGAACTTACTGAAGGCTTAAGATGTGGTAGGACTATAAATCAAATATGTAAAAAGATAATATTACCTGTTTGGAAAAAATGGGGTGTCTATGCAGAAAGAGTCTGGACTCCAGCAAAAGAAAACCCTAATGATCCTAATTCTAAAGAAATAATAGGGAAATCATATTGGATCCCTAGTTTAGATCAGTCATGTATAGCAAGTGACATTTTAATTGAAAAAATATTAAACACAGATGAAACTTTTTTGTTTACATACAGGGGAAACCCTACTCACAAAAAGATAACCGAGTTTCTTCAACAAAACGGAATTGACTACAAAGAGGTAGATTCAGAAAGTGCATACGTTGCTAGAGAATATTTTAGATGTTTTAAAACTTGGAAAACTTTTTTAACAGGTCAAGTCTCTAAACAACAAATAAGAGAATATTGGAAATTAATTGGATCAGCTGTAAAAGTTCATGGAAAAGGTGAAGTAGATAAACTTAAACCTTTAATAAATAAAGAATATAACATAGATGAACTTATAAATATGGGTTTTATATTACCCGAAGCAAAACAGTTTGAAAGATTTTCTCAAATTATAAACCATGAACAATTATCTAAAAATGGTGAGAGGGGTAGTAATCTAATAGGCAAAATACCTTACATTCAAAAAGTTTTAAAAAATAAAATGGATATAAATAAAAAACCAAGAGTTGAGCATGGCTCAATTCACAAAGTAAAAGGTTTAACTTTTGGTAATGTGATAGTTGATTTATCAGTTTATCATACAGAACGCGGAGATGAACCAATAAGATTAGCTTATACGGCTTATAGCAGAGGTAAAAATGATTGTTGGAGCATAGGCAGTTCCTCTCCCGGAAAGGTGTCTTTAGCTGGAATACAAGATAATAGAAGATACTATTTAGAATAATGACTGAAGAAGAATTTTATAGATTTATAATGAAAATGGAAGAAGAAGTGTGGGGGGGAATATGACAAAAGTTTATAAAAAACAAATAGGAGGAGCTCATTATAAAAGTATGAAGATTCAACCTGCTCAGTTTATAAATGAAAATAATTTGCCTTTTGCAGAAGGGAATGCTATTAAATATATTTGTAGGCATAGACATAAAGGAGAAGTTCAAGATTTGGAAAAAGCAAAACACTATATTGATATGATTATTGAAAGAGATTACGGTGATCACACACAACCTTTACCTCATGGTTTTACTTTAACGGAAAAGAAATAATGTGTAATACTCCAGAAGATTTGGATCTAGAAGGTATAGACACAGTAGCTATTGATATAGAAACTTATGATCCGAACTTAAAAACAAAAGGGTTGGGTGCAATAAGAAGAGATGGTTTTATAACTGGAGTTGCTGTTGCAACAGGGAAAGATACTGTTTACTTCCCTTTACATCACTCTGACGGTGTTAAATCAGATGATGAGAAGAAAAAGTTTTGGGATCAAATAAATAAAAAACTTTTGCAAAACGATAAAATTACAAAAGTATTTCATAATGCAATGTATGACGTTTGTTGGTTGAGAGTAGAAACAGGTAAGATGTTAAAAGGAAGATTAGTTGACACTATGATAGCAGCTTCTGTAATTGACGAAAATAGATTTACATATTCACTAGACTCTTTATCAAAAGACATTCTTGATGATAGAAAATATAAATATGATTTACAGGAAAAAACTTTTAAATGGTCAAATGGTATGCAAAAAGATCCAATATCTAACATGCATAAAATGCCAGCATCCATTGTAAAAGAATATGCTAAACAAGACGTTAATTTGACTTTTAGGTTATGGAAAATATTTGATAAAGAATTAGACAAAGTATTATACATTAAACCTGAAAATAATGCTAAAAAAACTTGTAGAAATATATTTGAGTTAGAAACAAGATTGTTCCCGTGTTTAGTTGACATGAAATTCAAGGGAGTGAGAATAGATGCCCAAAAATTAGAAAATTTTGGAAAGAAATTAAAGTGTAGAAGAGATAATTTATTAAACATTATAAGGAAACATACCAAAATAAAGGTGCAACTATGGGCTGCAAACTCTATAAAAGAGTTATTACATAATCAAAAAATAAAAAATTATGAGAAGACACCTAAATCTGGAATGCCAAAACTTCCAAAAGATTATTTAAAAACACATTCAAATAGATTTTTAAGAATGGTGTCAAAAGCCAGAGAAGCAGATAAAGTTGTAAATACTTTTATTGAAGGATTAAAAGGATACATACATAATGGAAGAATATATGCAGATATAAATCAAATTAGATCTGATCAAGGGGGCACCGTAACTGGTAGGTTTAGTATGTCTAACCCAAATCTACAACAGATTCCTGCAAAAGGTTATATTGGCAAAAAAATGAGAGAAGTATTTTTACCTGAAGAGGGTCATAAATGGGGTAGTTTTGACTACTCTCAACAAGAACCACGAATTGTAGTTCATTATGCAGTTAAACATAACCTATCAAAAACAAGTGAATTAAGAGATAAATTCAATAGTGATGAAGCAGATTTTCATAAAATTGTAGCTGAAATGGCACACATACCAAGGAAACAAGCTAAAATTATTAATCTTGGTTTATTCTACGGTATGGGTAAAGGTAAATTACAACAAGAACTTAATCTAGATAGGGTTCAAGCAAAAAAATTATTTGATACTTATCATCAGAAAGTTCCTTTTGTTAAAGAATTATCAGATAATCTAATGTCTTTTGCTCAAAACAAAAAATTAGTTTTCACTCTTGAAGATAGATTTTGTAGATTTGATAAATATGAAAATGTTAACAAAAAGTGGAACAATAGCGAACGTAAATTTAAAGAATGGGATCCTGAAGCTAAAGAAGTTAAAAACGAAGACGGTACAATTTCTTATCAAGGAGAATGGGTAACTCCTCGACTCTTAACCAAAGAACAAGCAGACAAAGAGTTTAAAAAATTATTTAACTTAAAGTCTAAGAAAAAAATAGAAAAACACACGGAAAAGGAAAGGAAGCAATACTTTAATAATTATTTTACTACGGCCTTTACTTATAAAGCTTTAAATAGATTGATACAGGGATCTGCTGCGGACATGACTAAAAAAGCAATGGTATTATTATATAAAAAAGGTATCTTACCTCACATTCAAATTCACGATGAATTATGCATTTCTATAACAGGTAAAGAGCAAGCTAAAAAGATAAAAGATATAATGGAAAAAGCAATTATACTTGAAATTCCCAATAAAGTAGACTATGAATCAGGACCCAATTGGGGTAATATCAAACCTGAGTAAAATTAGGAGGAAACATGGAAAAAGTGAAACAACTTTGGACATTAGCAAAAGCTAATCCCAAAATATCTGCCGCTATCGTGGTAGTAATTGTTGCCATTTATTTTTTAGCAACGTAGGAGTTTTATGTTAAATGGCTTACCTGAATGCAAACATTCCGGTGCTATATGCACAGATCCGGAGAGAATTTCTCTATGATCTTAAAGAACATCATGGAGAAGCTGAAGACTGTATCATTTTCGCGTTGGCTAGTATCACTGGTCGTCCGATTTTATTCCATGCCATTATGGAAAACGGTGCAATCTTTTACCGTTTACCCATCTCTGCATTTATCCAAAAAGACTATAATGTCAAAGAAGTTCCTAGGATGCGACTTGATGAGTTGGAGCTGTGGAATTGCTTTAGTTACTATCCTAGCGTTACTTCTTTTGACATCCTTGACGGTCAATCCGGTAAATTCATAGGAAAAGACAAGAAATGGTATCCCGGAGCCTATCTTTTTACGGTTGACTGGGCTCATCCAGAGAGTAATATTGTCGATACTGATCATTCGGAGATCCCGCAAGAACATAAGTGCGCACACATACTTGCTTTGGAGAATGGCAACTATGCAGCTCAGCCAAACAACAGATTAATCTGGAGTATCCCATCCTTTACTGTGAGAGATGAGATACCTTATGACTGGAAGACCCAAAGCAGTGAATGGAACGTGGAAGATGATCGCAAATGGAAAACAGAAGATTCGGATAGATTCTTCTATAACATAGAGGAGACCAAAAATGATTAAATGGATTAAAACAAAATTTAAAAAGTTTTGGGATTTTATAAGTAAAGATGGCTGAAGTTAAATGCAAAAACTGTGGCTGCATTTGTCACTGTTCTTTACAGGAACATTCTGATATGTATGGAGTATGTTCTTGTCAAGCCTGCGCATGTGATAAAGAGGTAGTGCAAGATGACACAAAGGAGTGTGAAACATGCCAATAGATCTAAAAAAATGTTGTGGCATGCACTCAAAAGAAAAAGAAGACAAAGGCGAGTGCTGTCAACAAAGCGATCAAGAAAACGCGGAAGCGTTAACGTACGAGAACGAAGCTAAAAGGAGCGACAATGAATAAATTATTCTTGGTGTTAGCCCTATTATTTGCCCTGAGCGCCTGCTCGGTAGGCAAAAAATGTACTTATACACAAGATGGAACGAAAATTTCATCATGGGTATGGTTTTATGGCGGCGACAAGCCAATCGATCTAGATAAAAATAACTGTAATTAATTCACTAAAAAATGATGTTGAATGATTTTTTAGATGTAATGAATTTTATATTCATTGCTAATGATATGTGGATGTTATGGACAGCCTTTATCCTGGGCGGAGCTTTTGTTTGGAAGATTAAAAAATGAGTAAAAAAGTAAGTAAAACATTTAAAATAGCTTTGTTAATAGTCTTCGTAATACTGGTTGCTGTAACCTTTATTTATGGCTAAAAGCCGAAATCCTATAGCTCGAATATTAAAATACTTTACACCTAAAAGGTTTAAAGATAAAAAGAAGTATGAGAGAAAAAAATATGTTTGGAAAAGGAAGATTCGGCGGGGGAATGATATTTAAAACAGAAGTGGTGAATGGAACATGTCCCACATGCACTTCAGCTACTATTTTTGTATCCATTTGTCCTCAGCTTTATCGTTGCACCAACTGTGGTTCAGATCTTGAGCAAAAGGTCAACGGAGTTATTCAATATATTCCAGCCCTTTCTCCAGGGGGCAAGCTCCCTGTCCTTGAAGTTATAGAAGATGGGCCGCCAAAAGCCTAAGGCTTACGGGTATCTTCATATTAAAATTACCCATCGCAAGCGTCCGGGGAGGCATGCGAA
>Ga0208316_1001431_pt1 | contig 14194 bp, 15 predicted proteins | sample MalvireepMed_231_FD_184240 | JGI IMG/M metagenome (GOLD analysis project Ga0208316, IMG submission 184240) | Marine viral communities from the Global Malaspina Expedition - Malaspina viral metaG DeepMed_231 (SPAdes) (version 2) | ecosystem: Environmental > Aquatic > Marine > Oceanic | place... | reverse complement strand
GTCAGAAGGTCGGACTGGAACCGCCTGCAAGTTTGGCAAAGACCAATCCAGAGAGCAGGAAGTGGATGGATTACAATAGCCAGAAGCACAACTGGATCGCGGCCACGCAGAACTGGCGGAGGATCAACGCCCTCAAGAAAAAGGTGGAGAGCTTCGACGTAGCCACAATGCCAGACGGCAGATACTACGGAGGCTTTATGTATTTCGGGGCGCACACAGGGCGCTTCAGTGGGAGCGGTGGGAACCTGAACCTTCAGAACCTTCCTCGCGAGGAGACGTTTGGGATCAACCTCCGTAACCTCATATCTACAAAAGAAGGTAAGCGGTTAGTGGTGGCCGACCTGAGCCAGATCGAGGTGCGGACATTATGCTGGCTGGCTGGAGACAGAAACATGCTCACGGAGATCGAGGAGTGTGATGATATTTATGAAGCCTTTGCGATCCGGTTTGGTCAGTGGGAGAAAGAGAACGGGCCGCTCAAACAAGACCCCAAACTCAGGCACAAAATTAAGGCGATGGTTCTGGGGTGTGGGTATGGCGCGGGTAAAAAACGCTTCGCGGAGATGTCGGGGATGACACAAAAAGAGGCGGGCGCAGCAGTCGATCTTTACCGTAGCTCAATGGATTCAGTGACACGGCTGTGGCGAGAATTCAACAACGACATTGTAGGCGCATATAACCTATCGGAGCAGGGAATGCCCACGCCGTTCACGGTGGATCTGCCGAACGGACGGGTGCTGGACTACGGTATGATTTCGGCGGACAATGTTGAAGGAGGCCGGATACAACACACCGCCTACTTCCCCAAGGGAGTGAAGATGGTTCCCATCAAATTGTGGGGCGGGTTTATTGCGGAGAACGCTTCCCAAGCTCTGGCCCGAGATATTTTTGCGGACATGCTTGTCAGGGTGTCGAACGCGGGGCATAACGTCATCATGCACGTTCACGATGAGATTGTGGTTGAGGCTGACGCCGATAAAGCGGAAGACGCACTGGCAGACATCCTGAGCATCATGTCCACCCCACCGGAATGGATTGCTGACCTCCCGCTCGCCGCCGAAGGGACGACACTAACCCGATACACAAAATGACTTATCGCTATATTGAAAATCTACGCAGTGCTGCCGCAAGAAAGACCGCCGACCTTTCCAAATTCAAACCTTCAGTCCCACAGTTCTCCTCCAAGGCAGGATACAGGGCGTGGTGTGCAGACACAAAAACCAAACATATATTTTACTCCACGGTCGAGGGACGCGCCCCATCGAAAAGGGTATCCTCTGAGAACCCCACCAACAAAGTCTACGGCATCGTGGCCGACTACGACGCGCCCGTAAACTGGAGCATGGTGGACGGGAAGATAGCGACCATCTGTGCGAATAGCCTGCCTACATGGCGGTCGAAAACATACAGCGGATACATCCGTCTGGTCTGGGAATTTGAGAAGGCGGTTCCCGTGCCGCCGGACATGTTTGCCGCGTTCGCCAAGGAGCTGAAGAAGATCCTGAAGCTGAACAAAATCTTCGCTGGCTTCGACGAGACCTCATTAAACCCATCACAGTATTTTGAGTTGGGGTCTGACTGGCACAAGATTGGGACGCCCTTACCCAAATCAGTCGTCCACACAGCCCTCCTCAAGGCAGCAGAGACCAGCCCGCCGCAATCTGGGGACACTGCCATCCCTATTGACGTTGTTGCGGAGAAGGTGCAGAGCACCTACAGCCATCGGTGGGTGGGTCCGTTTGAAATCGGGAGCAGGGGGCCACTGTTCTGGATCGACGACGGGGTTGACCGTGAGGGGTGTCAGGTCACCGACGACGGGATGATCTGCTACAGCGACAGGGCCGGACGCGGATTCATATCATGGCGCGACATCTTTGGGCCGTCCTTCGTCGAGGAATATGAGCAGAAGAAACTCGGCGCTCTTCTTGACGAATACTGGTTCAATGGGAAGCGGTTCTTCAAGCTGTTGAACAACATCGCCGTGGAGATACCAAGGGACCAACTCGTTCTGGAACTCCGACAAATGGGGTTCTGCCCCCAACAAAAAAAGGGCAAGCCCCTGTCGGAGGTTGAATCCGCGATCCTCGTAATCAGCAACCAGAACCGCATCACGGAGATTGCTCCGGTGGTCTTCTCAAAAGAACGCGTGGTGGAAGAAAGCGGCAACCGTATCCTGAACACATCCACTGTAGAACCAGTAGAACCTGCGGACGATGGAGACCCGACGCATTGGCCATTCCTATACGCATGGCTGCATCAGCTTTTTGAGAACTCCACCCCCCGACCAACCATCGAATACTTCTTGGCGTGGATGAAGAGATTCTACGAGGCGCTCTTGGACCGAGAGGCGAGGCAAGGTCAGGCGCTGATTCTGGTGGGACCGACCAACAAGGGCAAGAGCTTGCTCTCCAACAGGGTCATCTCGGGACTGGTGGGGGGCTTCTCCGACGCATCCGATTACCTGTCTGGCCACACCAAGTTCAACAAGGATTTGGGCCGCGTAGCGGCATGGGTGATCGACGACACAACGAGCGCCAGTTCGTTTCAGGATCAACGGAAGGCAACCGAACTGATCAAGCGGGCCGTGGCCAACCCACGCATTGAATACATGGCCAAATACGCGGACTCCATATCTATCCCATGGGCGGGGCGAGTAATCATGTCACTGAACATGGACGCCAACAGCTTATCCGTGATCCCTGCCCTTGACAGCAGCAACCGTGACAAGCTCATGGCCTTAAAGGTGCGCGACAACGCGACAAGCAACTTCCCACCGAACAAAATGCTGGAAGCAACGATCAAGAACGAGTTGCCTTACTTCGGTAAGTGGCTTGTGGACTGGATAGTCCCGCAAGAAATAGAATCCTACGGACGCTTTGGCATTGTCAGCTTCATCGACATCTCAGTCTCGGCGGCAGCCTATGACAATTCCAGCCGCTCGGCAGTGGCTGAACTGGTCGAATTCTTTGCGAAGAAATGCCGCGCCCTGAACGATACTCACAAAACATGGGAGGGAACCCTGACCGAGTTTCAGGTCACCCTGCACGACTTCAACAATGGACGCAACGTGGGCATGTCCAATAACCTTGAGTTTGTCCGGCGGGGAATGTCCGCACTGGAGGAGGCGGGGAAGGCCAACTCGAATATCCGCCCAATCAGGTCAACCGGACGAGGGGGTGGGAAAGTCTGGACAGTGAGCATAGAGGCGCAGTATGACATCATCCCTTCCACTATAGCCGTATCATAGGGACAGGGGCGCTCTCAGACTGGAGATCGGGATGTGGTAACCCGACACCTTGTAGACAAACCCGTATTCGTCCTCATCCCCCTTCCTCTTGAACTCGCCCTGTTCCAACAGGCGGTTCTTGGTTATCCATCCCAGCATCCACGCCCGTGTCAGATCCTTGCGGACGCGGACAAAGAAGTAGTGGCTGGCACGAAGCGGCTTGCTCTCCCCACAGACCACCGAGGCCGTATAGTGGAGCTTGGGCTTGTCGCGGCATGTCTTCGACTTTACGTCGATCTTTCTATTCCCCATTAAGTAGTCATGGGTCATGCTGTAGTTGCCGACGTATTTCGATTCAGGGAATAGTAGCTCAAATGCGATCTCCCCAAGGAACCCAGTCATGCGTCCGGCCCCACGGGTGAACGAATTCGGGAGCACGCCAAGGCGCTGGCTTCGCTCGAATGCCTGTTTTACATTTTCGGAGTTCGGGGTGAACCGGATAAGTTTGCCCCTGCCCTCTTTTGAGAACTGGCGGGGCAGCTTCTTCTTCACAACATCAGTAGCCGCCCTTCAGTCTCTTCTCGACGGCATCAGGGAAAGAATCGCGGGTCCGCGAGGTCTTCTTCTTTTTAGAGGAAGAATGGACGTAGCCTCTCTTCCCAAGCGCGATGTGCTGGTCGTATGTATTTGCACGCGATGACTTACCCGTCTTGGGGTGGCGCATTACGTGGGGCTTGAAGTTTTTCTTGGTGTAGGGCATGTCTGTTAGACTTGAAATCTTTTCAGGAAGCGATCCCAAGAAGGCCAGAAGATCTCATCCATGCAGCGAATAATAGCCTCCTCCTCGTAATTCTCACAAAACCCAAGCCCAGAGAGGGACAGGGCTGCATGGAGCATCTCGTGACGAATCGTATCGTGCAGGTCTTTTCCGGTAAGGGTTTTGTCAATCGTGATAAGTTTTCGTTTGTGTGAATAAATCCCGTAGCAGTCATCCTCACTCAGATCCCTGAAGTTGATCCTCACGCGGACCCCCGCCATAGTGATGCTCTTCGGGATGTTCATCGGGGGGTAAAATTGGTTAGGGCGTGCGCGTAAACCGCCGCCAGCTTGTTTCGGCTGTCGTCGATCATCCGCCATTCTTCCGAATGGCTGCCAAAGAAAGGCTCTGCGATTACGGAATAACAGTGCGTCCTCCTCAAAAAAGCAGAACCGCGTTGGCGGGGACCGCGTGCTTTGATGCCGCGTGACTTCATATCGGGATAAGACCTCTCCATCGAATCACGTAGTGCCGTGGCCAATTGTTGGCCTCCCCTGCTTGTGGGCCAATACAACCACTCGTGGCCCCTCGCGGTGGGGGAGGCGGAATTAAAGTGAAGTTCGATTGCGGCAGTAACGCCATCTTCCCACAGCTTTCGGGATATGTAGCTTATTGCCCCACTGTAACTGCGGGCGGGGTAATGGTCATATATGGCATAGTCCTCACCGATGGCCCACCCATGTTCGTTGCTCAACAAATGCCCGATTCGGCGCACCAAGTCCCTGTTGAAATCCCACTCCGACAGGATGTTGTCACCTGTAGTATAGGCTCCCTGATCACCTAGCCGCGAATGCCCTACGCATAACCCGATTTTCATTTTTTGAATTTAAAAAGAAGCCGATACAGGGAAGCAAGACCGACCGCGATCCCGACCACCAGCGACCCAACACGCAGCCAGAATTCAAACTGTTCCTGCATACTCGTGATAAGCCCTATGGTGGGTGCAGCCATGCCGACTAGAGAATCTATGATGCGCGGGTTCATCACTTCTCTCCGATGATAACGGCCCTCCTATAGCTGTAGTCGCTGTGGAACTTGTGGTCTTCCCGACCCACCAGACTGCCCTCACAGAACTCGTAGACCTTACCCTCCTTCAGCGTGATCGTCGGGGGATCGTATAAGGCGGAGGCGTTCGCGCTTGATGCGTTTGGCAACTCGTTCCATCCGCAGCTTGCTAACGGGATCACCATCAGCGGCCAGAGCATCAAGACGATCCTCCAGCGCGTCGAGGTGCCTGTCCCTTTGCAATCTGATATGTTCGATGTAGGCATTGAGGGCAGCGGTCAGCAGTTGGAAGAATGTCCTCACTTGGATTTGGCGCGGCCCACGTTCAGGGCCATCCACGATACCACGCGACTTACGCGTGCCACCCATTTGTTATCCGATTCATTCGGCGTCATGGTCGCGATGAGTGAAGCCACAGCAATTACGCTGGCCACGATTTGCAGAAGCTGCTCTGAATTTTCGATGATGTATTGGATCATGGTAGGGGGTTACATTAAGTTGGGGGTATAGGAACCTACACCGGAGGGATCAAATCTAATGGCGGGCTTGGCCGCGCCACGGTGGGCGTCCAGTTGTTCGTCGAGAACCGCACGGCACACAGCCCAATGGTAATTGGACCGCTCCACATCTGCGTTCTCCTCGGCAATGGAGCCGAGCAACGCGTGTTTGATAGCGTGCAGGCTGGACATATAAACAACGTCCGTGGTGTCGATCAGCTTTTTGAACTTCCGCTTGAGGAGCAGCCGCAGCGACATGGTCTTGCTGTTCCTGTTGTCGATCCGGTAGCGGCGGTAACGGGTGACTTGGTTCTTCTGTCGGAGGTTGTTGGCGGCTACGCGAGTCACTTCGGGGGATGAGCTTGTCTCGACCCACAGCAACTGGACAGGAGCAGGCAGTTCAACAGTTCCTACACGAATCTCACTGATACTCGTAATGTCAGTGTCGGTTGCGTGGGTCGTAAGCCAAGGGTCGGCCTCACCGCCGCAGGTAAATTGCCCCCCTTGGGCATTAGTAATTTCGGTGGAGACTTTGGACACATCTGTCCCGTTGGAGAAAGTAACATGTACCGTCCCAGAAGCGGGGAGGTTTGTGGATGGGTTGATCGGCTTCAGCCGCAAACTGTAAGTCTTCCCCGCCACAGGCTCCTCGACGGTGGCTGAGTAGCCGTCGTCCACGATCCCGAATATGCCCAACGTGTTCTCCGTAGCCGTGTCGTCCCGACCAGCCAGTCGGTAGTCGTGGTGTTGGCTGCGGACTGAGCGGGGGAAAGAATAATCAGTGCTGCTCCCGTCAGCGTCCACGAGAGCCGAAATAATTGATTCAGCGTTGTCGGGAATGGTGAACGTGCTGGCGTCCGTAGTGACAACTTCCTCGAAAACAAGGTCGCGCCACATACCCATATTGTAGAGACGGGGTAGGGCCAGATTCAATTCTTTCAGGAACTGGGCGGAGTTAGCGCCCTTGGACCCGCATACTTCCAGCAGGGCGTCCTCGACGCCTTGAACAGTCAATGTGGCCATAGTTCAAAGTAGCAGATGGGGGGTCAAGGGTCAAGGGTCAGGGGGCTGGGCAGGGGGTAGTACGCCTGAAAATTGTATTACGCCTCCGCAGCCCTAATATGAACTAAAATAGACCAATGAACATCACTGGATACGTCCTGTGTGACCTGTGCGTCTTCATTCACAGAGCCTAGTTTTACTCGATATGTTCCTTCTCCGGCAGCGCCATCTGCGGAATGGTTTGTTGTATCATCCGCGTCTGGTAGTCCGGTTAGTCTATTATGTGGAGCGGTTTGACCCGCACTATTATCATACGCTGGCTGCGCGGGAATGTTTACGGTAGCCGTCGTCCCGTCTACTGTCACCCAGCACTTGGTGACCCTATCGTCATCGTCAAGGTCAACTTTCCAATAGAGGTAAACGTCACCATACCCGTCCAGTTGATGGTATTTTGTGTCGTTGTCGTTAAAGTTAATCCCTGAAGACATTACCTCCCCGTCTTCCGTATCTATTGTCGGGACTTTGGCATTTAGACCTTCAATAGCCCCTTGCGTAAGTTGAATAATTACATGGGCTGAAGAATAAAGACTGTTTAATTGTTCAATCCTCCAAAGCAACTGCCCGTAAGCAACCTTGGCCCCGTCATCGCCGTGCATCAACGCGAACGCGTGCGGGCGGTGCAGGAGTTCAGGGTTTTCAGGGAGGTTCCCGCTGGCGTCGAGACTGCCGATGACAGATCCGTCAGGGTAGACGGTAGGCGACATATCTTCTAGTTCAGCCATCTATCAGGACGGGGGATGAACTGTTACCACTTCCAGCAGATACCCGCCACGGAAGGGCTTCTGTGTGGCTGACCCGACAAATGCGGAAGACGGCCAATCAGTAGGGCTGGATGCACGGCACCACGGTTTGGGGTGGGCATACTCACCCAGCTTATACGTAGGATGTTCTGAGCCGATAAAGTCGATCAAGGTGATGGCCGGAGTCAGGACATTGGAGACGCTTACATTGTATTGCACCCCACTGTATTTCGCGCTGGCAGTCTTGAAGATCGTAGGAGTGGGAGGAGTGAGCGCAGCTTTGCTCCACACTTGCAGGACCGTCATCTTGGTGGGGCCACCGAAGCCGTCCTTACCCTCTTTCATGCGGACGGTCACGGCGGTCTGGCTGGAGCCGTCTTTTCTATTGGCCGTTGTGAACACCAGACTGTCCAAAACGGAGGGCCATGTGAAGTTCTGCCAAGTATCATATGTGCGGATTGTTTTGCCGTCCGGCCCATAAGTAGTGTTTGCGGCAGATGATTGTGGGATCACATCCTGAATAGTCACCTTCCACCAGTCATTCGATAGCTGTTGAGCTTCCCAGTTCCGGCCAGCGGCATCCAAGCCCCATAATTCATCATCCGCTTGTTCTGCGAGATCCTCAATATAGCCAGTATCGGGAGACCCATTCGGGGGGTTAAACGTCTCTCCGCGATGCACAACCTTCTCCACCATAGCCAACACGCCACCAGTAGCGGGGTCCATATTATGGTTAACGATATCGACGCGGTTAAAATAAACCCGCTGCTCGACAACGAAGAGGCCGTCCAATTCCTGATCCCCGATGCGCTTCTGCTGGCGAGTTAGCAGGATGTAGGTGTCATTAGGGAATTTGGCGTCGGGAACATCCGGCATCCGGTCCCCCGCATTATACTTGGCGTCTGCTTCAGTGAAGTCCGATCGCAGAGTCACATACGTCCGCACTACCGTATCGTATTTGTTTCCCCCTAAATCTGCTTGGCTGTATTCAAAATTATAATCGTCTTGGTGGAGGCGATCCGCTGCGTAGTAGTATTCAAAATACAGCCCTTCGCCGTCGGCCTGCTTCACATAGCACAGCTTGTGGATAGGGAAATTCTCCGTATCGGGGTGGGCGGTTCCGTAACTTGGGTGGGCCTTATAGACACGGGGGTTATTTGTAACAGAAAGTGTTGAGGGGGTGTCTTTAACAAAGTAAGAAAAAGTGTCTGTGTAAGATTCATCAATCGCAGTTATCTGGTGAGTCCCATTAGGACTCGTTCCTGTGTAGCCAACATCCTCAACCGTAACTACATCCCCAACCTCAAACCCATGCCCATCGCAAGTCAGGGTAATTGTGAACCCGCTAGAATGGAACCCCGCTTCAACCGTGTCATCCGGTGTGTTGCCGGTGACTAAGGTAAAAGTGGCTTTACTGGCCCCTGTAATGGTTTTCCCTGTCCCCGCCCCAACGGTCTTGGCATCAACAGTCTCGTAGAACAACAGGTCCGCAACGCTCGGTGAGGCGAACGAGAGGACGCTCTGACGATCTGGTGACGGTTGGTTGCGTTGGAGGGGCATGGGACACGGTGGTTAAGAAGACGCCTGCCTTCGTTGTTCCTTGAGGTCTGTTATAAATAGCCCCTTGTCCCCCTCGATAACAAGGTCGAAAACTTTACTGGGGCTAACCCATATCTGGTCGTCGGGGTATTGAATGGTCGCCCCGCTGCCGTCAGCGGACATTCCGTTGAGCTTGATCAGGTAGTCTTTCGGCCACCGTGCTCGGGTGATCTTCAGGATCTCACTTGTGTGGCGGAAGGTGCAGTTTGCCACGTTAACTCCAATTACATTATACGTAAAAAGGAGCGGCTGGTGGGTGGTCTCGGTTTCAAAATTCGTGATCGCGACTTGGTGCAGATCAGCAGCCTCCAGTCCTACTTCGCAGTTGTGGCTGGTGATGTTGTTCAATGCGAGGCTGTAGGATCGTTCAGGGAACTTGAACGCGGTAGCCCCGTTCACTGTGGCCGAAAGGCCACCGCCTTTGACGGCATCAATGAAGCAGTCACGCACCGTGTAGGTATCCCCGTGCAGGGCGAGGCCCGTTGCGGCACCAAAATTTCGCACCACCAGATTGTCCACACGGCAGCTTTGCTGTGCGCCCCTGAACGAGACCCCATTGACTCCGTCCTTGGATTCAACATGGATCTGGTGGATACCCGCACCGAAGTTTGAATACTTTAAGTTTTCTTTCGGCTTCCGCCATGAGAGCACGGTGTTGCCCTCGAAATCGTCAGTCACGTAGAATCCGTGGCTCGATCCAGAGTGGTGCTTCGCACGAACACTCCCCTCAATAGTAACGTGACTGTCGAGGACAAGCTCCCGCTTCAGCGGGTAGCGATCCGTAAGGACAATGGTCCCACTGCTCTGGCCGTCTCCCGACTTTCCCAACCGATCCTGTGCTCGCTCAATGTAATCACACCAATCAATTACCTTTTCGGCGGTGGGTAATGTTTCATAGGTAGGCATCAATTAGGGGACGATTACGAAATCTAGAATGCCTTCAAAGAATTCATGGAGCGGTTCATCTTCCTCCGGTTCCGGTTCCGGTGGGGGTGGGTTCAGGATGGCCTCACGCTTGGCTACGTAGGTATCAACGCCGATCTCTTCAACCGTTCCGGCATCAATGGCGTCTGCGACTACAACTTCGTCGTCATCGGTAAACCTCCATTTATCAATCGGGATTAAGCCCCAGCCGTTCTCTTCGTGGACAAGCCATTCAAATAGCGGCAGGCCGCGCTCAGTAGTCTCATTCGGGTATCCCCGCGAGCTGTCCACATAGTCCGTAAGCGCCGTGTAGGCTGCGGGGTCCACGCGGAAGAAGCGGTGAGTCTCTGAGAGCGTATTAGCCATGACTATTCGGGATCATTGGGGGCGGTCCATGCTTCTCCAGAAAGAACCTCCGTGACCTGAGAGTGGGTAAGTTGATCCTTACCCACAAGGAAGGATGGCGTGGAGCCAATGAATTTCACAAAGGTCTGACTGCCGTCCACCGACCAACGCAGGGTGTTCTCTGATGTTTCAAGCACCTCGTTGAAGTCGATATTGATGACATCGGAGTCGTCGAGGATTACGTATTTTCGTTCCATGATTCTTTATGGGATATCGGTTGAGAATGTTGGTGAGTTGACAAGGGTGCCTGTATTGCCGTCGATTTCCTGAACGGAGATGTTGTCGAAAGTGATATCTGTAGTGCCTGATTGACGGTTTATCGACATAGCTGTCGTGCCTACTGCGGTGAAAACACCAGAGTAAATTCCTGTAGAAGTTATGTTTGCCTCAAGCACCACGCCGCCGCCAATGGGGGTAAGCCCACCAGTCGTAACGTCAGTTACCTCTAATGAATACTGATACGTCTTGCCTACAACGACGGTGCCTGAATTGATGACGGTGTTGGTTCCATCAGAGATTAACCTGCACCTCCCGTCAGTGATTACAAAATGAGCATCGGCGGTGAAAGCTGCTCCCCCGCTCGTCCACCCCACAAGGTTCACTGGTGCCGAACCATTCCAAGTGTCGGGGACCGAATTGATTGAAAAGTCCCCGTTGAGAACCAAGTCGTCCTGCTTCACGGAGACGTTGTCGAAGTAAGCATTGGTGGCGGCATTACCGGAATTCTGACATTGCACAAACAGACTGGTAGTTGTGGCCGTGATGTATTGAGTGATTGTGGTGTCAGCGGTAATGTCGCCGCTATTATAATACTCGACCCCTTCGCTTGTTGTCCCCAACTTGAACTGCACATCCGTCGCGTTCCCAGCAGAGAATACCAAGTCTGCTGTTACTTTATAACGAGCGCCGACTACAACGGTGACTTCTTGATTGGCATACCCGTGATTAGTGCTGGCCTCGTTCGCAATCTTCAGGCGACCTCCCTCACTAGAAAGCGTGGCGCTAGTTCCCGCTGTCCAACCCGTAGTGTTGGCCCCGAATTCCCCATTGGAAACAAGCTCAGTAGTGGACACCACCCCAAGATCGCGAATCGTGGTGCCGCCAGCGTCATCGTCGTCGCCCATGCGCCACCAGCTATCCGGTGAGAACTCCTTCAGGTCGGCTGGTGAGCCGCCGTTGTATATCTGGAGGACTTGGGCGGGGGTCAGCTCGCCGTCGAATACTGCGAACTCGTCTAGGGAGCCGTCGAATTCCTGCGACCCCGTCTTGCCTATAAGAATTCCAGTAGTGTAGTCATTCACGGTTCCCGAAGACCCAGTGCTGTCTACCGTCTGGAGAACCCCATCGCAGTAAAGCAGACAATCCGAAATATCAGGGTGAATCACGACCGTCCAAAAGTGCCACGCATCGTCGTCCTGTGCAGAATTATCTGCCCAGTATCTGTAATAAGCACTACCCATATAAAGGATAGGCTTGTTACTCGTATGGTTAAAGCTAAATGCCCCAGTCGTAGCTCCCCCGTGGTCGAAGACCCCGTTATGCCCTGTCTCGTCGCTCTTGGCCCAGAACGAATAACTCTTCGTAGCCAATGTATCGTCGGCTGTAGTCGTCATCGACTGATCTGTCCCATTGAACAGGATACTCCGGTTGTTCCACGTAGCGTCCTCCGCAGGCACGCTGCGGGAGAAGGTGGGGACGCTCACAAGAGTGCCGTCGTTTTCGCCGGAACCTTCGTCAGTAATGGTAGTGCCTGCTCCCGAATCGTTTTCTCCAAATCTCCACCAGCCGATTGGGCTGAGAGAGGTCAAATCAGCAGGAACTCCACCGTTGTAGATGTCATTAATCTGTGCGCTGGTGAGGGTGCTAGTCCAGATTGCTGCCTCATCAATAGAACCCTCAAAATAACGATTTACGAATCCCACCCCAAATGCCAATACGTTTGCAACGAAACTGGTATACAAGTTCGTAGCTGAAAATGTTTCAATGCCGTTTGTGTATCCTTTTATTGTGGAGCCTGACCAAGTTACGGCAATATGTCCCCATTGGCCGTCTACTGCGGTATAGTCAAGTGCGCCACTGGCAACCGACCCGGCCCCGTCAGTGGCATAGTATATGTACAAGTAAGGTGTCGGTCCTGCTTCCAGTCGGATTCCTGTATTGATGACGCCATTACCAGTATCAAAAGCATTGTCGTAGTTAGCCCACTCTTGGGCTTTAACCCAGATAGAAATAGTTCCCGCTGATGTAATCAGACCCGCGTCTCCAACAGTTACCGCGTCATCGGTCCCGTCAAACTCCATCGAGTAGTTGGAATAGTTCGGCGGATTATCCACCACGAATGTCGGGCTGTTGACCAGAACCCCGTCAGTGGCCGAACGAATCGCGGCGGGATTGGCTATGGCGGTGGAATTGATTGTGACCACTTGACCACTGGTAGCGGTGAAGCTGGTCACCCCTTTGTTCGCCAGTGTGAAGTTGGCATCGAGGACCGTGGTGCCATCAATGCCGTCTTTGATTATGGCTCTTTGGATTTTCCCGTTGAACGGATAGCTCCCCACGCCGTCCGTTCCAACGAAGACATCCTCCGTTCCTCCTCCCCATACCAGAGTAGATATAGTCTTGTCCGTTCCTAACTGAGCCCACGTATCCCCATCGTCCGACTGGAAGAACTGCACCCTGTCATCACTGACTCGGTGCGTCATTTTAAACCAAGTCTTTGTCGAGTCGATTGCGGCAGACGAGTCTGTGGACACATCAGAACCGCTTCCCGTCCCTCTGTAATATCGAAACTTTCCAGTAGCCAATAGAAGAAGGGCATAACCCCGCGATGACCCACTATACTTAGTGACCAAGTATTCGGAATCGGCAACTCCCTGCTCGCAATTAACGATGAGTTCCAAATCCCCCGCAATCGCGAGGGCAGTAGTATGTGGAGTGCTAGCGTTATTTGAATTGATTCCCGGAAGGTGCAGAGCCTCACCGTCAGTTGCGATAACGTCCGTCACGAAGTCTCCTGCCCCCGAATCGTTGTCGCCCATTCTCCACCACGAAACGAGGTCGTCCGTATACTCGTCGTAGTTTCCTTTATTCTGGTTAAGGTTGATGGGCGAACCGGAATTGTAAACCGCTGCAACGGCATCGGCATCGAGGGCTACGTCCCAGACGGCTACTTCATCTATGTCTCCCCCAAAAAATTCACTCGGAGAGGCGGAGTAGTTGACACACCCCGTCCTCCAAAAATCTGCAACAGTGCCAAGCGCCACAGTATCCGTGTGATCCAAGATTCCGTTAATATACACTTTTGCTGTAGTTCCGTCGTAGGTGCCAACCAAATGATACCATGTATCGTTGGAGAGAGCTGTGCTACCTCCCGAATTATCACTGGAATAATGCAACCTAATACCACTCGCCCCATAGTGGTAAAACTCAAAAACTTGACGGGCGCTCGGAGAACCTGTCCCGTAACCAAAGACACCACTAACGTCTGTCGTATCATCCCACCGCACCCATCCCGCTATTGTTCTGTTTGCAGTGCCCGTCGGAAAACTTGTGCCTGTAATCTCAACGTGCTCATCGGTCCCATTAAAGGAGAGCGCGTATTCACTCACCACCGAACCGTTAATCACAACCTCCCAGCCGCGACTCTGGAGCGCGGTGCAGGCTGCGCGGGTAGCAGGGGTGAGGTTGTCTACGTTTACGTTGTTGGAATCAATGGTGATTTCCTTGCCAGCAATCGCGGCGGTGTTGGCCGTTCCGTCTGTCGTTGCGTGAACCCCGCTTGCGGAAATGGAGAGGAGGATATTCTCGACTGATTGTTCGGTCAGGGCTGTGCAGTTATTCCATGTATTGTCGAAGCAATTAGCTGCAACGCTTGCAGGATTCCAGTCATCAAAGACCCCAGCGGGGAATGTTGTGAGGG
>Ga0208316_1001424_pt1 | contig 14236 bp, 15 predicted proteins | sample MalvireepMed_231_FD_184240 | JGI IMG/M metagenome (GOLD analysis project Ga0208316, IMG submission 184240) | Marine viral communities from the Global Malaspina Expedition - Malaspina viral metaG DeepMed_231 (SPAdes) (version 2) | ecosystem: Environmental > Aquatic > Marine > Oceanic | place... | reverse complement strand
TCTCTTTCCAATTCAACAATGTCAAAGACCAAACCGGCTTCCGCCAGCCCCGCCAACCTTCCGGCCCCGGCGAGGAGCGGCGTATCTAGTCGCCACCCCGGGACCTGTCAATCAGCCTTTTGCGACTTTTTGCGACAACGCCGGTGTGGGTTTCGGGCAATTCCGGCTGCGCAGTGGGAATTGCTCTTTCCGTTCAGTGTGCTGGCGCGGCCAAGCCTGCGCGACCGGACGTTTCGCCGTCGACAGATAGAGGGCGGCTTCAGGCGCCGGGGCCGCACCCCCCCCCCGGAGGTTCGACGCCATGACAGGGCGCACGCCGGTTTGGGCCACAGCATCTGGGTCCTCGCGCCAGACCGCTTCCGCGCCCTGACAGACCGGTGTTACAGCTTGCTCCCTAATCAGACTGGGGCGCGGGACGACCATGAGCGACAAGACGGCATTCGAGGCTGAGGCGGAGGGCGCCCCATCCATGCGCACTGTGGTCGTGGCCTCCTCGGCCGGCACCGCCTTTGAGTGGTACGACTTCTTCATCTTCGGGGCGCTCGCCTCGATCATCTCGCGCAACTTCTTCGCCGGCCTCACCGAGACCGCGGGCCTGGTGGCGGCCCTGGCCCTGTTCGGCGCCGGCTTCGCCTTCCGCCCCCTGGGCGCGCTGATCTTCGGCCGCATGGGCGACCTCGTGGGACGCAAGGCCGCCTTTCTGGTGACGGTCACCCTGATGGGCGGCGCCACCCTGGCGATCGGGTTTTTGCCGACCTACGCCCAGGCCGGTCTTGTCGGGCCCGCCCTGCTCATCCTCCTGCGCATCCTCCAGGGCCTGGCGCTGGGCGGCGAGTACGGCGGCGCCGCCATCTATGTGGCCGAACATGCGCCGGCCCACCGTCGCGGCGAGCACACCAGCTGGATTCAGGCCTCGGCCGCCTTCGGCCTGATCGGCGCCCTGGCGGTGATCCTGGTGACCCGTCGCATCCTCGGGGAAGAGGCCTTCGCCGACTGGGGCTGGCGGGTGCCCTTCCTGCTGTCGGCCGGCCTGCTGGCGGTGTCGATTTTCATGCGCCTGAAGCTGGCCGAGAGCCCCAGCTTCGCCCGCCTGAAGGCGGCCGGCGAGCAGACCAAGGCGCCCTTCGCCGAGGCCTTCGGCCAGTGGCCCAATCTGAAGATCGTGCTGCTGGTGCTGTTCGCCTTCATGAGCGCCCAAGGCGCGGTCTGGTACACCACCTTCTTCTACGTGCAGATCTTCCTTGAGCGGTTCCTGAAGGTGGAGCTGGCGACGGTGAACACCCTGATGATCTGCGCCACCCTGGCCAGCGCCCCCCTCTATGTGATGTTCGCCTGGCTGTCGGATCGGGTGGGCCGCAAGTGGGTCATGTGGTTTGGCATGACGCTGGCCCTGCTGGCCTTCTTCCCCGGCTTCAAGGCCCTGACCCTGGCGGCCAATCCGGCGCTGGCCGAGGCTCAGGCCGCCACCCCCGTGGTGGTCTTTGCAGACCCCGCCGACTGCGCCCTGCAGTTCGACCCCATCGGCCGGACCCAGTTCGCCTCGGCCTGCGACATCGCCAAGACCAGCCTGGCCAATGCCGGGGTATCCTATGAAAACCTCGCTGCGCCGGCCGGCGCGGGGGCCGAGGTGCGGATTGGCCAGACCGTGGTGGTGTCGGCCGACGGCTCGCGCCTCGACGCCGCCGGCCTGAAGACGGTGCGCGCCCAGGTGGACGGCCAGATCCGCCAGGCCCTGGCCGACAACGGCTATCCGGCCGCCGCCGATCCGGCCCGCACCAACCTGCCGGCGGTGTTCGGCATCTTGATGATCTTCGTGGTGGCGGCCACGGCGCTCTATGGGCCGATGGCTGCGGCCCTGGTGGAGCTCTTCCCCACCCGCATCCGCTATACGGCCATGTCCCTGCCCTATCACATCGGCACCGGCTGGGTCGGCGGGTTCGTGCCGTTCAGCGCCTTCGCCATCGTGACGGCGACGGGGAACATCTATTCGGGCCTCTGGTATCCGGTGATCTTCACCGCCATCAGCGTGGTGGTCTGCCTGTTCCTGCCGGAGACCAAGGGCAAGCCCCTGGACTGAGGGCGGCCATCAGCCCTGCGGCGCGGCCAGCAGCACTTCGATCTCGAGGCCGGCCTCGGCATAGGTCCGCAGCGCCGCGGGGTCTGGGGCCGCGGTGATCAGGCAGGCGACCTTGAGGCCCTCGCCCACCAGGGCGATCAGCCGTTCGGGCGAGGCCTCTTCGGCCGACAGCCGCTCGGCGTCGCGGCGGGCCAGGCCCAGCACGTCACGGTCGGCGTCGGCCGGGACCACCAGCACATCGGCGGCGGCCAGGACGCGGCTGGCGCGCAGGGTCAGCAGGTCGGCAGGCCCGCGACCGGCCACGAACTGCAGCCGCCCGGCCTGGGGGCGGTCGTCGCTCAGGGCCTGGCGCAGCAGCGCCTCGGCGGCCTCCATATTTCCAGCCCGGGCCGCGTCGGCCGCGGGGCCCTCCAGCGCCTTGCGCAGGAAGGTCCTGCGGCGGGGCAGGTCGGGCAGGGCTTCGCGCACCTCGTCCTGCATCTTGCGGAACAGGGCGGCGATCCGGCCCGTCCCCTCGGGGATGCGCGCCTCGATGGTGTTGCGCAGCAGGGTCGCCAGCATGGGCGAGGCGCCGCCGGTGCCCACGGCGGCCACCACCTCGCCGCGGTCGATCACCGCCGGCGTGGTGAAGTCGCACAGGGTCGGTCGGTCGACCACATTGACCGGGACGCGGGCGGCCCGGGCGGCGGTGACCGCGGCCTGGACAAAGAGATCATCGGGGCTGGCCACGAACACCAGGCTCGCCCCGGCATAGGTCCCGGCCAGGAAGGCCTCCGGCCCCTCGACGCGAACCAGCCGCGCCGGAGACCCGTCGAACAGCCGGGCCTTGGCCTCGGCGCCCTCGCCTGAGCCGGCCACGACGATCTTGGCGCCGGCCAGGGGGAAATAGGCGGGGAAGGCGTCCAAGCGCGCAGCTCCTTGTCAGCCGGTTTTGCAGGCCCGATACGGCGCCCCGGCCGCCCCGTCCAGGCGGGCCTCCACGCCCTGGGTGAACAGATCGACCCCGCCGCCGGAGTATCGCGCCCCAGAGGCCGCGGCCGCATGGGGCAACCGGTAGGACCGCCCGCCGGCCTGGACCACCACATGCTCGCCCGACAGGGCGTAGGCGGCGACGAACCGTTTGCCGCCCTGGCAGGCATAGGTCATGGGCGCGTCGGTGGCATCTTCGGGGCCGACGCTGACCTGGCCGCCCGAAAAGGCCGGCGCCGAGGCTGGCGGTCCGACCGTGGAGCAGGCCGCGAGGCTGAGGCCCAGCAGGCTCACCCCCAGGACAAGACGGGCCGGCGAGGTCATTTCAGCGTCTTCAGATAGGTCACGATGGCCGCGCGGTTCTCAGCATTGGGGACGGCGACCATCATGCGCGTCCCCGGCGCAAAGGCCACCGGCTTCGCCAGATAGGCGTCCAGGGCCGCGTCGGTCCAGGTTCCGCTCTTGGCCTTGAGGCCGGCCGAATAGGTGAAGTCGTCGCGCCCGGCGATGTCGGCGCCGGCCACCCCGGCCAGGGCCGGCCCCATGGGCGTGCTCTTGGCCCCATGGCAGGTCTTGCACTGCAGGTTGAACAGCCGCGCGCCGTCGGCCGCCTGCGAGGGGGCGGCGGCGGCGAGGCCCGCGACGAGCGCAAGGCCGGCCAGGGCAGGAAGAGCGGGACGGGTCATGGACTTCTCCGGATGTGCGGGCCGCAGGGCGATCTCAATATGGGCGAGGCTCAGCCTTGGGGATAGGGACGGCCGCCACAAGCGCCTGTGTCCGCCAGGCGACACTTACGCTTCGGCGCCTACAGCATTATGTTCAAGGTGAAGCTGGACGCTCGATCAGGGGAAAGCCATGGCTGCGACGCTGGATGTGAATGGAAAGTCGCTGGCTGTGCAGGCGGCCGACGATACCCCCCTGTTGTGGGTCCTGCGGGATGAACTGGGCCTGACCGGGACCAAGTATGGCTGCGGGATCGCCCAGTGCGGCGCCTGCACGGTCCTGGCCGACGGCGCGCCGATCCGGTCATGCCTGACCCCCATCGCGGCGGTGGCGGGCGCCAAGATCACCACCATCGAGGGGCTGGAGGGCCGTCACCGGCTGCAGGAGTCCTGGGTCAAGCTGGACGTGCCCCAGTGCGGCTACTGCCAGTCGGGCCAGATCATGTCGGCCGCAGCCCTGCTGGCGCAGTCGCCCCAGCCCACCGACGCGGAGATCGACGCGGCCATGAGCGGCAACATCTGCCGCTGCGGCGCCTATCAGCGCATCCACGCGGCGATCAAGGACGCGGCCGGCCAGACGCCCGCCGCCGACACCCAGACTCAAGCCTGAACCGGCGGGGCCAGACAGCCATGAACGCACCCTTCGACCGTCGCCGCGCCCAGGCCGGCCCCTCCCGCCGCGACGTGATCGTCACGGCCACCGCCGCGGGCGGCGCCCTGCTGGTGGGCTGCTCGCCGACCAATCTGATGGCGCTGGGCGCCGAGGGCGAGGTCGGCGCCTTCGGGCCCTTCGTAAAGATCGCCCCCGACGGGGCGGTCAGCGTGGTCTGCAAGCATATAGAGTTCGGCCAGGGCAATCATGCCGGCCTCGCCGCCATCGTCGCCGAGGAGCTGGACGCCGACTGGACCCGGGTCGGCTGGGAGCACGCGCCCGCCAACGCCAAGCTCTACGCCAACGGCGCCCTGGGGGCGCAGCTCACCGGCGGCTCCTCGGCGATCAACAATTCCTGGGACCAGCTGCGCAAGGCCGGCGCCGGCGCCCGCGCCATGTTCGTCCAGGCCGCCGCCGCCCGCTGGGATGTCGCCGCCGGCGAGATCACCGTGGAGAACGGGATGGTCAGCCACGCCGCGTCTGGCCGCACCGCCGACTTCCGCGAGCTGCTGCCCGACGCCGCCAAGATCGCCCCCCCGGCCGAGCCGACCCTGAAGGACCCGGCCCGCTTCACCCTGATCGGGACCGACCGGGTGCGGCGCAAGGACAGCCGCGCCAAGAGCACAGGCCAGACCCGCTTCACCATGGACGTCCAGGCCGACGACCTGCTGGTGGCCATGGTCGCCCATCCGCCCCTCTTCGGCGCCAAGGTGGCGAGCTTCGACGCCACGGCCGCCAAGGCCGTGCCCGGCGTGGTCGAGGTCTATGAGATTCCCACCGGCGTGGCCGTGGTGGCCGACAACACCTGGGCCGCCAGGCAGGGCCGCGACGCGCTCACCGTCACCTGGAACGAGGACGCGGCCGAGACCCGCAGCTCCGCCGACATCCTCACCCGCTTTCAGGGTCTGACCGACGGCTCGGCCGCCCTGGCCGAAGGCGAAGAATGGCAGGCCTTCGAGAGCCGAGGCGACGCCGCGGCCCAGATGCAGGTCGGGGGGCAGGGCGAGACCCTCGAGATCGGCTACGACTTCCCCTATCTGGCCCACGCCACCATGGAGCCCATGAACTGCATGGCCCAGGTGTCGGGCAACCAGGCCAGGCTGACCTTCGCCTCCCAGGGGCCGACCCTCGACCAGCTGAACGTGGCCAAGGTGGTCCTCAACCTGCCCGGTTCGGTGGAGATCGAGACCCTGCCGGCTGGCGGCTCCTTCGGCCGGCGGGCCAACTTCCAGTCGGACTTCGTGGTCGAGTGCGTCGAGATCGCCAAGAAGGTCGGCAAGAACCGGCCGGTGAAGCTGGTCTGGACCCGCGAGGACGACATGTCCGCCGGCTATTTCCGGCCCCTGGTCCACCACCGGGTCAAGGTGGTCACCGATGCACAGGGCTATCCCAGCGCCTGGACCCACCGCATCGTCACCCAGTCGATCATGAAGGGCGCCCCCTTCGGCGGCGGCGGCGTCGACGAGACCGCGGTGGAGGGGGCCAAGGGTTCGCCCTACCTTGCGGCCACCCCCCATGTGGACGCCCAGCTGCTGACGCCGGACATCGGCGTGCCGGTGCTGTGGTGGCGTTCGGTGGGCGCGACCCACACCGCCTATGTGATGGAGCACACCATCGACCAGCTGGCCCGCAAGGCCGGCCAGGACCCGGTCGAGTACCGCCGCGCCCTCTATCGGAAGGCCGACGCCCAGCGCCACCTGGCCGTTCTCAACCTGGCGGTGGAGAAATCCGGCTGGGCGGAGCCTGCGCCCGAGGGCTGGACCCGCGGCGTGGCGGTGCACGAGAGCTTCGGCTCCGTCGTGGCCCAGGTGGCCGAGGTGAAGATGGAGAATGGCGAACCCAAGGTCGGCCGGGTGGTCACCGCCATCGACTGCGGCACGGCCATCTCGCCCAACCAGATCGCCGCCCAGATGGAGGGCGGGACCTGCTATGGCCTGTCCGCCGCCCTTTATGGGGAGGTGACCCTCACCGAGGGCCGGGTCGACCAGACCAATTTCGACACCTACCGGGTGCTGCGCCACAACGAAGCCCCAATGGTCGAGACCCACATCGTCGCCCAACCGGCCGGCGCCCACCCCACCGGCGTCGGCGAACCCGGCACCCCGGTGATCGGCCCGGCGGTGGCCAATGCGCTGCTGGCCCTGACCGGCGAGGCGATCACCGCCCAGCCGTTCGTGTAGGCGTCCGCCTAGGCCGACAGGTCCTCCGGCCGGTCGACGTCGAAGAGGACGCCTTCGTCGTCGGTGTCGATGAGGGCCAGGCGGGGGCCGAGGCCGGCCAGGGCGGCGCGGGCGCCCTCGTCGCCGGAGGCCTGCCGCAGGGCCTCGAAAAGCTCGGCGGCGAACAACACCGGGTGGCCGCGCCGACCGCCGCAGATCGGGGCCGCCGCCGCGGCGCCGGACTCCACCGCCGCGATCAGGCGCGGAAGAAGGACGGCGGGAACCCTCGGCATGTCCCCCAGGAAGACGAAGGCGCCGGCGGCGTTCGCCGGCAGCGCCGCAGCGCCGGCCCGCAAGGACGCGCCCATCCCCTCGGCGTGGTCGGCCGCATGGACGACCTGCAGCCGGTCTCCCGCGCCCTGGCGTTCGGCGAAGGTCCGCGACATGGCCGCCACCTCTTCGGCTTCCGACCCTGTCACCAGGATGATTGCTTCGGCCGGGCTGGCGAAGGCCGCCGTCAGGGCGCCGTCGAGCAGCACCCCGCTTTCATATCGCGCCAGCAGCTTGCGGCCGCCGAACCTCCGGCCGGCGCCGGCGGCCAGGACAATGGCGCTCCAGGCCGCCTGATTGTTCTCCGCCCCTGTCGCCATGGCTCGCCCTCGCCTATGTTGGTCAAACGCCATGACGCCTTACGACGCCCCATCTTCGCAAGCGCCAGCCACGCGGCCTGCGCCCCTGATCGACGGCTTTGGCCGGACGGTGACCTATCTGCGGGTCTCGGTCACCGACCGCTGCGACCTGCGCTGCGTCTATTGCATGGCCGAGCACATGGTCTTCCTGCCCAAGAAGGACCTGCTGACCCTGGAGGAGCTGGACCGGGTCAGTTCGGCCTTCATCGCGCTGGGCGTGCGCAAGCTGCGCATCACCGGCGGCGAGCCCCTGGTCCGCAAAGGGGTCATGAACCTGATCGAGGGCCTGTCGCGACATCTGAAGTCCGGGGCGCTGGATGAGCTGACCCTGACCACCAACGGCACCCGCCTGGCCGAGTTCGCCGAGCCCCTGGCCGCCGCCGGGGTGCACCGGGTCAATGTCTCCATCGACACCCGTAAGCCCGACCTGTTCCGCCGCCTGACCCGCGGCGGCGACGTGGCCAAGGTGCTGGCCGGGATCAAGGCCGCGCAAGACGCCGGCATCGCCGTCAAGATCAACGCCGTGGCCCTGGCGCAAGACAATGCCGGCGAGCTGCCCGACCTGATCGCCTGGGCCCATGGCGAGGGCATGGACGCCACCCTGATTGAGACCATGCCGCTGGGCGAGATCGAGGTCGACCGCACCGACCAGTTCCTGTCGCTGGCCAAGGTCCGCCAGGCGCTGGAGAGCTTCTGGACCCTGGAGGACATTCCCCTCTCCACCGGCGGTCCGGCCCGCTATGTGCGGGTGGCCGAGACCGGCGGGCGGCTGGGCTTCATCACGCCGATGACCCACAATTTCTGCGAGGGCTGCAACCGCGTGCGGCTGACCTGCACCGGCACCCTGCACACCTGTCTGGGCCAGGAGGACGCCAGCGACCTGCGCGCCGTCCTTCGCGCCGGCGGCGACGATACGGCCCTGGTCGAGGCCATCCGCCTGGCGGTGGACGGCAAGCCCAAAGGGCACGACTTCCTGATCGAGCGGGCCGCCGCCCCGGCGCTCGCCCGCCACATGTCGACCACGGGGGGCTAGGGGCATGGCCCGTGTCCTGCTGTTTGGCCGCCTGAGCGACATCGCCGGCTGGCGGGACAAGACCCTGGACCCGTCGCCGGCCCGCCTCTCGGAGCTGCGCGCCCTCTTGGCCGCCGATGACGCCGCCCTGGGCGAGGCGCTGGCGGCGCCCGGCGTGCAGGTGGCGCTGGATCAGGTGCTGGTGCGCAATGATGCGGCCCTGTCGGCCCGCTCCGAAGTCGCATTCCTGCCGCCCATGAGCGGGGGCTAGCGCCGATGATCAGCCTCACCGACCAGGGCTTCGATCCCGGCCCCCTGCTCTCGGGCTTCTGCCGCGGGCGGGCCGAGACCGGCGCGGTGGCGAGCTTCACGGGCCTGGCCCGCGCCGAGGGCGGCGAGACGAGGATCCTGGAGCTGGAGGCCTATCCCGGCTTCACCGAGGCGCAGATCGGCGCCATCGCCGAAACGGCCCGCACGCGGTTTGACCTGCAGGACCTGATGATCGTCCATCGCATCGGCCAGATCGCGCCGGGCGAGCCCATCGTCTTCGTGGCCACGGCCGCGTCCCACCGCCGGGCGGCGTTCGAGGCCTGCGACTATCTGATGGACTATCTGAAGAGCCGCGCCCCCTTCTGGAAGAAGGAGCACGGCCCCGACGGCGCCCGCTGGGTCGAGCCCCGGACGCAGGATCACGAGGACATCGCCCGCTGGGCATGACGGCGCGCGCCGCCCCGGCTAGAACCCCTGAAGACCGCCGACCTTAAGGAGCCGACCATGAATGCGCCCGCCTTCGCCCCTGGGGGCAAGATCGACGAGGCCAAGACCCAGGTCCCGGTCCGCGTCGCCGTCCTGTCGGTTTCCGACACCCGTGACGAGGAGACCGACACCTCTGGCCAGATCCTCGCCGACCGGGTCACCGGCGCCGGCCACGTGCTGGCCGGCCGCACCATCGTCCGCGACGACGTGGAGGCCATTCGCGGCCAGGTCCAGGCCTGGGTCGCCTCGGGCGAGGTGGACGCCGTGGTCACCACCGGCGGCACCGGCATCACCGGCCGCGACGTGACGCCTGAAGCCCTACAGCCCCTGTTCGACAAGACCCTGGATGGCTTCTCCGTGGTCTTCCACATGGTCAGCTACCAGTCGGTGGGCCTGTCCACCCTGCAGAGCCGCGCCACCGCCGGCATCATCGGCGGGGTCTTCGTCTTCTGCCTGCCCGGCTCCAACGGGGCGGTGAAGGACGGCTGGGACAAGGTGATCTCAGCCCAGCTCGACAGCCGGCACGGCCCCTGCAACATGGTCGAGCTGATGCCCCGGCTGATGGAGCGGTGAGCGGCCTCACCCACATCGACGAGACCGGCCGCGCCCACATGGTCGATGTCTCGGACAAGGCGGTCACCGCCCGCGAGGCCGTGGCCGAGGGCTTCGTTCGCATGGCGCCGGAAACCCTGGCGCTCGCCCTGTCCGGCGACGCCAAGAAGGGCGATGTCCGCGCCACCGCCGAGATCGCCGGCATCATGGCCGCCAAGCGCACCAGCGACCTGATCCCGCTCTGCCATCCGCTGGCCCTTTCCAAGGTCGAGGTCCGTGTGGCGCCCGGCGAGGGTGGTCTATCGGTCACCGCCCGTGTGCGGACCACCGGCCAGACCGGGGTGGAGATGGAGGCCCTGACGGCGGTCTCGGTCGCCTGCCTCACCGTCTATGACATGCTGAAGGCCGCCGAAAAGGGCATGGTCATCGAGGCCGTGCGCCTGACCGCCAAGTCCGGCGGCGCCTCAGGCGACTGGACCGCCCCATGAAGCTGCTGGCCGTCGAGGACGCCCGGGCCCGCATGCTGGCCGAGATCGCGCCGCTGCCGGCGCAGACCCTGCCGCTGGCCGACGCCATCGGCCGGGTCCTGGCCGAGGATGTCAGCGCCATCCGCGACCAGCCCCCCTTCGACGCCTCGGCCATGGACGGCTGGGCGGTGCGCAGCGGCGACACGCCCGGGACTTTACGCATCATCGGCGAAAGCGCCGCGGGCCATGGCTATGCAGGCGCCCTCGGTCCCGGCGAGGCCGTGCGCATCTTCACCGGCGCGGCCGTGCCCGCCGGCGCCGACGCCATCGTCATCCAGGAAGACGCCCAGCGGGACGGCGAAACCGTGACCGCGCCGGAGACCCGGGCGGGTCAGCACCTGCGGCCCCGGGGCGGGGACTTCAAATCAGGCCAAGCCCTGCTGAGCGCCGGCCAGCGCATCGATCCCTGGCGCCTCTCGCTGGCCGCCTCGGCCGGCCGCGCCGAGGTCTCGGTCCGTCGGGCGCCCAGGGTGGCGATCATCTCCACCGGCGAAGAGATCATCGAGGCGCCCGGGGTTCCGGGACCGTTCCAGATCTATGATTCCGGCGCGCCCGCCCTGCTGGCCATGGTCCGCGCCTGGGGGGCGGAGGCTGAAAAGCTCAAGCCCGTCCGCGACGAGCTGGATGCGGTCATCGCCGCCCTGCGGGACGCCGAGGTTGATCTGATCGTCACCGTCGGCGGGGCCTCGGTGGGCGACCACGATCTGGTGCGGGCCGCGGGCGAGGCGCTCGGCCTGTCGATGAAGGTGGCCAGCATCGCGGTGCGGCCGGGCAAACCGACCTTCTTCGGAGTCCTGGCCGATGGCCGGCGGATGCTGGGCCTGCCGGGCAATCCGGCCTCGGCCTTCGTCTGCGCCGAGCTGTTCCTGCGCCCCATCCTGGCGGCCTATCAGGGCGATCCTGCGCCCTTCGCCCCGATCACCGCCCGCGCCGCCACGCCGCTGGCGGCCAATGGCCCGCGGGAGCACTGGATGCGGGCGAAGCTGACCCATCAGGACGGCGCGATCAGCGTCCAGCCCTATGGGGATCAGGATTCCTCGCTGGTCACCGTGTTCGCCGCCGCCGACGCGCTGCTGCGCCGCCCGCCCGGCGCGCCCGCCGTCGAGGCCGGCGGGCTGGTCGAGGTGCTGCCGCTGGCCCGCGCATAGCGCAGGGCGACGATCTCGCCGATCACCGACAGGGCCACCTCCCACGGCGCCTTGCCGCCGATATCCAGACCGATGGGGGCGTGCAGGCGCGACAGGGCCGCCTCGCTGACGCCGGCCTCCCGCAGACGCGCCAGCCGCTCGGCCAGCCGCGCCCGGGCGCCCAGCAGGCCCACATAGGACGCCTTGGACGGCAGGGCGGCGCGCAGGGCGGCCTGATCGGTGGCCAGGTCGTGAGTGGCGATGGCCACGGCGGTCCAGGGATCTAGGCCAATGGCGCTCAACGCTTCTCCCGGTTCATCCCGGCGATAGGCGACCTTGGCCAGGGGCGGCGGCTCAGCCGGACCCTTGGGCCGAACCAGGGTGGTCTCGAACCCCGACTGGCCGCCCAGGGCGGCGATCGCCAGGGCCGTCGGGTCAGACCCCACCACCACAAGCCGCGGGGTCGGCTCGTAATCCCGACGAATGGCGCCGGCCCACACCTCCGCCGCCTCCGGGGCCACGCAGACCCGCCGGCGGCCGTCGCTCAGCCACACGCAGGGTTTGCGCTCATTCTGGGCGGCGAAAAGATCGGCCAGGGCCGGGTCGTCGCTCGCCACCTTTTCCAGAAAGATCTCGATCTTCGCGCCGCACAGCAGCTGGATGTCCGGCCAGGGGCTGCCTTCGCCATAGACCAGCGTTCGCGGCGCCCCGTCCTCCAGGCAGGCCTGGGCGTGGGCGGCGACATCAGATTCGACGCAGCCCCCTGAAAAATAACCGGAAACCACCCCCTGGCCGAACACCATCTGGGTCCCGACCGGTCGCGGCCCGCCGTCCCTAAGGGCCGTCAGGGTGGCCAGCACCAGGGGCGCGCCAGTGGCCGCCGCCTGCCGAAGGGCGGGGCGGACGTCCTCGTCGAGGCCGAAGATAGGCCATTGCGGAAGCGGTTCGGTCATGGGCCAGATTAACCCCCGTGAAAGGTTCCAGATACGGGTTCTTTAGGCCTCACAGATAAGCATGCCCCTCGACAAGTGCAGTTCTTAGAGCGTCCGCCCCGCCCATGACCTCTCCGCTCGCCAAGCTCGGCCTCGGCTCCGGCCAATTCGTTCTGGACCAGGCCACCGTTCGCGGGCGCCCGGCCCAGGCCGAAGTCCACGACATTCTCTCGGTGGCCGCGCGAGCGGGCCTGTCCGTGTTCGACGTGGACGGGCGCTCCGCCCAGGGCGAGACCCTGATCGGCGAAGCCCTGCCCAAGCCCAATCCTTTCCGCGTCTCGGTCACCACCATCCGCGCCGACCGCGGCCCCGACATGGTGGAGGCCGAGGTGCGCGCCTCCCTGCGCCGCCTCGGCGTCGCCCAGGCCGACTGTGTGCTGGTGCCCTCGGCCTCGGAGCTCTTCGGTCCCCACGGCCTGGCCTTGTGGACCCGCCTGCAACAGCTGCGCGACGCCGGCGTCTGCCGTCGGATCGGGGTGGCGGTGTTCGCCTCCGACGATCCGGTGGGCCTGGCCCGCCGCTTCCGCCCCGACGTCATCCAGGCGCCGGCCAGCCTGCTGGACCAGCGCCTGCTGATCGACGGCACCCTGGCCACCCTGGCCGGCATGGGCATCGAGGTTCAGCTGCGGTCGATCTTCCTGAACGGCCTGATCTTCCTGCCGCCGGATCGAGCCCCCAACCATCTGAAGGCCGCCGCCAGCCGCATCTCGCGCGCCCGCCGGCTGATCGCCGAGGGCCGCAGCGATCCGCTGCAGGCCGCCCTGGGCTTCGCCCTGTCGCGGCCCGAAGCCACCACCGTCCTGGTGGGCGTCACCTCGGCCGCTGAGCTTTCCGCCGTCGTCGCCGCCGCCTCCAGCCCGCCGCCGGACCTGGACTGGGACGACATGGCCCTCGACGATCCCGTGGCGCTGGATCCCAGCCAGTGGGCCGCAGCCTAGCTTTCCCAAACCCCATAGGGATCGACCGACGGCCGCCCCAGGGCCTGGGCCACGGCCGGATGGGTCAGGTCGCCCTTCAGCACGTTCAGCCCCCGCGCCAGATGCGGGTCGTCCTTCAGCGCGTCCAAGCCGCGGTCGGCCAGGGCCAGGCCAAACGGCAGGGTCGCGTGCACCAGCGCCTCTGACGAGGTCCGCGGCGCCGCGCCCGGCATATTGGCCACGCAGTAGTGGACGACGCCGTCGACCACATAGGTCGGGTCGGCATGGGTGGTCGGCCGGGAGGTTTCGAAACAGCCCCCCTGGTCGATGGAGACATCCACCAGCACCGAGCCCGGCTTCATCCGCGCCAGATGCTCGCGCCGGACCAGCTTGGGCGCCGCGGCCCCGGCGGTCAGCACGGCGCCGATCACCACATCAGCGCGCAGCACCTCCTCCTCCACCGCATCCAGCGTGGAATAGCGGGTAAGAACGCGGCCGAGGAACATGTCGTCCAGCTCGCGCATCCGGGGGATGGAGCGCTCCAGCACCACCACCTCGGCGCCCAGGCCTGCGGCCATGCGCGCGGCGTTCATGCCCACCACACCGCCGCCCAGGACGCAGATCCGCGCCGGCCGCACGCCGGGCACGCCCGACAGCAGCAGCCCCATGCCGCCATTGTGCTTGAGCAGGGTCTCGCCGGCGGAGAAGACGGCGATCCGGCCGGCCACCTCCGACATGGGCGCCAGCAGGGGCAGGCCGCCGGCCCGATCGGTCACCGTCTCATAGGCGATGGCCGCGCAGCCCGAGGCCAGCAGCCCCTCGGTCTGGGCCGGGTCCGGCGCCAGGTGCAGATAGGTGAAGAGGATGTGGTCGGGGGTGAGCCTGGCCCACTCGACCGCCTGCGGCTCCTTGACCTTCACGATCAGCTGGGCCTGCGCGAACACCGCCGCAGCGTCCGGCGCCACGGTGGCCCCGGCCCGCTCGTAGTGCTGGTCGGCATAGCCTGCGCCCTCGCCGGCCGCGGTCTCGACGATCACCTCATGGCCGTGGGCCACATATTCCCGCACGGCCATGAGGTGATCGTC
>Ga0208316_1001416_pt1 | contig 14319 bp, 16 predicted proteins | sample MalvireepMed_231_FD_184240 | JGI IMG/M metagenome (GOLD analysis project Ga0208316, IMG submission 184240) | Marine viral communities from the Global Malaspina Expedition - Malaspina viral metaG DeepMed_231 (SPAdes) (version 2) | ecosystem: Environmental > Aquatic > Marine > Oceanic | place... | reverse complement strand
ACTTTCAGGTCCATCAGGAGCTGAAGACCAAAGGCGTCACCCTGCAACTGCTCTGGGCTGAGTACGTGGAACGTCACGGCGACAAGGCCCGCCGGTACAGCCAGTTCTGCCATCACTACCGGCTCTGGCAAGGCCGTCAGCGGCGCAGCATGCGCCAGGTCCACCGGGCCGGTGAGAAGATCTTTATCGACTACTGCGGCCCCACGGTTCCGGTGGTGGATCGCAGCACTGGTGAGATGCGCAAGGCTCAGGTCTTTGTCGCTGTGCTGGGCGCCTCCAGCTACACCTTCGCCGAGGCCACGTGGAGCCAGTCTCTACCGGACTGGATCGCCTCCCACCAGCGGATGCTGGCGTTCTACGGTGGCGTGCCGGAACTGCTGGTTCCGGACAACCTCAAGGCAGCAGTCACCAAGGCGGACCGATACACGCCTCAGATCAACGAGACCTACGCGGAACTGGCGGCCCATTACCAGACGGCGGTACTGCCGGCACGTCCCTACAAGCCCAAGGACAAGGCGAAGGCCGAAGCCGCTGTGCTGCTGGTTGAACGCTGGATCCTGGCCCGGTTACGACACCGGACGTTCTTCTCACTGGCCGAACTGAACTCGGCGATTGCAGACCTGCTACCAGCACTGAACCAGCGCCCGTTCCAGGGGCGCTCCGAGAGCCGCCAGAGTCTGTTCGAGGCACTGGACCGACCCGCACTCAGGCCACTGCCTGCCACGCCCTATGTCTATGCTGAGTGGCGCAAGGCACGACCGGGTATCGACTACCACATCGAGATCGACAAACGCCTGTACAGCGTGCCTCACGCCCTGGTGGGGGTGAAGCTGGATGTTCGGGTGACCGATACGTCCGTTGAGGTCATGCACAAAGGCCAGCGGGTGGCTCTGCACCCACGGCATGGCAAAAGCCGCTTCGTGACCCTGACCGAGCACATGCCCAAGTCCCACCAGGCCCATCAGAACTGGTCTCCCGGGCGGTTCCTGAACTGGGCCACGGACATCGGGCCGGCCACACTCGACGTGGTACAGCGACAGCTTAAGGATCGCCCTCATCCAGAGCATGGTTACCGAGCATGCCTGGGTCTGCTGAACCTCAGTCGCCGCTACAGCCGTGACCGCCTGGAGCAGGCTTGTAGCCGAGCACTGGCCATCAACTCGGCCAGCTATCAGAGCATCAGCTCAATCCTGAAGCAGGGGCTGGATCAACTGCCTCTTCCCCTGACCGAGGAAGATCCGGAGCTGGCCGATCTGCCCTTACACACCAACGTTCGCGGCCCCCGCTACTACCACTGATCCCGGAGAAACTGATGTTGACTCAAAACACCCTCGATACCCTGCGACAGCTCAAGCTGACAGGCATGTGCGATGCCTTGGAACAACAGCGGGCTCAGCCCGACACCCACGACCTGGCGTTCGAGGAGCGCTTGGCCCTGCTGGTAGATCGCGAAGTGCTGCACCGTGAAAACCGGCGATTGGAGCGGCTGCTCAAGGCCGCCCGTCTGCGTGTGCCGGCCTGTATTGAAGACATCGACTACCACCACCCGAGAGGGCTGGAGCGTTCTCGCATGGCCGGACTGGCCAGCTGTGACTGGATCCGCCAATCCCTGAACCTGTGCATTACCGGTCCCACCGGGTGCGGTAAGACCTGGCTGGCGTGTGCCCTGGGCAATCAGGCCTGCCGGCAAGGCCTCTCAGTTCGCTACCTACGGGTACCGCGCCTGTTCGAACAGCTGCGCATCGCCCATGGCGATGGCAGCTATGCCCGACTGATGAACCAGTTGCTAAAAACCGACCTGCTGATCCTGGATGACTGGGGGATGCAGAAGGTGACAGCGCAACAACGGCAAGATCTGATGGAGGTGATCGAAGACCGACATGGGAGAGGCTCAACGCTCATCGCCAGTCAGCTACCCACGGAACACTGGCACGACTATATCGGTTCCGCCACGCTCGCCGACGCCATCTTGGACCGGCTCCTGCACGGCGCTCACCGGCTTAATCTGAAGGGGGAATCACTGCGAAAAGCGAAAACACAAAAGACGGAATCGGTTGACCCATCGTGACCGCTCAGAGTACAAAACCGACTCCAGCGTGATGGCCGTGTGCAAATCGGTCACGATGCCCGGAATGACCGGTCACGTTCGCCGGAATACGCAGCAGTGACAATTGTGAAGCTACCAATACCAAGTGCGGTCACGGCAACCCAATCACGCCAGGTTGTGGTTCTAGCGTACATTTTTCTCACCTCCCTGCGTTGCGCCATGAGACTGTGTGCCCAACCGGTCTTCCTTGAAGGCCAATTTTGCCGCTGTAATGGCATTCATTGCGGCAGGAATTCCCGCATATACAGCAACTTGGAGGACAATCTCGACAATTTCCTCTTGCGTCACTCCAATATGCAGCGCTGCGCGCATATGAAACTCCAATTGGCCTGGTGCCGTGCCTACGGCAGACAACATGGCGACAGTGAGCATCTCTCGTGTTCTAAGTGATAACCCCTCACGCGCCACTACATCAGCAAAGGAAAACCCGAGAAGTATTTCTACAGCCTCGCTGTGAAACTCATCAAGGCTTGCGGCAACCTTTCCCGGCGCGGCCGGGTCGAGTGATTCGAGTAGATTTAAAGCTTGAGTGCGGCGATCAGAGCCTGGAGAACTCATACATTCACCCCCTTCATGCCTTCCTCGCTGTAACGCTCACCCACTACTGGCAGTGACTCAGTGGCGGTTTCGAGCTCCCGCTGCTCCGCTACGGTAAGACTGACATCTGCTGCTGCGACATTCTCTTCTAGGTAGCGCAACTGCTTGGTACCAGGGATTGGAACGATATCGTCCCCTTGGGCTAACAGCCACGCCAATGAGAGCTGAGCTGGCGTGCACCCTTTAAGCTTGGCTTTTTCAGCTATAACATCGGCAATTCGGCGGTTCGCGCCGATTGCTCGTTCCGCAAACCGTGGGAGGTGAGCACGAAAGTCGTTATGATCGAACTCTCCGGGGTCTTGAAATCGCCCTGTCAGAAAACCTCGGCCCAGGGGGGAGTATGGAACAAAACCAATACCCAACTCACGGCATGTCGGCAGAACATCGCGCTCTACCTCTCGAGCCCAAAGTGAATACTCAGTCTGAATAGCGGTAATCGGGTGCACTGCATGAGCCCTTCGTAAGGTTTCAGCGCTCACTTCACAAAGACCAATACGGGCGATTTTCCCTGATTGAATGAGCTTCTCAAGCCCGCCAATCGTCTCCTCTATTGGCTCCTCCGGATTGACGCGATGCACGTAATACAGATCGATTTGCTCTATTCCTAACCTACGAAGAGAGGCTTCGCATGCCCTGCGCGCATAGTCGGAACCGTTCTTCAAGCTCCGCTTATATTCGCCAGGATTACGCACAATGCCGAACTTAGTCGCGACGTGAACAGGCGCCTTACTACCGGCTAGAAACCGACCGATAAGCTCCTCATTGTGGTGTGGCCCATACATGTCGGCGGTGTCGAAAAAGTCAACGCCGAGCTCCACCGCCCTTTCCATTACACGCAACGACTCACTGTCATCACGGGGCCCATAGAACTCGCTCATCCCCATGCACCCTAATCCGATCGATGAAACGGAGAAGCCTGTTCCAAGCACTCGTTTTTCCATGTCTGACTCCTTGATGTCTAGAACTAAATCGTGACAGACTCGAAAAATGGAAAATACAAACAAATTTGGCAAAAGGATTTCCATTATCGGAAACGAGATGCCGAGGGGCATGGTTTGGGATGACACCCGCGCCTTTCTGGCAGTGGCCCGTTGCGGCACGCTAAGCGCCGCAGCCCAGAACTTGAATGTAGGCATTGCGACACTTTCACGTCGCATCGAGCGGCTTGAGTCGGCACTAAAACTTCCGCTTTTCGTACGTCAGCAATCGGGATACGAGTTAACTGAGGACGGTGCTGAGTTGATAGAAAAGGCCGAAGCCTTGGAGGCTGCAGCGCACGCGTTTGCCGTAGGCGCAGACACCCAAGCGCAGATGAGTGGCCACGTGCGTCTGGCTACAGCGGAAAATGTCGCCACCGAACTCATACTGCCGGAACTCCCGGCATTTCGAGCCCAATACCCCGATCTGTTGGTTGAGCTGGTTACAGACATATCAACCGCCAACCTGCATCGACGCGATGCGGATTTAGCATTGCGAATGGTGCGGCCAGAAAGGGGCAACGTCACACTTCGTGCTCTCGGCACCTTGGGGTATGGACTCTACTGCAGCACGTCCTATGAGCTAAGACGTGAGAGCAACCCGGACCTAGGTTACTACGATACGGATGATTTTATTACCTGGGGGGAAATGTACTTACATTTGCCTGCCGCTCAGTGGATAGAGCGGATCTTGCGTGGAAGAAGACCCGCCCTGACAACCACTTCACTAGCCACCCAGGTGGCCGCAGCAAAGGCAGGGCTTGGGCTCGCACTGTTGCCACATTTCATCGCTCAGAACTCAGGACTCGTTTGTGTCGACACCGATCTTGGAGTCGATCAGCCTATCTATCTAGTCATACAAACCGACTTGGCAAAGTCTAGACGAATCAGAGCCCTGGCAGACTTTCTTACAGACGTGGTGGCCAGAAACGGTGAGCGCTTGGGCGGGTAACGTATGCCACCATTTCTTCTAGCTACACGCAGATCTATTTCAGCGCTGCGCTGATCGTCGACTCGCATTCAAAGTAGTTCACTCGCTGCCGCCAAGTACTGCCCGAATAGCCTGATACATTTCCGGATTCCGGGCCTCCAGAAACGCTGCAAACTCCAACGCATTGAAGCCATGGTAGTCCTTCTCCTGCATATCAATTGGCAGGTTCGGGTCCGCCCCCAGCTCCAGCAAGGCGTGAAGGTAGTCCACATTGGCATAGAGTACGGCCTCATGCACCGGCGTCAGCCCGTTGTAATAGCCATTCACCGGCTCTCCCCGTGCCGCAAAATGCCGAAGCAACCCATAGCCTCGGCGCGTCATGATCGAGTCAGGTTCGTGCGTATCCAGCGTAGTGCCCACAAAATTAACCAGAGGCTGAGAACAACCGTCCATCGCGGTCATCGCTTTACCACAGCGCTCATAAGGCCAATCGAAATTTGTCAGAAGCCAGTAGGCAACGGCAGGCCGGATCGCCAGGCTGTTGAAATCCGAAGGGCTCCAGGGCACTTCTTCGGGATCAAGAATCGCTATGACGGATAACCCCCAGGCATCGGAGCCAAACGCCCAGGTGCGATAAAACATCGGATATAACGTCAGGGCAATCACCAAGGCCCCTCCGCAAAGCGTCAGTGCCTTTTTGTGACTCAGGAAATATTTAATCAGCACGCTATTCATCCTTGAGGAAGTCAACAATGCCGACAGATGCTCCTCACAAGAGCAAGCCGACAATTAACAACACTGCAACGCAACCATACAAAAGCAACGGAGGCACTACCGCCCACAGGGTCATTCGCAAAGGCAATTGTGTGGATACATCACCAATTTTCGCCGCTGAGCGATTAAGCCGGCTTGATGGTACTGACCGAAGAACAAGAAACGTAAATACATAGCCGCTTCTCATTAATCGGCCCAGAGGGTCGTTGCCCCAGATTTTCCGGTGTTCCAGTGCAGAGGTTCCAGGGCGAGAAATTCTTTCCTCGATTGTCGACACTCGAGAGAAGGCCAACGTTAGCATGATGCATAGTGAAACCAATCCCAAAACAAGCGCTCCAGCCCCGATGAATGCAGCTGTTATCTGGAGCGTGTCATTCATCTATCGTTACCTCGTAAATTACTTCACCAACATCTTCACCGATGCCTCCAACTACTGCCCCGCCGGCGAAACCGCCAACACCCGCCATTATGATTCCGCATGCGATACCACCTGGGCCTGCTGTCGCAAGCCCTATGGCCCCACAAACTAATGGTCCAGCAAATGCACCCGCGCTGCCACCAATGGCAGAACCAGATAGTCGACCACCTTCGACGTACTTAACGCGCCTGCATTCAGACGCTTGTCCTGCTGTGCACGCCGCATGAATTTTCATTCCCGAAGCAGCAACATCGAGCCCAATCGAGAGATAGCCAACACCCTTTGCATACTTGGCGCCCGCCGCAACCCGCTCAAAATTGGTGGCGTATCCGGGTATGTCACCCACCCCAGCCTTATTCCAGTGATTAACAATACTTTTCGACGACAACCCCAGCGCTCGTTTCAGCTTGGCATCGTCATCCAGCGACATTCCCCGGCGGGCAATGCTTCCCAAAGCAAAATCCAGTTCCTTGAAAAGCGCCCGCCGTTTCTCGAAGAACTCCGAATGGTTTAGATGGCCGTGTTTGCGGTAACTCTCCTGATGAAGACGCTCAATGTTCCTCAACGTCTTCTCAATACTGCTGATCTGCTTCGACACCATCACGGCGCCTGCACCCAGCCCCGCCGAACCCGTTGAGGTAATGGCTTCCAACAAGTCATAATACTTAACGAGGAACTCCGCCTCGTCCTGCTTCAGCGACCTCACCTGAGCATTTACGCTAGCAGCCACCTCCATCAATTCGGCTTCTTTCTGGGTGCATTCCGTGCTCTCAGGGTCGCCCAATACAATCATCTCACCGGGCAACACCTGTGCGCCAAGATCCGGATTCAACCAGTCAAAGCTATTTGGTTTTGCCGAGGCATCGCCGTACAGAGCGCTCAACAATTCTGTTTTGCTCATGGGTGCCTGAACGACATGGAAGCCCGGCTCTATCTCGGGCTCTGGCTGACCATTAGTTGGAGTTGAAGTCACACCTGGCCCAGTCATACTGGATGCTACCGGCCCACCTGCCACAGGATTACTCGCACCACTCCCGGAACCATTGGTCCTTGGTGATGCAGGAATAGCGCTGCCAGAGTGAGTAGCAGGAGGTGCCGCCCGTGAAGCGATCTTTGACGGCGCGGGTGAGATCCCTGAAAACGGCGCAGGCGAATGGCTATCACCAATCACAACGCTACCAGTGCCGATCGTGACACCACCACAAGAGATTGCACTGCCAGTCACAGCGGCTGGAATGCCATTAATCAGTACCGTTGCAGAACCCGCAGCAATAGCACGAGGATGAGGAGGGTGCTTTGGTTTGGAGTGTGGCGAGAGAGGGTCGCCAACGCGGGCGACGGGCTTGCCATCAATCAACACATCGGGTGAGCCGGCAATCACCGGAGTGGGAGGGAATCCTTGGTGGTCTGTTCCCAAGTCACCCAACAGCACAACTTTCTTGCTCATTCCTGAATCCTTCTATCCTTGAAGATTTACGCAGACTTCCCTGGGCCGCCGTCAATGGCAACCAACCAAGACATGGTAAACAAAGCCGAATGATTTCCCAAGCATAGCCGGGCGCTCAATAACCATAACGTGATATCAATACGCCGAGGGGGCCAAGGATTGTCGTCGGTAGCAGCTTAAGGATTAACCGGTTTTACCACTAACTTTACTCACAAAAGCTGTGGATAACTGTGTTGGAAACCTCGGATTAAACACTCTCAAGCCCCGTGTCGCGGGGGCTCGGGAAACTTGATGCAAAAATGGACGATGCGCAGTTAGGCACACTGCCCCAGCGCAGACGCGTTACATTTCGTCAGCAACACAAGTGTCTCAGCAGTTACCCTTTTTCGCCTGGCCCGGTGGGCAGAAATGGCCGCGAGACTTCCGGTAAGACCCACGATCATCGTCATACCGACGGCGATCATAATCATAATCGCGATCGTGGTCCCGTTGGTCCCGGGTAGTCACGGCCGTTCCCGCTGCCGCACCGACAGCACCGCCAAGAATCGCTCCGTCTCTGCCACCCACCTCGTTGCCGATGGCGGCCCCCAGTGCGCCGCCAATACCTCCACCCAGCGCGGCTTCGGCGGTATCACCCGCAACGGCACCCAACGAGGTGGCACTCAGAGACAGAAAAACGAGCAGTGATTTCATATTCATGATGTAAATCCCATGGTTCAGGTGGTCTGACTTGTCCTGTATCGCGGGTGGGAGACCCTGTTCTCATCGCCCCACCAGGCACCTGTCAGTTTTGAACCATTCGAGAATAACAGAGTCACACGAGAAGCCACCCCTTACATTTTATTTATACTTCAACAGGTTACAAATCCTTAACAGCTGGCTTCCGGGTTCAGATGCACGATCAGCGGCTAGACTGGGCAGACCGGAGGCGGCAACGTCGGCCTGATTCCTGAACAGCTTTATCACGAACTTTACTCACAAAAGCTGTGGATAACTGTGTTGGAAACCTAGGGTTAACCAGGCGACAACCTTGCGCCACGGGGGCTCAGGAAAGTTGATGCAAAAACCGACGATAGCAATGAATCTGCCATAAACAGGGCGCCGAAACTCAATAGGAAACGATAGACCCCATCATCGTACTCACCTCAACTGGCTATCCTTACTGCCCCGCCGATTAAAACCGCGTGATGTCGATTGCTGCTTCTCAAGCGCAGACTGGCAGGCAATACAAAGCCGAACACCCGGAATTGCCTTACGGCGAGCTTCGGGAATCGCCCGGCCACACTCGTCACAATAGAGCGCACTCTCACCGCTACCAAGCTGACTCCGTGCCCTTTGCACTTCATCTTCAATACTCGCATCTATCTGATCCTGAACAGCGCCGTCCCGTGACCATCCACCAGCCATAGCGTTCTCCGATCATCAATTGAATTGATTCAGCCTAGGGCACAAGAGGGTAGGCCGCCCTCACCTGCCTCATCACAATCCTGGCATCTTCCGGTTTCAAACCCTGCTTTCGCAACTGCGGCATCACCATCGCGCCCACAGCCTTACACCGAGATTGATCAATGCCGTACTTTTGGAACACATCGGCAATGGCCTGCGGTTGGGCATCCGGATTGGTTTTTAGCAGCTTGCCAATGTCGATGGCACAGGCCTGCTCTTCAGGGGCAGTGTTCTGTTTACTACGCCAGATCAGGACAGCCACGATGGCGGCGAAAACACCGATGATCAGAAACTTCATGGCAAGGCACCTTTGTCCCGGCTTTTCCTAGCGAATACCCTGCGCTTGCAGCCACTGACTGATCTGGGCCTGATTCATGGCGCCACTCTGGCGCGCCACCTCCCGGCCGTTCTGGAACAGAATCAGGGTCGGTATGCTGCGAATCGCAAACTGACCGGCCGGCCCGGGGGCTTGTTCCGTATTCAGCTTGGCAAAGCGCACTTTCCCGCGCCAGGCCTTCGCGGCCTGCTCGAACTGGGGCGCCATCATTTTGCACGGGCCACACCAACTGGCCCAGAAGTCCACTAACACAGGCAGATCGCTGCGCCCGGTGTGGGTAGCAAAGGTCTGCTCCGTTAGCTCCAGAACCTGATCCGGCCAAAGCGGTTGTTTGCAGGCGCCACAATTGCCGCCGGAGGACAACTTGTCGGCCGGTACGCGATTCACTTTGTGGCAATGGGGACATACCAGGTGTCGAACGTCAGTCATGATGAACGGGCCTCTGATTGGCTGATGGTAGAAATAATCAGGGCAGGAGAAGAGAAATCAAGAGGCACAAGCACCATGCTACTGTCGATAAAACAGTCGGAATTTACAGCCCCGGCGCCAAGCGGTATCAATGTGTTTCGGTTTTCCGAAGTTTTTTTATAGGAATGTGCCCCAATCTATCAGGTTGCAATTTAAATAAACCATCAGAGGGAATCTTGATGACACAGATTATCGAACAGTTTCTCGAAGTTTCGAGCACTTACCTGCTATCACCCTGCGACAGTGACTGCTGCCACAAATCCGCCGCCTGATCTCGCTGCCCCTGAAACCACCGGGTAATGCCAGGCAACGGCCAGAGTGCTGCCCTCCTCGTTTAAAAAGCTTACCCCCTTGTGTAACGAGCGGGTTCTCCGTAAAAAGGCATAGGAATCACAGCGGCCAACCCTCAGGCAAGGCCATCATCCATCCCAGGAGTGTTAACCGTGATTGTTCGCGAGCGCCCCGGCCCACTCCGGCTGTTGCTGGCCTGGAAAGGGTCTGTTGTCCCCCACATTCTGCCGCACATTCTGCTTACGGGAATGTTTGCAGCCGCCGTTACCTGGGTTTCGCGCCACCACTACCTCGACGGCATGGTCGACTACACACTTCTGCCGTTCACGATCATGGGCATCGCCCTGTCCATCTTTTTAAGCGTGCGCAACACCGCCACCTACGACCGCTGGTGGGAAGCCAGAAAACACTGGGGGCATATGGTGTACGAATTTCGCAGCCTGGCGCGGACTGGCACCATTTACCTGAGCCCGGAGCGACGCCGGGAGCTTCTGACTCGATGCCTCGCTCACGCTCACCTGCTGCGCGGCCAGTTGCGGGGAGAAGATGTACGGTCTGACCTGCCCGGGTCACTGGCACCCGAACTCATTGACCAGGCCCTGAGCACACGCAACCCCGCCGCCTTCATGCTGCACCGGGCCGGAGACGTACTCGCCGAAGCCCACAAGGCGGGCGATCTGGATTCTGTAGCAACCGCGGCCTTAGACCAGCACCTTCATGGCCTCGCGGGCATTCAGGCGGCCTCGGAACGCATTGCCCTCACCCCGTTGCCCTTTGCCTACACCCTGCTGGCTCACCGCACGGCGTATGTGTTCTGCTACCTGCTCCCGTTCGGTCTGGTAGGCGTCGCAGGCTGGTTTACGCCGGTGTTCACCGCCATCGTGGCCTACACGTTTTTCGGGCTGGATCGCCTGTCTGAACAGCTTGAGTTTCCCTTTGGCCGACACACCAACGACCTGCCGCTGGATGCCATCTGCCGCATTCATGAAATCAGTGTTGCCGAAGCCCTGGGCGACCCGGCGCCCGAACCGCTGCAGCCGGTCAAATACCAGTTGCAGTAAGCGCCCGGCAGTTACAACGGCCTGCGCCCGGTTCGCTCCAGCCGCTCGCTCACCCATTTGTGATACAGCTTCGCCAGCGCTGGCCGAATTACCGGCAAACCAATCAGCCAGGCAAGCGGTTTCAGCAGCCAGACCCGCGACATCAACAGAATATAGGCATCCAGTTCCCGGTGGATGTTGCCCTGGCCATCTTCCACATGGAGCTCCTGAAGCGCGGCTTTCGGGTCTATACCACGTTCCTCCAACTCCTCATCACGGCCGGTGATATCCACCCACTCCACCGATTCGCCGGTCCTGCCCGCGAGTCGTTCATAAAGCCTGCGATCCTTGACACAGCTCGGGCAGGCGCCATCGTAGAACACGCGAAGCTGATCGTCTGGTGCCGTCATCGCTATCCCCCCTGTTTGCATCGCGTTCATCTGACTACACGATAAAGCACTGCGTGGCTCCCGTTAACCCTTCGGATCTCAGGCATAACCCGCGAGAGGCTGTACCATCGCCCTGAAATTCCAGGCGCGTATCGATCATTGTCTCGCTCGCATGCTTTTCGATTGCCAGGAGCCTGATCAGCAGGCCGTTCTGCATCATGTTCGGAGCCGAGGCCGCCGCGTGTTCCAGGTTTGCACGACGGTAGACCATATCGGCAATAGCCAGGAAAAAGGTCTGTACCGCGATGCCCCCAAGAGCATTACTCGCAGCCAACTCCGGGTGCCCGCGGTAGGCTGCTGTTACCGAGAGCACCGAACCACTGAGGGAGGTCGCGGCCCCCAGAAGCACGGCTCCGGCGGTTGCTTCACCCAACCCGGTCCGGTCGGCGAGCTGGTCAACACACGTGTGATGCGTGTGCCCGCAATTGCAATGACCAGGGCACAAACGCTGAAAACCACGATGCTCTGCGACAGCGTCCAGCTGTCCAGATCCATGATCGGCAATGTCATCCTCCTGTTGCCTTTGAAGCCTACCGCGCAGCCAACGCGAAACGCGCGACTGCGGACCGTGCGCGTGGCCGGGCAGATAAGAGTCGCTATTGTGAAACAAGCCTGCTTCACGCCCATAGTGGCGAGATCCAGTGCCACCGTACAACCCTTGGCAGGGCTTTCCCATGCCCATTTGCACTGTCACGGTCGCGAATCTGGCTCTCTCGCCGCAGCAGAGATCACAAATCGCCGAGGCAACCACAGCGTCCCACAGCGCCCAAATCGTGGACATCACAGCTGAGGATTTCCGGGTCTATCGGCAGCACATTCCGACCACCCAGATAATCGAGTTTGGGCGGTTTTGCCAGCACCGGGCGATGAAACTGAGCGTGAAAAGGTAATGACTCTGGAAAAGAGGACCAGCTTGCCAAAATAACCGCAATAATAGATCTGTATCGGTTTTCAAGGGGCGGCCCCCTCATGGGCGCCTGACTTACACGGTTCGTTAAAGCTTTCCTGGTAACTGGTAAGTAACTTTGGATCCGTTAGTTACGACGATTTTTTGTCGGATCAATTCGTCCATGATTTTTCCCAACTCATCCTCTTCAAGCTTCTTCATGAACAATGAGTTAATCGAGTTGGAGAGTGTTTTCACCGCTCTTGGCTTGGCAGCGCCACGGACCTTTAGAAACTCAACAATTGCGTCAATTCGCTCTGCCATTGACTTAGAGTTTGAGATTTTGAGGAGGGGAATCTCGGAAATATCCTTTTCTCTCTGGGCATAGATGCGCTTGGTCTTAAGGTGCTTAATCAGCGGATCGAAGCCAGTATCTTTTGAAATTATATGAAAGTAGCAGTCTGGGTCCCTGGCCGCGATGTTTCCCATGTAGAAGGCAATATGAAAATCCAGCGCATTCGGTCCATTTCCCTCAATTTTCACATACTCTGCGTCAGCGCCAAGAGACTGCATGGCACAAGCCAAATCGAATGAGATCTTTACCTGTTTCGAGCCAACGAAAACGATAACTTTAAAACCGTGCCCTTTGAGCATCTCGAGATTTTTTGGTTGAACGTTTTCGAAATCAATCAGTACGTAATTGGTTTTCAAGAATACTTCCTCGCTTCCTTGCAATTCGCCGCCTTACCGACGCATTCAGCGGCTTGTCCGCTGCAATGCGTTGTTATGCGGCCTTCAATGACATATCGTGCAGATCATGTACTTTGCCACTCTTCTGGAACCAGGGCGGGCGGCTTTATCCAAGGATCTTCGACCAACGATTTTTGAAACCAATGGTCACGAAGGTTCGCGTGCTCGGTGATGATCAATTGGAACCCGGGAACCTCATCCTGAGTGAACTTAAGCAATAACTCGAACAGTCGACGCACTGCATCTAGGTCGGCGTCGGCCTCTGTCTTTTGTATTGACCCATCGGCGTCGTTATAGACCTGCTCAGATGGAAAGTAGACCTGGGTAGGCTGATCGATCAGCAGGAATCGAGGAATTGGCCGGTTATTCTTTGCGGCGTAAAGATGCAGCGCAAGCAGTGCCGATAAGTGGTAGGCCAAATGATTTTCGCCGCCTCCAGTCCGCGCCATCGGCACCGGGCGTTCTGGGCGATCGAAAATAATAGTCAACTGTGGCAGGTTTAACCGAGCGGGGTAAGGACTGAACTCGGCGTTAAACTCTTGGATATAACGTGACAGATTTACGGAGATAGTGTTAAGAATCGAGGCTAAGCGCTCGTTGCTGTCATCCGCGCCAATCTGGTCTTCTAGCTGCTTAACCTTGTTGTAAAGACGACGATTCTGTGCTTCCAACTGAGTAAGTTCTTCGTTCGGCAGAAGCGTTTCCAGAAACAGGCTGATGCGACCTACCACGCGCGCTGCCGCATTATTACGGGAGCCCATTTGAGAAATAACCTCGCTAGCCGAGATCGCCGCAGATAACTCTGCTTCCTTCTGCTTAATGGTGCCCGCTATCTCGTCCACTTTGCTAGTCAGTTCGGAAAGGTAGGATTCGAGCTTTGGACGCTGGCCGGTAGCGATGCGCAATTCGCTGTCAAGCGACTTCAATTCGCCGAGCAAGGCCGCCGCGATTGGAGACTCCATCGCTAGGTTTCGTTCGCTGAACGGCCATTGCCATTCGCCGTTGCCTGGGTTTTTCGGCAAAGCCTTGATCGACGCCAGTCGATCCAATTGTTCGGCTGCCTCAGCCTCGTAGCCACCCGCACGCTTGGCAAACTGTCGTGCCGCGTCGATCCTCGATTGGACGTCGCGTCGATCCTGACGCAACTGGCTTAGATCTTCTTCCAAAAGCGAAATCCGGCTGCCGTCGTCGTCGGGTACCATTTCGGGCTTCCACGATAGCGCAGACCTCAGCGCCTCTATGATCCCGCTTCCATTCGTGCTTTCCCCGCCTCTAATGACACCGACGCTTCTGGCTTCCGAATATAGGCCAATGGCCTGCTCGTGAGATGTGTCGATAGCGTTGCGCGCCTGTTCCAACTGCTTTCTGTTAATCCTAAGATCCCGCTGAGCTGTACGTAGA
>Ga0208316_1001415_pt1 | contig 14329 bp, 15 predicted proteins | sample MalvireepMed_231_FD_184240 | JGI IMG/M metagenome (GOLD analysis project Ga0208316, IMG submission 184240) | Marine viral communities from the Global Malaspina Expedition - Malaspina viral metaG DeepMed_231 (SPAdes) (version 2) | ecosystem: Environmental > Aquatic > Marine > Oceanic | place... | reverse complement strand
TTCACCATGGCCTTCAGACCCGCCAGCTGGGCGGCGTCATCGGGCAGGGCGTTGGCCAGGAAGTCCGTGCCGACATTCCAGCCGCCGGGCTGATGGCGATAATTGGCGTCGTTCACATAGGCGAAGGGCACGACCTGGGCCGGGATATAGACCAGCCCCGTCTGCGGATTGAACGCCATGGGATGCCAGTTGTGGGCCCCGAACGGCGCAGGGATCTGCAGGGAAGGGGCGTCGCGATAGCGGGCGCCCGGCGCCTCGACGGGACGTCCGGTGGCCTTGTCCACGCCGGTGGCCCAGGTGATCGGCACATAGGGCTCGGCCGAGATCAGCTCGCCGGTCGCCCGGTCCAGCACATAGAAGAAGCCGTTCTTGGGCGCCTGCATCAGCACCTGGCGCGTCTGGCCTTCGATGGTCAGGTCCGACAGGATGATGTGCTGGGTGGCGGTATAGTCCCAGCTCTCGCCGGGCGTGGTCTGATAATGCCAGACGTACTGGCCGGTGTCGGGCTTGAGCGCCAGGATGGACGAGACGAACAGGTTGTCGCCCTTGCCGTCCGACCGCTTCTCATGGTTCCAGGGCGTGCCGTTGCCGACGCCCACATAGAGCAGGTCGAGCTTGGGGTCATAGGCCATGGCGTCCCAGACCGTCGCCCCGCCGCCGGTGGCCTTCCAGCCCTCGCCGAACCAGGTGCCGGCCGCCTTTTCCGCCAGGACCGCGTCGGACGCCGCCCCGTCGGGCTGGCCGTCGGGATTGGGGGCGGTGAAGAAGCGCCAGATCAGGGCGCCGGTGTCGGCGTCATAGGCCGACAGATAGCCGCGCACCCCGTATTCCGCGCCGCCATTGCCGATCAGCACCTTGCCCTTGATGACCCGCGGGGCGCCGGTGATCGTGTAGGGCTTGGCCGTATCGGTGGTCTGGACCGACCAGGCCTCGGCGCCGGTGTCGGCGTCCAGCGCGATCAGGCGGCCATCGAGGGCGCCGACAAATACTCTGCCGCCCCAGACCGCGACCCCGCGATTGACCACGTCGCAGCAGGCGTCGAAGGCCTTCTCCCCGGCGACCTCGGGATCATAGGACCATTTCAGCGCCCCGGTGACGGCGTCGAAAGCATAGACCTTGGACCAGGCCGTGGTGGTGTAGAGCACCCCGTCCTTGACGATCGGCGTGGCCTCCTGGCCGCGGTCGGTGTCGAACTCATAGGACCAGGCCAGGCCCAGTTCGCCTACCGACTCGGCGTTGATCTGGGTCAGCGGACTGAACCGCTGCTCGGAATAGGACCGGCCATAGGAGAGCCATTCGGCGTTGGTCTCGGCCGCCTCCAGGCGGGCCTGGTCGACATCCCTGGGGCCGGCCGCCTCCTGGCAGGCGCTGAGCAGACCTGCGCAGGCGAGCGCGATCAGGGTGAACTTGAGTTGCATGGCGGCCCTCCCCGGCCAGGCCGCGTCTCCGGCCTTTTAAGCTTTACTATGGCGTGCGCTCGGCCTCAGGCAATCCTCAGCCGATCCCTGATCGGCCGCGTCGATCGGCGAAGGCCGCCGCCAGAGTCACGGCCAGGAAGGCCCCAATGGCCGAGACGCCGGTTCCCAGCGGGTCGGCCTCGGCCGGCAACAGCATGGCGATGATCTGAAGCGCCACCAGGAAGCCGATAAACACGGGCGCGGCGACCGCCCCCAGCCCCTGGCGACCCCGGCTCCAGCCCCAGGCGCTCGCGGCCATGGCGATCAGGCCGATCTCCACCGCCTGCTCCGGGACCGGGTAATCCCAAAGCCCCAGGCCGACCTTCGGCCCGCCGAACCACAGGGCGAGGTCGGGCCGATGGACCAGGAAATCCAGCAGCCAGTGGGAAAACACCACCGCCCCCACCATCATCGCAGCCGCCCAGGGCAGCCGTAGCGCAAGCCGCGCGGCCAACGCGCCGAGCACCGACCAGCCCGCCGCGGCAGGCAGGGAATGGGTGTAGGGCATGTGCTCAAGCACCAGGGCGTTGCCCGGCAGGTCGGCGTCGATGGAGAAGCGCTCGGCGCCGGTGATGATCAGGGCGCCCCAGCCCACATCCACCAGCTGGGCGGCCAGGGCGTAGGCCCAAAGCGGGGCTCTGGGCTCAACCGCCTTGGCGGCGATGGCGGCGGCGTAGTGACCCACGAACATGATCGGTCCCTCCCCAGGGCGCCCCATCAGGGACCCCCGGCGGGCCATGGTCAAGCCTTGGCCGTTAACCCCTGACTCAGGTCTGAGAAACCCCGCCTTTACCGGCGACCTGTATCAATCCGCGACAAATGAGCCCCGTCCGAAGAGGCGGGCGTCCGGTACAGATGGTGTCTTCAGATGACCAAAACGGTCCTTGTCGTCGATGATGATCCGACCCAGCGCAGGCTGATCCAGGCCGTGCTGGAGCGCGAAGGCTTCGCCGTGGCCCACGCCGAGTCCGGCGACGCGGCCATCGACCACCTGATGGCCGGCGCCAAGGTGGATCTGATCCTGCTGGACCTGGTCATGCCCCGGCTCTCGGGCCAGGAAGCCCTGAAGGAGATGCGGGTCCGCGGCTTCCACCAGCCGGTGATCGTGGTCACCGCCCAGGGCAGCATCGACACCGTCGTCCTGGCCATGCAGGCCGGCGCCTGCGACTTCTTCGTCAAGCCGGCCAGCCCTGAACGGATCATGGTCTCCATCCGCAACGCGCTCTCCATGGGCGATCTGCGCGGCGAGGTGGACCGCCTGAAGAAGCACAAGACCGGCCGCTTCACCTTCGCCGACATGGTCGGCGGCTCGGCGCCCATGACGCTGGTCAAGCGCATGGGCGAGCGGGCGGCCAAATCGACCATCCCCATCCTGATCACCGGCGAGAGCGGCGTCGGCAAGGAGGTCATCGCCCGCGCCCTGCACGGCTCGTCGGATCGCTCGGGCAAGGCCTTTGTCGCCGTCAACTGCGGCGCCCTGCCCGAGAACCTGGTGGAATCCATCCTGTTCGGACATGAGAAGGGTAGCTTCACCGGCGCGACCGACAAGCACCTGGGCAAGTTCCAGGAGGCCAATGGCGGCACCCTGTTCCTGGACGAGGTGGGCGAACTGCCGCTCGACATGCAGGTCAAGCTGCTGCGCGCTCTGCAGGAGAGCGAGATCGATCCGGTGGGCGCCAAGCGCTCGGTGAAGGTCGATGTGCGCATCGTCTCGGCCACCAATCGCGACCTGTCCCAGGCCGTAGCCGAGGGCCGGTTCCGCGAGGACCTGTTCTATCGCCTCAATGTCTTCCCCATCGAGGCCCCGGCCCTGCGCACCCGCAAGGACGACATCCCTGCCCTGGTCGAGCACTTCATCCGCCGCTTCAACGTGGAGGAGGGCAAGAAGGTGGTGGGCTGCGCCCCCGAGACCCTGCAGCACCTGCTGGCCTTCGACTGGCCCGGCAATGTCCGGCAGCTGGAGAACGCCGTCTACCGGGCCATCGTCCTGTCGGACTCCCCCTATCTGCAGCCCTTCGACTTCCCGGCCATCTCCGGGATGGTGGCCCCGCCGCCCGAGCCTGTCGCAACCGCTCCGGCCTCGGCCCCCATCTCGCCCGACGCGGCTCGGGAGCTGATGGCCGAGTTGCCTAAGGATGCGCCGGTGCGGATCCTCGACGAGCGCGGCCACCTGCGCACGCTGGAAGACATCGAGCGCGACCTGATCCAGCTGGCCATCGAAATCTATGCCGGCCACATGAGCGAGGTCGCCCGGCGCCTGGGGATCGGCCGCTCCACCCTCTACCGCAAGGTCCGCGAACAGGGCCTGGACGGGGTGATCGGCGGCTCCGAGGACGGCGAGACCGAGGCGGCCTGAAGGCTGAGCCTCGCAATCCCCGATCTCGTCGCTCCGATCTCGTCATGCTCGCCCTTGTGGCGAGCATCCCTGTCGAGGGCAGGCGCCAGCGTCGCGAGGGATCCTGGCGCAAGGCCCAGGATGACGGCGGCGGGGGATGGACGCGCCTGCGGCGCGTAGGACCTCGGACTTAGTCGTCAGTCTCAGGCGGTTTGCGGCCGAAACCGCGGCGGGTCATGGGCTTTTTCTCGCCCTTGGCCTTGGCCGAAATCTCCTTGAGCTTCCGGTGCTGCAGGGCCGAGAGCGCCTGGCCCGGCGCGCCCTTTTCGGGATCGCCGAAGGCGCGGCCATAGGTCTTCACCCGGTCTTCCACCGAACCCAGGAACTCGCCTTCCCATTCGGAGAGCTCCACGCCGGCGCGCACGGCCTCGCGCTGGACGCGCTTGAGCGCGTTCAGCGCGGCCCGTTTGGCCTGGGCCCGGGGGTCTGGAGCCTTACGCTTCAAATCTCTCCGAGCGCCGAGAGATAGAGGTCTAGGATAGCCTCTTCCTCCTGACGCTTGGCGCGGTCCTGTTTGCGCAGGCGGACCACCTTGCGCAGCACCTTGACGTCAAAGCCGTTGCCCTTGGCTTCGGCGAAGACTTCCTTGATCTGCTCGGCGATCTCGGACTTTTCCAGCTCCAGGCGCTCGATGCGCTCGATGATGCTCTTCAGCTGCCCCTGGGCGGTGGTGTTCAGAATGTCGATGTGGGCGCTGTCGTCAGCCATGGAAACGCGTCTTCCGAGTCGAGGGTGGTTTGAAGCGCCGGACCCTACCTCGCATCGGCGCCGAACGAAATCCGTCTGGAGGTCACAGGCTGAACTCCCCTAGGGTTGTGATCATTCGCCAGCGGAGGCCGCCATGACCGACACCCCACGCCACCGACCCACCAAGGAAGAGGCCGAGGCCGCCGTCCGCACCCTCATTCAATGGGCCGGGGACGACCCGGACCGCGAGGGCCTGACCGAGACGCCGGGCCGGGTCACCCGCTCCTATCGCGAGCTGTTCGCCGGCTATGAGACCGACCCACGCGAATATCTGGAACGCACCTTCGAGGAGGTCGGCGGCTATGACGAGATGGTCGTGCTGCGCGATATTCGGGTGGTCAGCTTCTGCGAGCATCACATGCTGCCGGTGATCGGCCGAGCCCATGTGGGCTATCTGCCCACCAACCGGGTGGTCGGCATCTCCAAGCTGGCCCGGGTGGTGCATGGCTTCGCCCGTCGGCTGCAGATCCAGGAAAAGCTCACCGCCGAGATCGCCGGCGCCATCCACGACATCCTGCGCCCCAAGGGCGTCGGCGTGCTGATCGAGGCCGAGCATTCCTGCATGACCATGCGCGGGGTGAATACGCCGGGCTCGACGCTCACCACCTCGACCCTGCTCGGCGAACTGCGCGACGATCCCCGCACCCGCCAGGAATTCCTGGAGCTGGTCCGCGGGCGGTGAGGATGAAACCACCCCATCACCGTCATGGTCGGGCTTGACCCGACCATCCATGCACACAGGCCGACCGCGGTGATCATGGACCCTCGGGTCAAGCCCGAGGGTGACGGCGGGAAGAGGTCAGGCGCAGAGCAGTCCGTGGGCCTCGAGCGCCGGGCGCAGGGCGGCCGGGTCGGTGAAGTGGTGGGTGTTCAGCCCGAAGGCCTTGGCCGCGGCGATATTGGCCGCGCTGTCGTCCACGAACAGGATGTCGCCCGCCGCATGGCCGAACCGCTCGCAGGCGATGGCGTAGATGCGCGGATCGGGCTTGATCAGCTTCTCTTCGGCCGACACCACATAGCCCTCAAGGCGCGCAAAGGCCGGGCTCATGGCGATGACCCCGTCGAACACCTCATGGGACATGTTGGTCAGGCCAAACTGCGGCACGCCGGCCGCGTGCAGGGCCTCAATGGCGGCTTCGGTCTCGGGGATGGTTCCAGAGAACATCTCCCACCACCGCTCCTCCCAGGCGAGGATTTCCGCCTCATATTCCGGGAAGCGCTCGACGAGGCCTTTGCGGTTCTCTTCGAAGGTGACGCCCAGGTCGTGGTTCACATGCCAGATCATGGTGCAGACATGCGAAAGGAACCGGTCCAGGTCGGCCGGCTCCTTGAAAATCTTCGCATAGAGCGTGCGTGGATCCCAGCGGACCACCACATTGCCAATATCCCAGAGGACCGCCTTGGGCATCTCCGGGCGCCGGCCGCGCCTAGCCCTGCTTGGCTTTGAAGCGCGGGTCCGTCTTGTTGATGACGTAGACCACGCCCTTGCGGCGAACGAGCTTGCAGTCGCGGTGACGCGTCTTCAGCGACTTCAGCGAGCTTCTGACCTTCATGAGCTTGTCTTCGCGCGTCGCCGCGCGCCGTCCTTCAGAGGGTTACAAACAGAGCCGGCGCATATACGGGCCACGCCTTACGGAGTCAACGGGGCGTCGCATTGAGGGGCCGCGACGCCATGCCCTGGCTTGCGGCCCCGGCCCAAAGGCGCGAGGCTCCGCCCATAAGAAAAAAGTCATGGGAGGATCATTCATTATGTCTGCGACCATTAATCCGAACGGAACCTTGAAAGGCAAGGTCGCCCTGGTCACCGGCGCCAGCCGCGGCATCGGCGAGGCCATCGCCGCGCGCCTAGCCATGGAGGGCGCCAAGGTCGTCGTCTCGGCTCGTACGGCCCAGGAGGGCGAAAGCCGCCTGCCCGGCACGCTGGCCCATACGGTGGAGCGGCTGAAGGCCGCCGGCGCCGAGGCCGTCCTGGTCAAGGCCGACCTCGCCCAGGCGTCGGAGCGCGAGCGGCTGGTGGAGGAGGCCGAGGCTGCCTTCGGCCCCATCGACATCCTGATCAACAACGCCGCCATCACCTATTTCATGCCGGTCCAGGACTTCACCGAGAAGCGCTTCAAGCTGATGATGGAGGTGCAGGTCTATGCGCCCTTCCACCTGGCCCAGCTGGTCATGCCCGGCATGCGCGAAAAGGGCTGGGGCTCGATCGTCAACATCTCGTCCCCGGCAGGCATCCATCCCAAGCAACCCTATTCCGGCGGCCGCGGCGGCACGGTCTATGGCCTGTGCAAGGCCGCGCTTGAGCGGTTCACCACGGGCCTCGCGTCTGAGGTCCAGGGGGATGGGATCGCGGTCAATGTGGTCTCGCCGGGCCTGGTGGACACCCCTGGCGTCGCCGTCCACGGCCTGATCAACGAGCAGACCAAGGATCGGGTGCAGCCCATCGAGTTCATCGCCGAGGCCGTCTATCAGCTGGCCAAGGCCGATGCGAAATCCATGACCGGCCGGGTGGACTATGCCGAACCCCTGCTCAAGGAGCTGGGGATCAAGCCGTCCGAACTGGTCTAGGCGGCCCTAGGCGCTAGTCCTCGAGAAGGGCCTGGAAGGCTGGCGAGAGCCGCTCTTCCAGGCCCTTTTTCGTATGGATCAGGAACCGCGCGGGAACGTCGTGGGCCGCGCAGAGCGCCAGGCCTTCTTCGGGCCCCACCACTGACAGCAGGGTGCACCAGGCGTCGGCGACCATGGCCTGGCCGTTCAGCGCGCTGACACAGGCCACGCCGCTCTCGCTGGGTCGGCCGGTGCGGGGATCGAGGGTATGGGCGAGCCTGCGGCCCTCATGGATCATGTAGCGGCGATAGTCGCCGGAGGTGGCCACCGACAGGCCGCACAGGGCCAGCAGGATCGGCGTCTGGCTTTCAACCTCGCCTTCCAGCCGCTCCAGCGCCACCCACCAGGGCTGGCCGTCGGGCTTCAGTCCCTCGCCACGCAGTTCGCCGCCGACCTCCAGCAGGAAGTCGCGCACACCCAGCCGCAGCAGCGCACGGGCCGCCTCATCGACCCCGAACCCCTTGGCGATGCCCGACAGGTCCAGGCTGATCCCCCCCGGTTGGCGCAGGCGGCGACCGACGGGATCGAAGTCCAGCCTGTCCCAGCCGGCTCGTGCGTGGGCCTCGGCGATCATCTGCGCCGTCGGCGGGACAGCGATCGGTCCTGGCGGCCCAAAGCCCCAGAGGTCGGTCAGGCGGCCGACGGTGGGGTCAAACGCCCCCTGGCCCAGGGCCGCCATCTCCAGGGCGCAGGCCATCACCTGGGCGAAGCCCTCAGGCAGGTCCTGCCAGGCGCCGGCCGGGGCGCGGTTGAACGCGCTGATATGGGAGGCCGGCTCCCAGGTGCTCATCTGCGCCACCACACGGTCCAGGCGATCCTGGACCGTTCGGGCCAGTACCTGGGCGCCAAGACCCGGCAGGGTGATCGCCTTGAGCGTCCAGGTGACACCCATGGCGGCGCCGGAGGCTTCCACCTCCAGCCCACCGACCTGAGGCGCCAGGTCTTCAGGCAGGGTCAGGGGCACGGCGACCCGATGTGCGGGGCCGGCGCGCACGGATGAAGGAGCCTGGGGCGCCAAGCGGCCTATTCCGGCAGGACTTCCAGGGTGCCCACATAGACCGCCATGCGTTCGGCGCCCTCGATCGGGCTCTTGCCGCCACGCACCTCGGCCTCCATCCAGTACATGCCCGGCTCCTCCCAGCTGATTTCCAGCAGGCCGTCGTCGGCGGTGGTGAGCTTCATCTCACCCGGATCGTCGCGATAGCGGCCGGCGCCGCGGATCACGGTGACCTCGACGCCCGAAGCCGGCTGGCCATCCAGCAGCATGCGGAACTGCGCCGTCTCACCGGCGAACAGGTCGTTGGGATGGGTGACCGGGGCGAGCTCCAGGCCCTTGCCGGTGGGCGCCAGGGCCTCGGTGGTGGGCTCGCCCACTGTGGCGAAGGTTTCGATGCGGCGCTGAGAGTGGGTGATCTTGACGTCGGTGGCCTCGGCCGGGATGGCGGTAGCCAGATCAGCGGCCGCCCCGCGCCAGCGCTTCTGTTCGCCGGCCAGCTTGTAAGAGGCCATGACGCCGTCGCCGACGCTGGCGATGCGGTAGGTGCCGGGCTTGGAAAGCCGCACGTCGAAGGTCGAGCGGTACTTGCCGGTGGCCGCATTCTGGTGGGCCACAGCCGCCCCGTCGGGCCCGGTGATGACCAGGCCGTCCAGGCGCATGGGCACATGCTCGAAGACGAACAGGTCGTTGGAGACCGCCGCATCCACCGTCACCCAGGGATCGGTCCCCGACAGGACGGTCATCGAGGGCAGCATCCACTGCCGGTGGGCCTGGGCGGCCATGGGGGCGGCCAGCATGGCGGCAAGCGCCGCAGCGGCGCAGAGGGGACGAAGCAGGGTCTTCATGGCGCGTCTCTCCGGGATTCTATTGAAAGGGATCAGGGCTTGAGGCTGAGGCTGACGGCGCCGAGCTCGGTCTCGCCCTTGGCCTGGCCGGTTGCGGCGGCCTTGGGCGGCCACTGGAAGGGGATGCGGACCATTTCGCGGCCGCCGACCTCGCGGGCGGCTTCCACCACCAGATTGTACTGGCCGGCCGGAAGAGTCCCGAGCGGCGCCTTGCCGCCGACGAACTTCACCTGATGGCGACCGGGCGCCTTGGTGGCGCCGCTGACGCCGTCGGCCGGCAGGGTCATGGCCCTGCCCGCCCGCCGCCACCATTGGCGCATATCCTTCAGCCAGGTCTCACCTTCGCTGTTGCGAAGCTTGATGTCGTACCAGACCGCGAGCGTCTTCACCGCCGTCTGGTCGGGCTTCTCCACCCAGATGGCCACATAGGGGTTGTGATACTCAGCCACCGACATGCGGGGGATTTCCACGCTGAGGTTCAGCTCGGCGGCGGCGGCCGGGCCAGCCATCAGGCCGGTGAGAACGGCGGCGGAAGCAAGTCGGCGCATAGGCGAAGATCCGTTCAGTGAATAAAGAGCAGGGCGAGCAGCAGGGGGATGATCAGGCCGGCCCCCACCAGGGGCCAGGTGGAGCGGCGGGCGTGAGAATGCAGCTGCAGCAGGATCAGGCCGGTAATGCAGAACACCACGCAGCCGATGGCGAAGACGTCGAGAAACCACATCCAGGCCACACCTGTGTTGCGACCCTTGTGCAGGTCGTTGAGGTAGGCGACCACGCCCCGGTCGGTGCGCTCGTAGATGACCTCGCCCACCGCGGTGTCGAGGCTCAGCCAAGCGTCGCCGCCGGGCCGCGGCAGGGCGAGATAGGCCTCGCCCGGCGACCATTCCGGGGCCGCGTCGGCAGGCAGGCTCACCTTGAGTTCCTCGCCGATCCAGGCGCGCACGGGATCGGGCAGAGGGAGCCTGCCTGCCGACGCGGCCTGCGCCAAGGCCAGGAGGTCGGCCGGCAGCTCGGCCGTCTGCTCGCTCACCCGCGGGGTGGCGGGAATCGAACCGGCATGGTTCAGCGTGATGCCGGTGATGGCGAACAGCAGCATGCCGATCAGGCAGATGGCCGCGCTGATCCAGTGCCAGCGCAGGATCTGGCGCATAACGCCGGCCCGTCGCTGCGCCTGGCGCTTGGCCCGAGCGCGGGCCTCGGCGGCGTCTGGCGCCGCAGCAACTTCACCCAGCCGTTCAGACGTCGACATTCACCGAAACCCACCACACCCCGCGCACTTGCGACTAGCTCGCACTAGCAAGCCCCCTGCGAGGCCACAAGCTTTTTGCGATTTATTCTCAGCCCAGCCAATAAGATTTCACCGTGTCCCGCGGAACCGGCGGGCCGCTTGGGCTTTTCTTCCTCGCAGGCGAGGCCGTGATCCCCCCCACCGACCTCGCCCTAGCGTCCTGAAGCCCCGGGCCTGCAAAGGTCCGGGGTTTCCCATATCCGCCGCCACGCGCGATCGCGCGATTGAGGCGCCGGCCAAGGAGCCCTAGGATTGGCCATGGACCGACGCTCCTTTCTCGTTCTGCTTGTCGCCGGCTGCGCGGACCCCGCCGCCAACCTCGGGCCGCAGCTGGCCCTGGGTCCCGGCGTCCCCACACCTTCCCGGCCCGAACCCGCCATCGACCTGCCCCCATCGGGCAGCCCGACCTTCGACGCCTGGCTGAAGGACTTCTACGTCAAAGCGGTCAAGGCTGGTCTGCCCTCGGAGCTGCTGGACCGGGAGTTGCGCGGCCTGACGCCCAACGATCGCATTTCGGCGCTGGATTCCCGGCAGCCGGAGTTCTCGCGCCCGGTCAGCGACTATATCCGCGGCGTGGTCACCGACGACCGGATCGCCATCGGCGCCCGGAAGCGCGACGCCCTGCCCGCCCTGGCCGACATCGAGGCGCGCCATGGCGTGCCACGCAATGTTCTGGTGGCCATCTGGGGCCTGGAATCCGGGTTTGGCGCCATCCTGGGAGATTTCGATGTCGTCCGGTCCATGGCCACCCTGGCCGCCGACGGACGCCGGCGGGAATTCGCCGAAGACCAACTGATGGCCGCACTGAAGATCATCGGCTCGGGCGAATTCCCCCGGTCACGCCTGGTGGGCTCCTGGGCCGGCGCGATGGGCCAGACGCAGTTCATCCCGACCACCTTCCTGGCCACCGCCATCGACGGCGACGGCGACGGCCGCCGCGACCTTTGGAACTCTTCGGCCGACGCCCTGGCCTCGGCCGCCAACCTGCTGTCCAAGGCCGGCTGGCGCCGCGGCGAGAGCTGGCACCGGGAAGTCACCGTGCCGAGCGGTTTTGACTACGGCCTGACCGAAGGCCCGCGCGAGACGCCATCCTGGTGGGCGCAGTATGGTGTCGTCCCGGCCGATGGTCGTCCCATTTCACCCGCCGATCAGAACGCGCCGGCCGAGCTGATCGCCCCTTCGGGGGCCGCAGGTCCGATGTTCCTGGCCTTCCACAACCACTTCATGATCCGGCGCTACAACAATTCGACAGCCTACGCCCTGGGCGTAGGGCTGCTGGCCCAGCGCCTGGGCGGAGAAGGTCGGCTGGTCCGCGACTGGCCGCAGGAGACGCCGCTGGCGCTCGCCGACCGCACCGCGGCACAGACCGCGCTCAACCAGCTCGGCTTCGACGCCGGCGCGCCGGACGGCATTGTGGGGGTCAATACCCGCAAGGCCCTGCGGGCCTATCAGCAGGCCCGCGGCCTGGTGGCCGACGGTTATCTGTCGCTGGAAATGGTCCGCCGCCTCCGCTCTGAGGCCGGCGCACAACCCTGAGCCTGGCCCGACGCCAGCCCCTTATTGTCCGGACTCGTCCCGGCGCTCGAGCGTCGCCATGGCCGCATCGGCCCGTGTCGCCGGCTCGGGGTCGGCGTTCCGGAGTTGGGGGTTGCGGAAGGCGAAGTAGAGCAGGCCCACCATGATCGCGGCGTTCAGGGCGAACGGCGCCCAGTGGATCAGCTGGTAGAGCCAGACGAAAAACGGGGCCAGCACCACATTGACGCCGTTGACGGCGGCGATGGCGCCGGCCACCCGGGCCTGTTCGCCCATGTTTACCGCCAGGGAGGAGCCGGCCGTGAAGCCCGGGCGGGCGAAGCCGAAGCCGAGGCTGGCGATCGCATAGCCGCCCACCACGGCCCAGTAGTTGGGCGAAAGCGCAACGATCACATTGCCCACTGCCGCCACGGCGACACCCCAGCGCAGCAGCTGGCGCGGGGTCATCTCGAACATGCGGATGATGCCCCACTGGGCGAGCAGGCCGGCCATGGCGCCGAACATCATGGCGATGGCGATGAAGCCCTGGGCCGCGGCGGGCGACAGGGCCAGCTTGTCGATGATCAGGAAGCCCAGCGTCTGACCTTGGGCCGTCTGGCAGGCGGCGACCAGGAAGCCATAGACCAGGAACGGCGTGACCCGCGGATCGCGCCACATGGGCGTTTCCTTGACCCCGGGATTGGCCTTTCGGACCTCGGCCTCGGCGTCGGTGCGCGCCCGGGTCTCACCGGCGAAGGGGCTCTCGGGCAGGTAGCGATAGACGATGAACAGCATCACCGCCGCGATCATGGCGAAGCCGAACAGCGGCCCTGACAGGCCCAGGAAGGGCAGGATCAGCAGCGGCGCCAGGAAGGGGCCGATGACGGTGCCGAGACCGAAGGCGCCGGCCAGGCTGGACATCGACTGGGTGCGCTTCTCGGGCGCGGTATGCTCGGCCACATAGGCCTGGGTGGCCGGATTGGACGCTGCGCCAAACAGGCCGAACAGCGCCCGGGCGAACAGGAAGAAGACGAAGATCACCATGGGCGTCGCCCAGTGGCGCAGGCCGGCGTTCACCACCAGGCCGCAGCAGATCATCGAGACCATGAAGCCGGTCAGGCCGACCAACATCAGCGGCTTACGGCCATATCTGTCCGAGGCCTTGGCCCAGAAAGGCGAGGAGAAGGCCCATAGCAGGGCCGAAAGCGAGAAGACCGCCGCCACCAGGGGATCGGGAATGCCGATCGAGCGGCCGATGGCCGGCAGCACCGAGATCAGCCCTGTATTGCCCATGGCCGTGGCCAGCGAGACCCCGAAGATGATCGCGAAGGATCGCTTGGGAAGCACCACGGGGAGAGCGGGGGAGCCGGACATGTGACCGCTGTTAATGCGGCGCGCCACCGCAGGCAATTGCGATTACCGCACACCGGCCATTAAGCATTAACCCCGATGCTCCGGCAGGATTAGCCGGGGGCCAAACGTCGTCATGTTTCAGATCATCGGGATCGTTCTGCTGTTCGCCATGGTGTTCGGCAGCTACATCATGGCCGGCGGCAATATGGGGATCATCCTCCACGCCCTGCCCCACGAGATGATGGCGATCGGCGGCGCGGCCGTGGCCGCCTTCCTGATCAGCCACTCCATGACGGTGCTGAAGGGCGTTGGCGGCGGTCTGGCCAAGGCCTTTGCCGGCCCCAAGTGGAAGGCCTCGGACTATCGCGACCTCTTGTCCCTGCTCTTCCTGCTGACCAAGACCATGAAGTCCAAGGGCGTCATCGCCCTGGAGAGCCATATCGAGAACCCCGGCGAGAGCACGATCTTCTCCCGCTATCCGAAGATCACCAAGGACCACTTCGCCGTGGACTTCATCTGCGACACCCTGCGGATGATGACCATGAACCTGGAAGATCCCCACCAGGTCGAAGACGCCATGGAAAAGCAGCTCGAAAAGCACCACCACGAGGCCCTGGCGCCCGCCCACGCCCTGCAGAACACCGCCGACGCCCTGCCCGCCCTGGGTATCGTCGCCGCTGTGCTCGGCGTGGTGAAGACCATGGGCTCGATCTCCGAACCGCCGGAAGTGCTCGGCGGCATGATCGGCGGCGCCCTGGTCGGCACCTTCCTCGGCGTGTTCCTGGCCTATGGACTGGTGGGGCCGCTGTCGTCGCGACTCAGCGCCGTGGTCGAGGAGGAGGCCTCCTTCTACAAGATCATTCAGGCCGTGCTGGTGGCGCATCTGCACGGCAACGCCGCCCAGATCTCCGTCGAGATCGGCCGTGGGCATGTGCCCAGCGGCGCCCAGCCAAGCTTCCTAGAGCTGGAAGAGGCCCTGTCCGCCATCCCGGCCGAGGCGTGACCGGCCGGGCTTTCGTGGTGAAATCGCGGGACGGCGGGGCCGCGGCGAAAAAAGTGATCACAGCTGCGTGATTTATCCCCTTGCCCCCGGACCAAACACCGGCATATTCCTGCACTGCGCAGCGATGC
>Ga0208316_1001412_pt1 | contig 14359 bp, 13 predicted proteins | sample MalvireepMed_231_FD_184240 | JGI IMG/M metagenome (GOLD analysis project Ga0208316, IMG submission 184240) | Marine viral communities from the Global Malaspina Expedition - Malaspina viral metaG DeepMed_231 (SPAdes) (version 2) | ecosystem: Environmental > Aquatic > Marine > Oceanic | place... | reverse complement strand
AGCTTGGCCAGGCCTTCCAGGGTGGTTTCGGGACGATTGCACTCGTCGCGATCGACCGTGTAGTCGACGATGGTCTCTTCCTTCGTCTCCTTGTTGACCTGCTTCATCTTGGTCTTCATGGGGACGATTTCGTCCTTGAACTTCTGCGCCTGCTGGGCCGCAGCCATCCGCTGCTGGGATTCCAGCGAGTACTGGTCCTGATACTCACGGCTGATGTTGTAGCGCTCGGCGACGATGTCGGCGGTGTCGATCATCGGCATGAAGATGGCCGGATACTCTTTCACCAGGGCCGGGTCGATATTGTCGCGACCGCCGCCGCCGCCGGGGATCGACAGGGACTCCACGCCGCCGGCGACGACCGCATCGGCGCCGTCGTTGCGCACATAGTTGGCCGCCGTGGCGATGGTGTTCAGCCCCGACGAGCAGAAACGGTTGACCGTGGAGCCGGAGGTGGTGATCGGCAGGCCGGCGAGCAGGGCCACCTGGCGCCCGAGATTGCCCGCGCCATGGGACACATTGCCCATAATGCAGTCTTCGATCTCAGAAGCGTCGATTCCCGAACGCTCAACGGCGTGTTTCACCGCATGCGCGCCCATGCTCATGGTCGGGGTCATGTTGAAGCCCCCGCGGCCCGACTTGGCGAGCCCCGTGCGGGCATAGGAAACGATAACGGCTTCGCGCATACGAAATTCTCCCAAATGAATGCGATCCGGCGGCCCGCTTGTGCTGCGGTCGCCTGGCTATGATCGCGGCAACCTTTGCATCCCGCGAGGGAAATGGCTAGGGACGGACTGCGCCCGTGGTCTCGTCCCGGGTCCATGGGAAGCAGCCTATGATCGTTGAAAAGCCCTCTCGTTTCGGAGGCTTGGCGGCCCTTCTGGTGGTCGTCGGCCTTACCCTGGCCGCCTGCGGCGATCGCGGGGGCGATGATCGCCCGCCTCAACCCGGGGACGAGGCCGTCGCCCGGGTCGATGGCAAGGCGGTCTGGGCCTCCGACGTCAAGCGCGAGGCCGTGGCCCAGGGGCTGATCGGCGAGGGCGAACCGCTGGATATCTCCTCGGACCTGTTCCGCCGGGTGCTGGATGAGGTGATCGACCAGAAGCTGCTCGCGGCCGAGGCCCTGTCGCGCAATCTGGACGAGGATCCGGTGGCCCAGCGCCGCCTGGCCGCCGCCCGCGAACGCATCCTGGGCGACATGCTGGTGGAGAGCGTCGTCTCCGACGCGGTCAATGAGAACGCCATTCGCGGCCTTTATCAGGAGCAGCTCAAGCTCGCCCGCCAGTCTGAGGAAATCCGCGCCCGCCAGATCATGGTGGCCACGCAGGCGGAGGGCGAGGCGGTCAAGAATCTGCTGACCACCGGCGCCTCCTTCGAGGCCCTGGCCATGGAGCGTTCCACCGACGCGGCCACCCGGTTCAACGGCGGCGACCTGGGCTATTTCACCACCGATGTGATGCCCGAGGCCTATGAGGGCGCGCTGAAAGACGCCAAGACCGGCGAGGTCGTCGGCCCCTTCGAGGTCGAAGGTGGCTGGGCCGTGGTCCGCATCGAGGACCGTCGCCTGGAGGAGCCGATCACCCTGGAGGCCGCTCGCCCGCAGATCATCCGCTTCCTCACCTATGATCAGGTCCGCGACCTGCTGGAGAAGCTGCGCGGCCGCGCCAAGGTCGAGACGCTGATCGGCGCCGGCGAAGACGTGCCCGGCGCGCCGGTGGAGCCTGCCGATGCGGCGCCTGAAGCGGCGAAGACGCCTGCGCCCGACGCCAAGGCGCCCGCACCCCAGGCGTCCGCGCCCAAGACCCCCGCCCCCAAGAGCCCAGAGGCCAAGTAATGGCGCGCAAGGATAGCGACCCGGCCAAGGCGCCGAAACCGGCGGCGACCTCCGCCAAGGCCGCCCCCCGCGGGAGCGAGAGCGTCACCGAGGCCGTCGGCCAGAAGATCGAGCGCGCCCTCGACCCCCTGGCCAGCGCCATCAAACGCGCCGCCCTCAAGCGGGCCGACAAGACCAGCCGCGCCCTGGACGCCCCGACTCAGGCGCCCAAGCCCGCCAAGGGCGCTCTGCCCGTTTCCCCCCTGGTCGTGCCGTTTCCCGCCATGGTCCCCGTGGCCGGCGTGAGCCTGGCGACCGGCCGGGCCGGCTTCTACAAGCATGAGCGCGACGACCTGCTGGTCATGAGCTTCGATCCCGGCACGACGGCGGCCGGCGTCTTCACCCGCCACAAGGTGGGGTCGGCCCCGGTGGACTGGTGCCAGAAGCAGCTGGCCGCCACCAAGGGGACCGAGGTCCGCGCCCTGGTGGTCAACGCCGGCTGCGCCAATTCCTTCACCGGCAAGCCGGGGGCCGATGCGGTGCGTCGGGTGGCCTCGGCCGTCGCCAAGCGGTTCGATTGTCGCCAGCGCGATGTGATGGTGGCCTCCACCGGCGTGATCGGCGTGCTGCTGGACGACGCCAAGATCACCCAGCGCCTGCCGGAGGTGGAGCAGAAGCTGACGCCGGACGGCTGGGCTGGGGCGGCCCGGGCCATCATGACCACCGACACCTTCCCAAAGGGGGCCGTGGCTGAGGCCGAGATCGACGGGACCAAGGTGCGGATCGCCGGCATCTGCAAGGGCTCGGGCATGATCGCGCCGGACATGGCGACCATGCTGGCCTTCGTGGTCACCGATGCGGCCATCGCCGCGCCGGCCCTGCAGAGCCTGGTGAACCTCTATGTGCGCACCACCTTCAACTGCGTGACGGTGGACGGCGACCGCTCGACCAACGACACCCTGATGCTGTTCGCCACCGGGCAGTGCGGCGCGCCGAAGATCTCCCGGGCCGGCGACAAGCGCCTGGCCGACTTCCGCGACAAGCTGGAGGGGGTGCTGATGGACCTCGCCCAGCAACTGGTGCGCGACGGGGAGGGGGCGAGCAAGTTCGTCAAGATCACCGTCGCCGGCGCCGAGAACCCGGTCTCAGCCCGCAAGATCGCCCGCACCGTGGCCGAAAGCCCCCTGGTCAAGACCGCCTTCGCCGGCGAGGACGCCAACTGGGGGCGCATCGTCATGGCCGTGGGCCGTGCTGACGAGCCCGTGAACCGCGACGCGCTGTCGGTGCGCTTCGGCGAGCACTGGGCCGCCCAGGACGGGCTGATCTCGCCCACCTATGACGAGGCCAAGATGAGCGCCTACATGAAGCGCCAGGAGCTGGAGGTCTTCATCGATGTGGGCGTCGGCAAGGCCAGCGCCACCATGTGGACCTGCGACCTGACCAAGCAGTACGTCGCGATCAACGGCGACTACCGGTCCTGATCTAGCCCCGCTGGGCGACCGCCGCCCGCAGGACGTCGCGCAGGGCCTTCTCGGAATAGGGCTTGCTGATGATCGTCACGCCGGACAGGTGGTCAGGCAGGTCGGCCTGATCGCCGAAACCGGTGCCGAAGGCGAAGGGGATCTTCTCGGCCGTCAGGCGCTCAGCCACCGGCAGGCTGGTCTCTTCCCCCAGGTTGAGGTCGAGGAAGGCGAAGTCCGGCCGCTCGCCGGCGATCGCCTCAAGGGCCGCGGCGACATTGGAGGCCAGGCTGACCTGGCCCACGCCGAGCTTCTGCAGCACACCCTCCAGATCGAGCGCAATGATCATATTGTCCTCGACCACCAGCACATGGTTCGGACCCGCCATGCGGCCGTCCGTGACCGGCGCAGCCGCCTTGCCCGGGTCGGCTGGCCGCCCCTCGACGACAAAGCGGCCCGGGATCCGCAGGGCCACCCTCAGGCCTGAAGGATCGAAGGTCACCTCGGCCTCACCCCCCAGCTCATGGGGGATGGAGCGTTCGATGATGGTGGAGCCGAATCCCCGCCGCGAGGGGGCCTGGACCACCGGCCCACCCTCCTCGCGCCAGGCGAGGTCCAGGGCGCCGGACGCGTCGGTGGTCCAGCTCACATGAACCTTGCCGCGGCTGTCGCACAGGGCGCCGTACTTGGCCGAATTGGTCACCAGTTCGTGGATCACCAGGGACAGGGTCGAGAAGGCCTGCGGCTCGATCAGGACGTCGGGGCCCGACAGGATCAGCCGGTCGGCCTTCGCCGCCAGATAGGCCTCGGCCTCGCTGCGGATGAGGTCGGTCAGCGCGCCCGGTCCCCAATGTTGCTGGGTGATCTGGTCGTGCGCCCGGGCCAGCGCCTGGACCCGGCCCGACACCACCTCGAAGAACTGCTGGACGTTGGTCGCCCCGTCGCGGCTCTGGGAGATCAGGCCGCGGATCAAACCCAGGATGTTGCGCACCCGGTGGTTCAGCTCGGCGATCAGGATTTCCTGCCGGTGCTGGGCCTTGCCGCGCTCGGCGTTGGCCAGCTCGGTCAACCGCATGACCACCTCGAGCAGGGTCAGCCGCAGACTGTCCACCGCCGCCAGCTCCGAGGCCGACCAGGGTTTGGACTGGCCGCGAACGGTTTCCTTCCAGGTCTCGAAACTCTCACGGGGGGTCAGTCGGGCGCCGAGCGGTCCGACCGTCACCGCCTTGTTGGGATCGCCGCCCCAGGCCACGTCGCGCACCACCTCGGCCCGCTGGAAGATCAGATAGTCGCCGGGCTCCCGCGACAGGGGCACGGCGATGACGCCGGCGGCGTCGCGCCAGCCCTCGGCCTCCGGCAGATGGGCGGCCAGGTGGTGGGTGTGGAAGACACCCAGCGTGCGGTGGGCGTCCAGGAAGGCGATCAGGGTCTTGAGCCGGTCGGCGTCCAGGCCGTCCCCATGGCTGGTGGTCTGGCCGCCCATATGGAGGGTCACACCCTCGCAGCCGGCCAGGCTGCAAAGCTCGCCGAAGAAGGGCGTGAGGCTTTCTGGTCCAGAGGCCGTGGCCACCGAATTCACCAGCCGGTCGTGCAGGTTGCGGGCGCGCTCCACGTGGCGGGCCTCAATCTCCTGCTCGCGGCTTTCCAGCATGTAGGAGAAGATCTGGCCAAACAGCTCGGCCGCCGTGCGGCGCTCGTAGGAGACGTGGTGCGGGCCGTAGTGGTGGCAGGCGAACAGGCCCCACAGCTTGCCGTGACGCAGGATGGAGATGGAGAGCGAGGCGCCCACGCCCATATTGCGCAGATACTCGATATGGATCGGCGACACCGCCCGCAGCATCGACATGGACAGGTCCAGAGGCCCGCCGCTGGGGCCAAGCGCCGGGCGGACCTTCGGGGTCTCGGCGTCGATATCGGCGATGATGCGCAGCCAGCTGCGCTCATAGAGGGCGCGCGCCTGCTGGGGAATGTCGGAGGCCGGATAGCGCTGACCGAGGAACGAGCCGATGCCCGGCCGCACCGATTCGGCGATCACCTCGCCGGCGCCGTCCTGGTCGAAACGATAGACCATGACCCGGTCGAATTCGGTCAGGGCGCGCACCTGGCGGGCGGCCTCGTGCACGATGTCCTCGATGGTCTTCCGCTCGGCTACGCGGTTGGACATGGAGCGCACCGCCGAGGCCGCCTCCAGCGAGGACTCCGCGCGGCTGGGCTCGGCCTCGATGACCAGGAGGTCGCCGGAATAGTGGACGGCCACATCAAAGGGCTCGCCGCCGGCCCGGAGCGGCAGGTTGAACACCCGCTCCACCGAATCGGCGCCGCGCATGATCTGCAGTCGGCCGCGGATCTCGTGCACGGCGTGGCCGTCGAGCACCTCGGTGAGGGAGCGCCCGATCAGGTCCTCGGCCGCGTCGCCTAGGAAGGCGCGGGTGTTGTCGGAGGCGTGCGCCACCATCCACTGGCCGGTGACCGCCAGCAGGAAGCCGAACGGCTGAATCTCACCCAGCAAGTGGATCGGTTCGCGATCACAGTTCGTCAGGTCGACATCGGACAAGGCCGCGAACGATCCAATTCAAGGGGGAGGTGGAGACGCCGGGGGGGAGGCGTCGGCGGGAGCTTCACCGGCGATAGAATATCAAATCGGCTCGCAGGTCTGTCGGGTAGCGGACGCTTTATGTGAGGCTTCGGTTCAGCGGGGCAGGGCGGGGGCGGTTTTGAATCCCGCCTCGAAGGCGGCGAACACGCCGCGGGCGCCGTCAATGGCGGCGGTGGTCTCCGCCGGGCCGAGGCTGCGGCTATCGAGCCATTCGAGGAAGGTGCGCCACAGGGGCTGGCCCTCGCCGTGCGCCAGATAGGCGCTGGGGGCTCCGGGCTGCGCCTCGGCCAGCCGACGACGCAGCAGGATGCCGCCCAGACGTGAGCCTTCCAGGACATAGAGCGCGCCCACACGCGCGGCGGCGGTGGCCGGCGGAGGAATATCGGACGGTTGCGGCGCTTCGAGCCCGAGTTGGGCCAGGTCGTCCAACAGGGCCCCAGCGCGACGCCGCTGCGGCCAGCCCGGCGGCAGGTCCTGGGGCGGGGCTGTGTCCAGCGCCGCCTCCAGCGGCGGCAGCACCGCAGCGTGAGCCAGGAGAAAGGCGCCATAGCCGGCAGGCTGGGCGAGATCGAAGGCGCCGCCCAACTGGTCGACGCGGTCGTGATCCTGGCGCGTGGCCGCGCGCAGGGTGGTTCTGAGATTCATGGAAGGCCGCAAATCCTGTGGGTCGCCCAGACATCAACGCACGGACGGCGAACAGGTCGCCGCCCGTGCTGGAGATGTGGGCAGGGCGCGATCTTAGTCGATCGGGCTCCAGGCCTTGGCCGCGCCTTCGCGCTTGGGACCGCGGAAGCGATCCCCGCCGGCGCTGGCCCTGGCGCCCTGGGCCGGCTTGGCGCCGTCACGGCGGGGCTGACCGCCGCCACGGCCTTCGCCGCCGCGGTTCTGGTCGGGACGCCGATTGCGGGTCTGGCGCAGGGCGGCCGGCACGTCGTTGCGCGGATCGCGCGAGCGACCCGAGGCCTGGCGGGGCTCCTCCGGGGTGACGTCGGCGATGGCCTTGGTCATCAGGGCCAGGCCCTTGTCATTGCGACGGTCGAAGGACGGGATGGTCTGGCGCGTCACCTTCTGGATGTCGCGCAGCAGGTTGCGTTCGTCATCGGCGCAGAACGCGATGGCCGAGCCGTCGGCGCCGGCCCGGGCGGTCCGCCCGATCCGGTGGACATAGGCCTCCGGCACGTTGGGCAGTTCGTACTGCACCACGTGGCTGACCGCGTCGACATCGATGCCGCGGGCGGCGATGTCGGTGGCCACCAGGGCGCGGATCTTGCCGGCCTTGAAGTCGGCCAGCGCCCGCTCGCGCTGGCCCTGGCTCTTGTCGCCGTGGATGGCCGAGGCTTCCACGCCGCCCTGTTCCAGGCTCTTGGCCACCCGGTCGGCGCCGCGCTTGGTGCGGGTGAAGACGATGACGCGCTTGAAGTCCTTCTCGGCGAACAGTTCGGCCAGCAGGGCGCGCTTGCGGGTCTGTTCGACGAACAGGACCTTCTGGCTGATGCGCTCGACGGTGGTGGCCTGCGGGGTCACCGAGACCTTGAGCGGATCTTTCAGCAACTCACCGGCCAGCTTGCCGATCTCCGTCGGCATGGTGGCCGAGAAGAACAGGTTCTGCCGCTGGGCGGGGATGTGCTTCACGATGCGGCGGATCGGGACGATGAAGCCCATGTCCAGCATCTGGTCGGCTTCATCGAGGACGAAGGTTTCGACGCCCTGCAGGGTGACGGTCTTCTCGCCCAGATGGTCGATCAGGCGGCCGGGCGTGGCCACCAGCACATCGACGCCGCCGGCCATGGCGCGCATCTGGCCGCCGTATTTCACGCCGCCAAAGATGACGGTGACGGTCAGGCCCAGGTGCTGGCCATAGGTGCGGAAGCTCTCGGCGATCTGGGTGGCCAGTTCGCGGGTCGGCGACAGGACCAGCACGCGGCAGCCGCGACGGGGCGCGGGCTTGGGATCAGCCGCCAGGCGGTGAAGGATGGGCAGGGCGAAGGCGGCGGTCTTGCCGGTGCCGGTCTGGGCGATGCCCAGGATGTCACGGCCAGAGAGCACGCCCGGAATGGCCTTGGCCTGGATCGGGGTCGGGGTCTCATAGCCTTGGTCGGCCAGGGCCTTCAGCAAAGGCTTGGCCAGGCCGAGTTCAGAAAATTGGGTCAAGTGACTTACAGTCTTTCGGAGTGCGCCGAAGGCGGCCGCTTGCTGTGCAAGGGCCGCGGGACGCGGGTCAGTTTGGGGAAAGCCCCCGCGTGGCGGGGCGATCTATGCGATCTCTTAGGGCGCTCAACAGGCCGAACCCCCTATTCAGGAGGCCCTCACGCGGGCTGGAGCACCGATAGCGCCAATCAGGGCGCAACGCACACATCGTCCTTCGCAGGTGCGAAGTCAACCAAAAGTCGTCGGCGGACGCCGCCAGCCCTCAGATTGTCCCGTCCTGTTGCATTTGCAGCCAAGGCGCGGAAAGGAGAGGCATGACCGAAAAGCCCCTCCTGCTGGTCGCCGCCGCGGCCCTGATCGACACCGACGGCCGCGTGCTGATCTGCCAGCGCCCCGAGGGCAAGCAACTGGCCGGCCTGTGGGAATTTCCCGGCGGCAAGGTCGAGACTGGCGAGACGCCGGAGGCCTGCCTGATCCGCGAACTGGACGAGGAGCTGGGCATCCAGGTGACGAACGCCTGCCTGGCGCCCTTCGTGTTCGCCAGCCACGGTTACGAGTCCTTTCACCTGCTCATGCCACTCTATCTGTGCCGGCGTTGGAGCGGGTTCGTCACCGCCAAGGAGCACAAGGCCCTCGCATGGGTGAAGCCCAACAAGCTCAGCGACTATCCGATGCCGCCGGCCGACGCGCCGCTGGTGGCGTGGCTGCGCGATCTGGTCTGAAGGGCTTCGCCCGCAACGCCTCAGGCGCCACGGCGATCGAATACGCCCTGCTGGCGGCGCTGCTCGGTCTTGTCATCATCACCGCCGCCGACGCCCTGCGCGCCCAGATTTACCAGCTGCTGATCTCCGTCTCCGACGCGCTGGTTTAGTCCTCCTCCCGAGGCAGCGGGTTCTCCTCGACCCCGAGCGCCTCGGCCAGGCGCATCTTGGCCGAGCCGGGCTTCAGGGGCTGCTGCTGGCTGGCGTGCGGCGCCCAGCCGGTGAGGGTGAGGATTTCGAAGGTGGCCGGGACCCGGCCGTCGGCCTCGGCGAACCGTTCCACATAGAGCTCGAAGGCCCGTCCCAGCACCGCGCGGCTCAGGCGCCGGGGATGGCGTTCGGTCAGCGCATTGGTCTCGCCCATCTGGCGCAGGTCGGCCAGCAGCTTCAGGGGATGGGCGTAGCGCACGGTCACCCGGTCCACATCGGCGACCGGCAGGGCGAAGCCGGCCCGCTGCAGCAGGCCTGCTGCGTCCGAGGCGTCGGCGAAGGGCGAGACGCGGCTGCCGGCCCCGCCGGTCAGCTCGGCCTCGGCGTCGATCAGCGAGCGGCGCAGCTCGAACAGGGTCGATCCCCCCAGGAAGGCGCCGATGAACAGGCCATCTGGGCGCAGGGCCCGCCGGATCTGGATCAGGGCGCCCACCACGTCATTGGTCCAGTGGAGCCCGAAGGTGGAGATGGCCAGGTCCAGGCTGCCGGCCGCGAAGGGCAGGCGCTCCTCGTCGGCCACCAGGCGCGGCCCTGGCCGGCCCTTCAGCATGGCGCCCGACAGGTCGGCCTCGATCACCAGCCCCACGCGGGGGCGGGCGTCGCTGCGGGCCAGGGCTTGGCCGAACGCGCCCTTCCGCGCCGAGAGATCGACGGCCAGGGGGAAGTCGCGCATGATCGCTTCCAGCCGCTCCACCGCGTCCTCGGCGGCCCGGCGGTGCAGGAAGTCGGCGTCTTCAAAGGCCGGGGCGGCGCGGTCCAGGTGCTTGCGCACCAGGCCGCGGTCGAACAGTCGGGGCGGGGTGGGTGACATGAGCCTGCAAGATGGCCTTTCGGGGCTCTCGTGGAAACCAGGGGCGCGGCTGAAATCGGCCGGACGCGACCTGCTGGACCTGGTGTTTCCGCCCCAGGCCCTGGATGTCGGCCCGCGGCCCCTGTCGCCGGGGCTCTCGGCCGAGGCCTGGATGAAGATCACCTTTCTGGATGGGCCGGTCTGCGACGGCTGTGGCGCGGCGTTCGAATATTCCCTCGGGCCAGGCGTGCGCTGCGCGGCCTGCGAGGCCCGGCCGCGGGCCTTCGCCCGAGCGCGGGCGGCGTGCGTCTATGACGAGACCTCCCGCGATCCGATCCTGCAGCTGAAGCACGCCGACCGACAGGACCTGGCGCCGCTGTTCGCCCGCTGGCTGTCGCGGGCCGCCGATGGGCTGGTGGAGGAGGCCGGCGCCATCACGCCCGTGCCGCTGCATCCCAGCCGGCTGTTTTCCCGCCGGTTCAATCAGGCCGCCGAGATCGCCCGCGGCCTCGCCCGACTGCGGGGTCGGCCCTATCTGCCCGATGTTCTGGTGCGCCGACGGGCGACGGAGAGCCAGGGCGGCAAGTCCGGATCGGGCCGCAAGCGCAATGTCGCCGGCGCCTTCGTCGTGCCGCCGGGACGGGCCCATCAGGTGGCCGGACGCAACATCCTGCTCGTCGACGACGTTCTGACCACGGGCGCCACCGCCGAAGGCTGCGCGCGAGCCCTGCTCGCAGCCGGGGCGGCCCGCGTCGATCTCGCCGTGGTGGCGCGCGTCAAGGCCGCCACCATCCCCTCATGACCTGCGCGCCACAGCGCAGGTCTGGACATTTCATCAGGGACGCCCCTTATCCCCGCCATGCCCAATGTCACCCTCTACACCAAGCCCTATTGCCCCTACTGCATCCGCGCCATGACGCTGCTGGAGAAGAAGGGCGTCGAATTCACCGAGATCGAGGCCGCCTTCGATCCCGAGAAGCGCCAGGAAATGGTCCAGCGCTCCGGCGGCGGAACCACCTTCCCGCAGATCTTCATCGGCGATCGCCACATCGGCGGCTGCGACGACATGATGGACCTGGAGCGCTCCGGCCAGCTCGATCCCCTGCTGCAGGGCGCCTGAGCCGGCCCGCATGATGCTCCGCGTCGGCCTCGTCCAGACCCGCACCCCGGCCAGCCAGGCCGCGGCGCTCGACCACGTCCTGCCCCTGGTGCGCCAGGCGGCGGATGGCGGCGCCCGGCTGATCGCCACGCCGGAGGGGACCAACATCTTGCAGAAGGACCGTGAGGCCCTGCTGCCGCAGCTAAATGTCCTGGAGGAGGATCCGGTCGTGGCCGCCCTGCGGGAGGCCGCGCGGGCGTCCGGCGTCAGCATCCTGATCGGCTCGGCCCTGGTGAAGCGCGAGGACGGCCTCTGCGCCAACCGCAGCGCCCTCATCGATCCGCAGGGTGAGATCGTCGCCACCTACGACAAGCTGCACATGTTCGACGTGGACCTGCCCAATGGCGAAAGCGCCCGGGAGTCGGCCACCTATGCGCCCGGCGACCGCGCCGTCACCGCCCCGGCGGAGGGGGCGGTCCTGGGCCTGACCATCTGTTACGACCTGCGCTTCCCGGCCCTGCACCGGGCGCTCGCCCTGGCCGGCGCCGAGGTCCTGACCACGCCGGCCGCCTTCACCCGCTCGACAGGCGTGGCGCACTGGGAGGTGCTGCTGCGCGCCCGGGCCATCGAGACCGGCAGCTTCGTCATCGCCCCGGCGCAGGGAGGAATTCACGAAGATGGCCGCGGCACCTATGGCCACAGCCTCGTGGTCGCCCCCTGGGGCGAGGTGATCGCCAAGCTCGACCACGATGAGCCGGGCGTGCTGTTGGCCGACCTCGACCTGGACCACGTGGCCAAGGCGAGAGCCGCGATCCCGGCCCTGGCCAATGCGCGGCCGTTTTCCGGACCCGAGGCGCGGCCATGATCCGCTACGCCCTGGCCTGCGAGCACGGCCATGAGTTCGAAGGCTGGTTTTCGGCCTCAAGCGATTTCGATGACCAGAAGGCCCGTGGCCTGCTGGAATGCCCGGTCTGTGGCGTGCAGGAGGTTCGCAAGCAGATCATGGCGCCAGCCGTGGCGGGAACCAAGCGCAACACCCCCGACCTGCCGCCCAAGGCCCGCGCGGTGATGATGGAGGCGCTGGGCAAGGTGCGCCGCCACGTGGAAGAGAATTTCGACGACGTGGGCGACGCCTTCGCCAAGGAGGCCAGGGCCATCCATGAGGGCAGGTCCGAAGACCGCGGCATCTATGGCCAGGCCACCCCGGCCGAGGTGAAGGCCCTGGTCGAGGACGGCGTGCCCGTCGCCCCCCTGCCGCCGGAGCCGCCCAAGAAGACCGAGGTCAACTGAGCGGCCGGCGGGCAAGTCTTTAAGGCTCTAGAAGGTCTTGCGCAGACCCAGCGACAGGATCGCGCCTTCGCCGTTCACGTCGCCGCGCAGGCGGGTGACGGTCTGGGCGGGCGTGCCTTCGTAGAAGGTGGTGTCGTGGTTCACCTGGCTCTCGTCGAAGGTGATGTAGGAGAGCGCCGCATCCATGGTGAGCGAGTCGCTCAGGGCGGCGCTGGCGCCGACGCCATAGAGCCAGCGGTCGCCGTCCGGCACCCGGGCTGTGCGCAGCTCGTCCGGCGTCGGGGTCGGGTCGTACTGGGCGCCGGCCCGCAGGGTCAGGCGCTGATTGACCATGTAATCGACACCCACGCCGCCGGTGGTGACGTCGTTATACTGCTGGGGCAGGGTCTCGTTCAGCGCCGGCGAGGTGACGGTGATCTCGTCGAACTCGCTCCAGCCGATGCGGTTGACCTGGGCGTTCAGGGCCAGGCGTTCGGTCGCCTGCCAGCGGGCGCCGAAGGTGGCGATCCACGGGGTCGAGAAGTTGGCCGAACCGCCGATGTCGGTGTTGAACGGGGCCAGCGGACCGGCCAGGCCGACCACCCGGACGTCGCCGTCCAGGTCATGCTCGACGGCCGAGCGATAGCTGGCGCCGAAGGTCAGCGCGTCGAAGTGCGCCTGGGCGCCCACGGTCCAGCCGAAATCCCAGCCATTGCCCTTCAGCTGCGAGACGCCATCGGGGGCGCCGGGCGCCAGGTTCGGATAGGCGGTGGAAAGCGTGGCCTCGGTGTACTGGCCGCTGACGCCGGCGCCCAGGTCGAGCCAGTCGGTGAGCTGCATGGCGCCGGTCAGCTGGACGTCGGCCGTGGTCAGGCCCGACTCCAGGCCGTCATATCGCGCCCAGGCGTTGTCGCGATACTCGGTGGTGAAGTTGTAGGGGGCGGCCACGGACAGGCCGACGGCGAAGCGCTCGCCCACCGGCGTGGCGATGGCGAAGTTCGGCGCGACGCCGTTCTGGATCGGGTTGAAGGCTCGCGGCTCGCCGCCCACCGGCACGGTGACGCCGCCGGGATAGGTGATGGTCGAGCCGGTGTCGTTGACCGTCGCATCGACGAAGATCGCATGGGCGCCGACATAGACCTCCCGCGGGGAGCGGGCGATGGCGGCCGGGTTCCACCACAGGGACGAGACCCCGGTGTCGGCCACTTCGCCGGTATAGGCCCGGCCAGCGCCGCGCACCGACTGTTCCTGCAGATAGAAGCCGCCGGCCGCAGCCGGACCGGCGAGGCTGGTTGCGCCGACAAGCGCCAGTATCCAAGCCTTTTTCATAGGTAGAACTCCCAAACACGACGGAGCCGGCCGTGAGGCCGACTGATGCGGGGGAAAGGGGCGGCCCGGGCTTTGGTTTCCCCACAAACCCGGGCAATCCGACTTGTGTGGCGGAATGGCCACACCTACATCCAGCCTCGACGCACCTTGCGCTGTCTCAAGGCGAGGCGCGTCAATCCGCCTAACGAGGGGATATCATGAACATCGACGTCTATTCCGATCGCGCCAAACAGGCGATCCAGTCGGCCCAGAGCCTCGCGCTCGCCCGCCGACACCAGCAACTTGCTCCCATCCACCTGCTCAAGGTTCTGCTTGAGGAGAAGGACGGGCTGTCCCGCGCCCTGATCCAGAGCGCCGGCGGCCGGCCCGACGAGGCCGACGCCGCCGTAGAGGCGGCCCTGGCCAAGCGCGCCAAGGTCGAGGGGGGTTCGGGCCAGCTCTATATGGCCCCGGAGACCGCCCGGGTCTTCGCCAAGGCCGAGGCCGACGCCAAGACCGCCGGTGACGCCTTCGTCACCACCGAACGCCTGCTGCTGGCCATCGCGGCCGAAGGCGGCGAGGCCGCCGAGGCCCTGAAGAGCGCCGGGGTGAAGGCCAGCGCCCTGGAAAGCGCGGCCGACGATGTCCGCAAGGGCCGCACCGCCGATTCCGCCTCGGCCGAGGAGGGCTATGACGCGCTCAAGCGCTACGCCCGCGACCTGACCCAGGCCGCCCGGGACCAGAAGCTGGATCCCGTCATCGGCCGGGACGAGGAGATTCGCCGCACCATCCAGGTGCTGTCGCGGCGCACCAAGAACAATCCCGTGCTGATCGGCGAACCCGGCGTCGGCAAGACCGCCATCGTCGAGGGCCTGGCCCTGCGCATCGTCAATGGCGACGTGCCCGAA
>Ga0208316_1001408_pt1 | contig 14397 bp, 12 predicted proteins | sample MalvireepMed_231_FD_184240 | JGI IMG/M metagenome (GOLD analysis project Ga0208316, IMG submission 184240) | Marine viral communities from the Global Malaspina Expedition - Malaspina viral metaG DeepMed_231 (SPAdes) (version 2) | ecosystem: Environmental > Aquatic > Marine > Oceanic | place... | reverse complement strand
GGAGGGCGCTTTGGCCCGGGGCTTCGCCTTAGTCTGCGCTCCCCCCCGCAATGCCGCGGGCATAGGCGTCCTCCGTAATCCAATGCACCAGTTGGTCGAAATCCACCCCGAGCTTGGCCGCCTGCTCGGGCACGAGCGAGGTCGGCGTCATGCCGGGTTGGGTATTGACCTCCAAGAGGACCAGAATGTCGTTAATGTCGTCATAACGAAGGTCAGACCGGGTCACCCCGCGACAACCCAGGGCTGCGTGCGCCCGCTCGCTCAGTTCCATAGCCTTTTCAAAGGCATGAGGCGGAATCTGGGCTGGGATCACGTGGTCGGAGCCCCCCTCGCCGTACTTGGCCTCATAGTCATAGAACCCCGTCCTGGGCACGATGTCGGTCACGGTCATCGCCTTGCCGGCCATAACGCCGCAGGCGAGCTCTTTTCCGCGGATATAGGGCTCGATCATGACCTCCTCGCCGAAGGTCCAGCTGGGCGCGACGAGCTCCTGCGGCGGCCGATTCGCGCCCTCGAAGACCAGGAAGACGCCGACGGACGAGCCCTGGGCGTTGGGCTTCACCACATAGGGCGGGGCCATGACGTGGTCGGCGGCGGCCTCGAACCGGTTGAACAGTCCGCCGCCCGGCACCGTCACGCCAGCGGCGGCCAGGACGGCCTTGGCCTTGGCCTTGTCCATGGCCAGGGCCGAGGCCAGCACGCCCGAGTGGGTATAGGGCAGGCCCAGGGTCTCGAGGACGCCCTGGACGCAGCCGTCCTCGCCCCATTCCCCATGCAGAGCGTTGAAACAGACGTCGGGCTTCAGCTGCGCCAGGCGCTCGGCCACGTCGCGGCCGGCGTCCAGGCGGGTCACCCGGGCGCCCAGGCGCTCCAGGGCGTCAGCGCAGGCCGCGCCGGAAACCAGGCTGACCTCCCGCTCGGGCGAGAGGCCGCCCAGCAGGACAGCGACGTGTTTACCGGCGACGGAAAAGGCCATGGGCGTCTCGTATTGCGGAAGGTCCGGGCCTCCCCCTTCGGCGGCCAGGGCCGGCGCGTCAAGCGCCCTCGCCTCTTCAGATCACCGGCGACGGGGCGGTCAGAACGGCGTCCGACGCCGCCTCCGGCTCCCGCTCGCCGCGCGACAGCAGCCAGTACATGACCGGCGTGGCCACCCGCGAGAGGAAGGTCGAGGTGACCAGTCCGCCCATGATGGCGATGGCCAGGGGCGAGTAGAGGCCCGACCCTTCCAGGGCCAGCGGTGTGAGCCCGGCGATGGCGGTCACCGAGGTCAGCAGCACCGGCAGGAAGCGCACCTCGCCGGCCCGCTCGATGGCCGCCCGCAGGGGCACGCCGGTGCGGCGGAGCTGTTCGGTGAAATCCACCAGCAGGATAGAGTTTTTGATCTCGATCCCGATCAGGGCGATCATGCCGATGGTGGCGGTGAACGACATGGAGTTGCCGGTCAGCCAGAGGGCGGCCACCGCCCCAAACAGGCCGAGAGGTATGATCCCGGCCACCACCAGGGCGGTCTTGAACTTGCCGAACTCCAGGACGAGCACGGCGAGGATGCCGAAGATGGCGATCATCACCGCAGCGCCCAGGCCCGCAAAGCTCTCTGACTGGGCCTCGGCCTGGCCGCCCAGGGACAGGCCATAGCCTGGCGGCAGGGTGATCGCCTCGTCCAGCCGCGCCTGGACATCAGAGGTTACTTTCGAGGTCAGGTAGCCGGTGCTGACATAGGCCGTGACCGTGACCGTGCGCAGGCGGTCCACCCGGTCGATCCGCGCGGGGCTGGAGGTCAGCATTGGCGTGGCCACAGCCGCGATGGGCACATTCTGGCCCGTGGTGGTCGGCAGATAGATGGCGTCTAGGGCGGCCAGCTCGTTGCGGCCCTCCATCGGCAGGCGGACATTGACGGCGTAGTCGTCCCCGTCGGCGTCGCGATAGCGGGCGACGGACTCCCCTGACAGCGCCAGGCGGGTGATGCGGCGCCCGGCCCCGGCGGGCACGCCCAGAGCCGCGGCCTTGGCCTCGTCCAGGCCAAGATCGAGGTCGGTGCGGTCCAGACGCATGGGGTTGGCGACATCGCGGGCGCCGGGCGTCGCCTTCAGCACTGCCTCGGTCTGAGCCGCCAGGGCCTTGAGAACGGTGAGGTTCTGGCCCTGCAGCCGCACCGCGATCGGCGCCTCGATGGGCGGGCCGTTCTCGAAGACGATCACCCGGATCCGCGCACCGGGATAGAGGTCGAAGTCCCGGCGCAGGCCATCCAGCAACTGCGGGCTCTCGCCGGGCTCCCAGGCGCCCAGGGACGCATAGACCTCGGCATAGTTGGGCTGCGGCTCGGCCTGGTTCACATTGTAGAAGATCTGCGGGTTGCCCCGGCCGAGATTGGCTGCGCGCCAGACCACGGCGTCTTCCTGGGCGAGCCGGCCCTCCACATAGCGCAGGGCCTCATCGGTCTTGGCCATCGAGGTCCCCTGCTGGGTCTCGATGCGCACAATGAACTGCGGCGTCTCGGCCGGCGGGAACAGGGACGAGCCGATGGCGCCGAGCATCGGGATGGTGGTGGCGCAGATGGCCAGGATGATCCCCAGCGCCACCCACGGCCGCGCCAGGGCGCTGTGCAGAATGGGCGTGTAGAAGCGGTGGATGGCGCCGTTGATCGTGCGCAGGATCACATTGCCCTCCGGGTCCTCATGCCGCGACAGGATGCGGCTGGCCAGGAAGGGAATGACGGTCAGCGAGACCAGCAGCGAGGCGGCCACGGTGGTCAGCACCGCCACGGGAAGCGAGCGGATATAGGCCCCCGCCCCTTCCGGCAGGAACATCAGCGGCAGGAAGGCCAGCATCAGGGTCGCCGTACAACCGAGCACGGCCATGGAGATCTGGCGCGTGCCGTTGATGGCGGCCGTCGTGCGATCCTCACCGGCCCGCAGGCGCCGGGCGATGTTCTCGGTCACCACGATGGAGTCATCCACCAGCAGGCCGAGACTGAGCACGAAGCCGGCGATGGCCAGCTGATTCAGGGTGAAGCCCAGACCCTGCATCACTGACAGGCCGATCAGCAGCGACAGCGGGATCGACATCATCACCACCACGCCGGCCCGGAAGCCCAGGGGCAGGAGGGTGATGAGCACCAGGGTCAGGGCCAGGCCGAAGTCCCGGAACAGCCGGTTGAGCCGGTGCTTCACATTTTCCGCCTGCTGGAAGCCGCGCTCCAGCTTCACCCCCGAAGGCAGGGTCTTTTCGAACTCGTCCAGGGCGGTGTTGACGCCGGCGGTCAGCTTGGCGACGTCGGCCCCGTCCTTCTGCTTGACGGTGACGAACACGGCGCGCGCGCCGTTGAAGCGGGTCAGGTGGGTGGGCTCGGCCTGGGACCAGTCCACCTGGGCCACGTCCTGGACGCGGACCACCTGGCCATTTACCGACCGCACCGGCGTCTGGCGGATGGCGTCCAGGTCGCGGAAGGCGCCGCCGGCCTTGACGTTGAACCGGCGGTCGCCGGCATGGACCGCGCCGATGGGCGCCTCGGCGCCGGCCGCGGCCAGGGCGTCGGCGACGGCGGTGGCCGGCAGTTGCAGGGCGGCCAGCCTGGGCAGGTCCAGGGCCACCTGCACCTCCGAGGGCGGCGCGCCCCAGTACTCGGCCTGTCGCACGCCCGGCGCCCGGGCCAGCCGCTCGCGCAGACGCTCGGCCACCTTTTCCAGGCGACGCATGGGCAGGTGGTCGCTGACCAGGGCCACCTGCACCACGGCCACCTCGGTGGTGCGCGCCCGTTGCACCTCCAGAAGGGCGATGCCATCGGGCAGGGTCGGGCGCAGGGCGTTCACCTCGCGCACCACCTCGTCATACTTCCGGTCGGTGTCGACGCTCCAGTCGAACTCCACCTGGACCACGGCCGAGCCGTCCTGGCTGGTGGAGCGGATTTCGCCCACATCGTCGAGACCGTCGAGGGCGTCCTCCAGCGGGTCGGCGATCAGCTGCTCCATCTCCGTGGGCTCGGCACCGGGCAGGACGGCGCGAACGATCATGATCGGGATGGGGAAATGCGGGTCCTCAGACCGCGGGATGCTGGAAAAGGCGTTGAGGCCGAGCACGGTCAGGAGGGCGAAGGCCACCAGGGTGAACTGCCAGCGGCGGACCGCGAAGCCGGCGGGATCGAAGTTCATTGCGCCGCGCCCTGGGCGTTCTGGGCCTGGGCCACAAGGGCCGTGGGATCAACCACCTGCACCTTGTCGCCATCGCCGACGAAGCCGCCGCCGGCCGTGATCACGCGCGCCCCCGCCGGCAGACCGCGGATCAGGGCGTCGTCCCCGTCAAAGCCGCCAAACTCCACCGCCGTGCGCCGCGCCACGCCATTGTCCAGGCGCAGGACGAAGGCGCGGCCATTGTCGGCCTCCTGGATCGCCTCGGCCGGCGCCCGGGAAAAGCCCGCCTCGCCGCCCAGGCTGGGGGCGCCGGCGATCGACGCCGTGGCCACCTGGCCGCTGCGCAGGCCCGGCGCCGCGGCGATCTCGATCTCCACATCCACCGTGCCGGTGGACGCTCCGCTCTCACCGCCGATCAGGATCACCCGGCCCGGCAGGGTCTGGTCGCCGACCTGCACCTCGGCCAAGGCGCCCATGGCGATGCGGCTCGCCTGGCTGTCGGGGACCGGCGCGCGCAACACCAGGGGCGAGCTGGCGTCGGCCACAGTGACCACCGCCTGGCCGGCCTGGACCACCTGCCCCGCGGCCATGGTCCGCGACAGCACGACGCCAGCGGCCGGCGCGGTCAGGGTCGCCCAGCGGCGGTCGAAGGCCGCCGACGCATAGGCCGCCTCGGCGGCGGCCAGCGCGCTCTTGCGATCATCGATCCGCTGGCGGCTGACAAAGCCCTTGTCGAACAGGGCCTGGTCCCGCTCCAAGTCCCGGCGGGCGCGGTCAAGCTCGACCTGGGCCCGCTGGCGGCCGGCCTCCACCGTCGTCGGGTCCAGACGCGCAATGACCTGGCCGGCCCGGACGGTGTCACCCTCGTCCACGGTCAGTTCGGTGATGACCCCGGGCACGCGGAACGACAGCTGCGCCTCCCGCTGACGGGCGAGCGCCCCGGTGGCGGTGATCTGGGACGCGCTGCTGGGATCGCGCACCGCGACCGCCTCCACGGCCGGCAAGGGTGCGGTGGCCGCCTCCGGATCGGCGCCCCCGCAGGCGGCGAGCAATCCCGCCAGGCCTAGCCCCAGAAACGCCTTCGCACAGGTCCGGCCCATGGCTCACCCCATCCCTTTGGAGCGGCGATCTAAACAGTGTTAGCTTACGATGTAAACAGCGGCGACGCGCTGTGGAGAGTGGCAGGCGCGGGTCGCGTTTGGGTTGATTTCGCCTTGGGCAGGCGACTTATGGCGCGCTAGCGGGAGAACGCTCCTCGACCTCAGATGCAGAGGGGCGGGATTGCAGGCTCAACCGGCTTGGGCAGAGACAACCCAGGTGGCGGCGCGCAGGCCAGGACCACCCGGCCCATCCCGCGCGGACAGAGCTTTGGTCAACGCCGACGTCGCGTCGGGGGCTAGATGAGGATGCTCGCGCAGGATGGCGCCGAGCGCGCCGACGCGGGAACAGACATCCACCATCGACGCCAGGTCCCCGCTCCTGACAACCTCGTCGTGAGCAGTGATCTCAATCGCTTCGAAGCCGGCCGCCCTCATGAGGCCCAACAGGCCGTCAGGATCGGAAAACGAAAATGCAGCGGCGTTCGGGGCCAGACTGACAAGCTCAGCCGGGAGGTGCGGCGCGGCGGCGTCCAGCGGAAAGCTATCGAGCTCGTTCTCCGACAGCGCTCTCCAGCACACGAAACTGATCCGCCCCCCAGGACGCAGGGCCTGTCTCAGGTTGTTCATGGCGTCGGCCGGCTGGGCGAAGAACATCATCCCGAACCGGGAGAAGATCGCGTCGAAGGCGCCGGGGTCGAGCGGGAATGTCTGTGCGTCGCCGCATTCGAACGCGACGTTGGCCGGCAGACCCGCTGTACGCTTCGCCGCCTCGACGGCGTCTGGCAGAAGCTCCAACCCCACAACCCAGCCACTCGATCCGACAGCCTGAGCGAGATCGTTGGGCGTGCCTCCAACTCCGCAACCGACGTCCAGGACGCGTTGGCCTTCAGCAAGCCCCAAAGTCTGCATAGCCGCTCGTCCCAGGGGAGACAGCTGACGCTCAAGCGGCTCGCGGATTTCCAGCCAGGTCCGGACCCGAGGGTGGGTGATGGTGAGTGGCGCTGTGTGCACGCTCAACCCTATCGGCGCTAACGGCCAATGTCGAAGCTCGGACACAGGTCCTTGAGTAATGATATCATGCCTGTATATTTGCTATCAATGCAATCAATGTGAGCCTTGGCTATCATGGCTGCCGTCACTATTCGCAACCTCTCTGATGAGGTCCATCGCGCCCTCAAGGTGCGGGCGGCGCAACACGGTCGCAGCACGGAGGCCGAGATGCGCGTGATACTGGAGACGGCCGTGCGGCCGCCGAGCCGGGTGCGTCTCGGCACAGCGCTGGTCGAGATTAGCCAAGAGCTTGGCCTCACCAATGCAGACGTCGAAGCCCTCGACCTGATCCGCGACAAAACCCCAGCCGAACCGCCGCGGTTCGAATGATCCTGCTCGACACCAATGTCATCTCGGAGGCGATAAAGCCTGCGCCAAACCCGACGGTTCGGCGCTGGCTCGATGACCAGGTGGCCGAGACACTCTTCATCTCCAGCGTCACCGTCGCAGAACTCCTGTTCGGCGTGGGGGCCCTGCCGCCCGGCGCACGAAAGGATCAGCTGGCGGCTTTGGTGGATGGGGCTCTAGCGCTCTTTGCCGACCGGGTCCTACCGTTCGACACCACGGCGGCGCGCCACTACGCCGGTCTCGCCGTCAGGGCGCGGGCTGCCGGAAGAGGCTTCCCGGCGCCGGATGGCTACATCGCCGCCGTCGCAGCCGCGCACGGGTTCGCCGTGGCGTCGCGTGACGCGAGCGCCTTTGCTGCGGGTGGACTGCGCGTCATCGATCCTTGGCGCTTCGGGGAAGACGCCCCCTCGACCTGAGCCTCAGCCCGCCCGGCCGATCCGCTTGATTTCCCAGTCGAGGGTGATCCCCAGCTTCTCCGCCACGTCAGCGCGCACCGCTTCGCCCAGACCCTCCAGATCTTCCGCCGTGGCCTCGCCGGTGTTGATCATGAAGTTGGAATGCAGGGGTGAGAACAGGGCGCCGCCGTGGGGTTTGCCGCGCCAGCCGGCCTGGTCCACCAGCTTCCAGGCCGAGTGGCCGGGCGGGTTCTTGAAGGTGGAGCCGCCGGTCTTTTCGCGGATCGGCTGGGTGGTCTCGCGCCTCGCGGTGATCTCGTCGATACGGGCGGTGATGGCGGCGGGGTCGTCGGCCTGGCCTTCATAGACCGCCTCCGTCCAGATGATGTCGAGCGGCGCCTGACTGTGGCGATAGGTGTAGCCGAAGTCGGCCAGGGTGAAGTCGCGGCGCGCGCCGGAGCGGTCGATCCCGCTGGCGGAGATCAGCACGTCCTTGGTCTCAGCGCCATAGCAGCCGGCGTTCATGGTCAGGGCGCCGCCGATGGAGCCCGGGATACCGGCATAAAATTCCAGGCCCGCAATGCCGACCTTGGCGGCGGCGCGGGCGACCATGGCGTCCAGGGCAGCAGCGCCGGCGCTGACCCGCAGGCCCTCGGTGGCCACCTGGCCAAAGGCCTTGCCGGCCAGACGGATCACGACGCCCTCGATCCCGCCGTCGCGGATGATGACGTTGGAGCCGACGCCCAGCACCGTGACCGGGACGGCTGGGTCCAGGCCGCGGAGGAAGTCCGCCAGATCCTCAGCGTCGGCCGGCAGGAACAGCACGTCGGCGGCCCCGCCCACCCGGAACCAGGTGAAGGGCGAAAGCGGCTCGTCCCGCAGGACCTTGCCCCGCGCCGCCGGCAGGCGATCGCGCCAGCTCATTTGGCAGCGCTGCGCAGGGCGTCGAGTTCGCCCGGCAGGGCGTAGGCCCAGCTGGTGATATCGCCGGCGCCCAGACAGACCACCAGGTCGCCGTCCCTGGCCTCCTGCAGCACCAGCCGGGCCAGGTCTTCAGGCCCCGCAAGCGGCAGGGCGCGGCGATGCCCATAGCGGCGCAGGCCGTCGACCAAAGCCTCGCGGCTGGCGCCGTCCAGGGGCGCTTCGCCGGCGGCATAGACATCGGCCACGATCACCACGTCGGCGTCGGTGAAGCAGGCGCAGAAGTCCTCGAACAGGTCCTTGAGCCGCGAATAGCGATGGGGCTGGACCACGGCCAGCACCCGGCCGTTGGTCACCGCGCGGGCCGCCTTCAGCACCGAGCTGATCTCGACCGGGTGGTGGCCATAGTCGTCGATCACCCGCACGCCGCCGGAGGTCCCGGTGGTGGTGAAGCGGCGCTTGACCCCGCCAAAGCCGGTGAGGCCGGCGCGGATCGCCTCGGCGTCCACCGACAGCTCCCGGGCCACGGCCACGGCGGCCAGGGCGTTCAGCACATTGTGCATGCCGGCCATGGGCATGTGCAGGTCGTCCATGCGGATCGGCTCGCCCTGCAGAGGACGGATCACCACGTCGAAATGGGCGCCGTCCGGGCCCATGGATATCTTTTCGGCACGGACCTCGGCCTGAGGATTGACCCCATAGGTCACCAGCCGGCGGTTCTCGACCCGGGAGGTCAGGGCCAGCACCTCGGGATGGTCGGTGCAGACCGCGGCGAAACCGTAGAAGGGGATGTTTTCGATGAAGTCCTGGAAGGCCTTCTTCACCGCGTCGAAGTCGCCGTAGTGGTCCAGGTGCTCGGGGTCGATATTGGTCACCACCGCGACGGTGGACTTCAGCTTCAGGAAGGTGCCGTCGCTCTCATCGGCCTCGACGACGATCCAGTCGCCCTCGCCCACCTTGGCGTTGGTGCCATAGGCGTTGATGATCCCGCCATTGACCACGGTGGGATCCAGGCCGCCGGCGTCGAGCAGGGAGGCGATCATCGAGGTGGTGGTGGTCTTGCCGTGGGTGCCGCCCACGGCCACAGAGAACTGCAGGCGCATCAGCTCGGCCAGCATCTCGGCGCGGCGCACCAGCGGCAGGCGCCGCTCGCGGGCGGCCTGCATCTCGGGATTGTCCTGCTTGACCGCCGTGGAATAGACGACCGCCGAGGCGCCTTCGACCTGCCCTTCCTCGTGGCCGATGAAGATCTTGGCCCCGAGCTTTTCGAGGCGCTCGGTGTTGGCGCTGGCCTTGGAGTCCGAGCCCTGCACCGTATAGCCGATGCGCAGCATGATCTCGGCGATGCCGCTCATGCCGATGCCGCCGATCCCGATGAAGTGGACGGGGCCGAGTTCGAAGGGGACGGGGCGTCGGCGGTTCATGGGACGGCGGGGCCTATGGCTTGAGCGAGGGGCCTAACGGCCCTGGGCGGCGGTCTGTTCGACCAGGTCGGCCAGACGCTCGGCGGCGTCCGGCTTGGCGATGGAGCGGGCGCCGGCCGACATGCGGGCCAGGCGCTCTGGATTGGTCAGCAGCTTTTCCAGGGCGTTGGCCATGGAGTCGACGGTCAGCTGGTTCTCGCGCGCGATCACCGCACCGCCGGCCTCGACCATGACCTGGGCGTTCTGGCCCTGGTCGTCGTCCAGCGCGATGGCCAGCGGCACCAGGATCGAGGGCCGGCCGGCGATGGCGAACTCGCACACCGTCCCGGCCCCGGCGCGGCCGACCACCAGATGGGCCTGGCGCAGGCGGCTGGCCATGTCGCGGAAGAAGGGGGCGATCTCGGCCTCGACCATGGCGTCAGCATAGATGCGCCGGGCGCCGTCCATGGACTCCTTGCGGGTTTGCTGCTGGACCCGCAGACGGATGCGCAGATCCTCCGGCAGGGCGCGGATCGCCTCGGGCATCAGCTCCGACAGGAGCCGCGCGCCCTGGCTGCCGCCGGTGATCAGCAGGCGCAGGGTGCCGCCGTCCTCGGGCGGCAGATAGGGCTTGTCGGCCAGGTCGCGGATTTCCTGGCGCACCGGATTGCCCACCACCACGGCCTTTTCGGCGACCTTGGGCGGCGCCTTCTGCAGGCTCGGGAAGGCGCAGGCGACGGCGGTCACGTGGCTGGCCAGACGGCGGTTGGCCCGGCCCATGACGGCGTTCTGCTCGTGGATCACGGTGGGCCGGCCCTGGGTGATCCCGGCCAGCAGGCCGGGCACCGACGGATAGCCGCCAAAGCCCACCACGACGGCCGGATCCAGGCGGCGGAAGGCGGCGCGGGCCTGCATCACACCCTGGATGATGGCCAGGCCGGCCTGGGCCATGCCGATGGGGTCGCCGGACTTGAAGGTGCGGGCCGACAGGCCGATCCGCTGCTCGGCGGGGAAGCTCTCGGCGAAGGCGGCGACGCGCTCGTCCGACGCCAGCACCACCCGCCAGCCGCGGGCGATCAGCGTCTCTGCGAGCGCCTGGGCGGGAAAGAGATGGCCCCCGGTTCCCCCGGCGGCGACCACGGCGATCTTGCGCATGGCTTGCGTTTAGGCGAAGGCGCCGGCCTTGGCGAGCCCTTCGGAGGGGGCGTAGGCCCCCGGCCGGCGACGGGTCAGGGCCAAGGCCAGGCCAAGGGTGAGGCCCGAGGCGATCAGGGACGAGCCGCCGTAGGACAGGAAGGGCAGCGTCATGCCCTTGGTGGGGATCAGGTTCAGGTTGACCGCCACATTGATGATCGCCTGCTGACCGACCAGCACGAACAGGCCGGCGGCCGCCACCTGCTCGAAGGCGTTGCTGAGCTTCATCGCCTTGTAGAGGCCGCGGATCACGATCACGGAAAACAGCGCCAGGATGATCAGGCTGAAGATCAGGCCGTATTCCTCGGCGCCCACCGAATAGATGAAGTCGTTGTGCAGGTCGGGCACGTGGCGCTTCATGACGCCCTCGCCGGGGCCACGGCCGAACAGACCGCCCGCCGCAATGGCCTCGGCCGCCCGGTCCACCTGATGGGTGTCGGCGGCCTCTGGGCGGAAGAAGCGGTTCACGCGGTCAGCCACGTGGGGGAAGACGAAATAGGTGCTGAACAGGCCCGCGATCGCGGTGGCCGCCAGCAGCATGACCCAGGAGAGCGGGACGCCGGCCATCCAGAAGGCCGCCCCGAAGGCGATGGTGATCAGCACGGTCTGGCCCAGGTCCGGCTGCATCAGCAGCAGCGCCACGGCCAGGACGTAGAGGCCAAAGGCGATGCTGACGCCCGGCACCCCCTGCCCCTTCTGCCCCTCGGAGAACATCCAGGCCACCAGGACGATCAGGGCCGGCTTCATGAATTCGGACGGCTGCAGGGTGAAGCCGGCGAACTGCACCCAGCGGGTGGCGCCCTTGGCGTTGTGGCCCAGGAACGGCAGGGCGATCATCAGCAGGATCGCGCCCAGGAAGATGAAGAAGGCCGCCCGCCGCACCGACTTGATGTCGAGCATCGATGTCCCGATCAGGACTGCGGCGCCGATCACGGCGAACACGCATTGGCGGATGGCGAAGTGGAAGGGATCGCCGACATTCATCCGCGCCGCCGCCGCTGGGCTGGCGGAGAAGGCCAGGAGGATGCCAAGGCCGATCAAAAGGGCCACAGCGCCCAGCAGCCAGCGGTCGATGGTCCACCACCAGACCCCCAAGGTCGAGCGGTCGCTGCGGGCGAAGGCGTGGGCCTGGTTGGGCCGGGTGGCGGGATCGGACACGGGATCGGCGGCGCTCACGCCCGAGCCCCCTGCTGGACCGGAGACTCAAGGGCCTGGACCGCATGGCGGAAGGCGTCCCCGCGGGCTTCGAAGTCGGCGAACTGGTCGAAGGAGGCGCAGGCCGGCGACAAGAGGACGACCGCGTCCTGACCCGAGGCCGCGGCGTCGGCGTAGGCCCGCTCGACCGCCCGCTCCAGGGTCCCACATTCGGCGACCGCCGCCTTGCCGGTCAGCACGTCGGCGAAGGTGTGGGAGGCTTCGCCGATCAGATAGGCCTTTTCGATGCGGGGAAAGAGGTCGGCCAGACCCTCGATGCCGCCGGCCTTGGCCTGGCCGCCGGCGATCCAATAGATCTTGGGATAGCTCGACATGGCCTGGCGGGCGGCGTCGGCGTTGGTGGCTTTGGAATCATTGACGAAGCGCACGCGCCCCACCTGGCCGACCGTCTCCATGCGGTGGGCGAGGCCGGGGAAGGTCATCAGCCCCTCGGCCGCCTCTTCCGGCGTCAGACCCAGGCCCCGGGCCGCGGCGTAGGCGGCCGCCGCATTTTGCCAGTTGTGCCGACCCGGCAGCGAGCGGGCCCGCAGCAGGTCGGCGATCTCGACGGCGCGCTCGCCGGTGGCGTCGTACAACAGGCCCTGGAGCACATAGACGCCCCGGCCGATGGCCTTGCTGGACGAGATCGGCACGATGGTGCGGCGGTTGGCGGCGACCACCTCGGTGCAGATGCGCTGGCCGTAGGGGTCGTCCACCCCGATGATGGCGGTGTCGCCCTTGCCCTGGTTCAGCAGCACCCGGCGCTTGGCCGCCACATAGCCGTCCATGCCGCCATGGCGATCGAGGTGGTCGGGGGTGATGTTCAGCAGCAGGGAGACATCGGGCTTCAGGCTCGAGGTCAGGTCCAGCTGATAGGACGACATCTCCAGCACATAGACGGCGCCGCCGTGCATGTCGTCGAGGCCGAGCACGCCGAAACCGATATTGCCGCCCATGCGGGTGTCGCGGCCGGCGCTGGCGCAGATGTGGGCGATGAGCGCCGTGGTGGTGGACTTGCCGTTGGTGCCGGTGATGGCCACGACCTTGGGTCGCTTATGCTCTGGCGCGGCGTTGACGGCCCGGGCGAAGAGCTCGATGTCGCCGACGATCTCGACGCCGGCGGCCTTGGCGCGCTCGACGGTCCAGTGCGGCGTGGGATGGGTGAGCGGCACGCCGGGCGACAGCAGGAGGGCGGCGAAGCCCCACCAGTCGGCGGAATTCAGATCGGTCAGCTCGAAACCTTCGGCCAGGGCGGCTTCGCGGGCGGCGGGACGGTCGTCCCACAGGGCCACCTGGGCGCCGCCGGCCTGCAGGGCGCGTGCGGCCGCAAGCCCTGTGCGGGCCAGGCCGAACACAGCCACTGTCTTGCCTTCGAAACCGCGGACCGGGATCATGGTTTGCGCGCCAGCCTCCCTATCGCAGCTTCAGGGTCGCAAGACCCAGCAGGGCGAGCATCACCGCGACGATCCAGAACCGGATCACGACGGTGGACTCCGACCAGCCGAGCTTTTCGAAATGGTGGTGGATCGGCGCCATGCGGAAGACGCGGCGGCCCGTGAGCTTGAACGAGGCCACCTGGATCATCACCGAGAGGGTTTCCAGCACGAACAGGCCGCCGACGATGGCCAGGACGATCTCGTGCTTGGTGGCCACCGCCACGGCGCCCAGCGCGCCGCCCAGGGCCAGGGAGCCGGTGTCGCCCATGAAGATCTTGGCCGGCGGGGCGTTGTACCAGAGGAAGCCCAGGCCGGCGCCGATGATGGCCCCGCACAGCACGGCCACCTCCCCCACGCCCGGCACGAAGTGGAGCTGCAGGTAGTTGGAGAACAGGTAGTTGCCGACAAGATAGGCGATCAGGCCGAAGGCGGCGGCGGCGATCATCACCGGCACGGTGGCCAGGCCGTCCAGGCCGTCGGTGAAGTTCACCGCGTTGGCCGCGCCGACGATCACCAGGGCGCCAAACACCAGGTAGAACCAGCCCATGTCCCACAGCAGCTGCTTAAAGATCGGGAAGGCCACCGAGGTCGGCAGTTCCGGCGACTCCGCGGTCCGGCCGCCATAGATGATCAGGATGGCCACGGCGGCGAGCGCGATGGCCACTTCCAGGATCAGGCGCAGGCGGCTGGAGACCCCGGCCGTCGTCTGCTTGGTGACCTTGGCGTAGTCGTCGGTGAAGCCTAGGACGCCGTAGCTGGCGGTCACGAACAGCACCACCCAGACATAGATGTTGGAGAGGTCGGCCCATAGCAGCGTGCCGACGATCAGCCCGGCCAGGATCATCACCCCGCCCATGGTCGGGGTGCCGGCCTTTTCGACGATGTGGCGCTCGATGCCGTCGGCGCGGATCGGCTGGCCCTTGCCCTGCTTGGCCTGCATCCAGCGGATGAAGCGCGACCCCATGAGCATGACCACCAGCTGGGCGGTGAACAGCGCCATACCCGTGCGGAAGGTCAGATATTTCAGCAGGTTGAGCAGGGGCACGTGCCCCTCGGCCGACATCTGCGTGTAGAGCCAATAGAACATCAGCCCTGCCCCCCAAGCTCACGGCCAGCCTCGACGAGGGCGGCGGCGACCGCACCCGCTTTGGAACCGTTGGACCCTTTGACCATCACGATGTCGCCGGGCTCTACGGCCCGGACGACCTGCGGCCCAATCTGGGCTGCGC
>Ga0208316_1001403_pt1 | contig 14466 bp, 10 predicted proteins | sample MalvireepMed_231_FD_184240 | JGI IMG/M metagenome (GOLD analysis project Ga0208316, IMG submission 184240) | Marine viral communities from the Global Malaspina Expedition - Malaspina viral metaG DeepMed_231 (SPAdes) (version 2) | ecosystem: Environmental > Aquatic > Marine > Oceanic | place... | reverse complement strand
GACAGCCCGGCGTGGCTGGTGAGGGTGCGGCGACTGGCGCGGAACTTTATGTTGGGCATGGCACTGTCTGGGTGAATGGCGATAATGGCTATATTGCCATGCAGGTCAGTGGGTTAGAAGTGCTTCCGGGGGCCGGTCTCACGGATTCAGGATATATTAAAACCATGAATTGTCGCTATAGAGGGAAGCTACTGCTGAGGCGATCCACAAAAAACATAAAAAAGCCCCGGTGCGTAGCCGGGGCAGCAAGTGAGCATTGAAACAGTAAGTGAAACTACATGGGCGTCTGTTTAGAACTCATAGCGAGCAGAGAGCCACAGGCGGCGACCCTCTTCGCTGTTGGCGTAAACGTTGCCGAAGCTGGTGCCATCGCCGTAGGCGCGGTAGTCGACAAAGTCTTTGTCAAATAGGTTGTAGAGGGTGGCGCTGACGTTAAATTGGTCGGTAAACGCGTAACTGCCGCCTAGGTGAAACAGCGAGTAGGCTTTGAAATCCCCCAGGTCAGCGAAGGAGGGCGCGCCCCTAACACGTTCACGGTTGCGATAACGCTCGCTGCGGTACTCGGCAGAGAGCCAAGTATCTAGCTTCGGTGTCGCCTGCCAACGCAGCGTGGCGTTCAGTGCGTGTTCGGGCGTATCGGTCAGCGGTTCGCCACGATTATTGCCGCTTTTCTGCTCGCTATCGGTGTAGGTGTAATTAGCGGATAAGCGCCAATCGGGGGTGAATTGATAGCTGGTGGAGAGCTCGACCCCCTGAGTCACCGCTTCATCGATATTCACGTCCTGGCTATACACGCCATCCGGGATAAGCGGGTCGTTTTCAATCAGGATATCGTTGCCGCTGGCAATTTTATCGTCGAACTGGTTGTAGAACAGCGTCGCGCTGGCGGTAAAGCCTGTTTGGCTATCGTAGTGCGCGCCGATTTCGCTGCTGGTGCTGGTTTCCGGCTCAAGGTCCGGGTTGCCGATCGTCAGGATCGTGCCTTGGCCGGTCACCCCGTTAATACCCGAGTGAAGGTCATTCAGGGTCGGGGTCTTGTAGCCACGGCTCACACCGCCTTTTAGCGTCCAGTTCGGCGTGGTGTTCCAGACTAAATAGCTACGGGGGCTGAACTGGCTGCCAAACGCATCGTGATGGTCGTAGCGGCCGCCCAGCGTCAGCGCGAGATCATCACGCAGCATCCACTCGTCTTCCGCAAAGAGCGACCAGGTGGTTTGCTCGAAAGTCTCATTGGCCAAGCCATCATCCAACTCAGCATCCCACCACTGTAGGCCAACGGTGGTCATGTGGTTACCCAGCGGCATAATAAACTTGCTATCCAGTACCGTATTGGTGGTTTCCAGCTTACGCGGGGCACCGCCAATAATGCTGGGGAAGCCCTCATAGGCAACACCCTCTTCACCGGGAATCGTACGGCCAGTGGTTTCCGTGGTGTTACGCATTAGGCTCGATTCCAGCGTGCCTGTGGCAAAGCGTCCAGTATGGCCGATAGCCACCTGTTCCCGCTCAAAACGCAGCTCGTCGGCATAGCCGTTTGCCACGCCAGGGTTGGGCGCACAGCTGCGGGTACGGCCGTCCAACGTGCCGAGTTGGCACTCGTCGTTGTTGTAGCGCTGGCGGTTCACTTCCCCGTCCAGCCAAAGGTCGTGGCTGTCGTTAGGCGTCCAGGTTAGTTTGCCGCCCAGGTTGTACACATCGCCCTCTACCGGGCTAGGGCCACGCTGGCTCACCTCAACCGGGTTGCCGTTAGCGTCGGTGTAGACAAGCTCTGATGCGTCACGCTCATACAAACGCCCGCGCAGTTGAACGCCCAGCGTGTCCTCTACCAGCGGGCCGCTGGTGTAGAGGTTAATTTCACGGCGGTCGCCAAAGTCACGATCTTCATTAAAGGTACTCTCGATGCCGACCGAGCCAACCCATTCGCGGTCTACTCGGCGGGTAATAATGTTGATCACGCCGCCCATGGCATCTGAACCGTATAGGGTGGACATCGGCCCGCGAATCACCTCAATACGCTCAATGCTGGAAACCGGCGGGAAGAAGCTAGTCGAGGTTTCGCCAAAACCGTTAGGCGTGACGCTTCCAGCCGCATTTTGGCGGCGGCCATCAATCAGGATTAGCGTGTAGTCGCTGGGCATACCGCGAATGCTGATATTGCTGCCGCCGGTTTTGCCCACCGAACCGCCGACATCTACCCCTTCTACATTACGCAGTGCATCAGCCACGCTGGTAATGCGTTCGCGCTGAAGCTCTTCTCTGGAAATAACCGAGATACTCGCCGGAGCATCCACCATTGCCTGCTCAAACCCACTGGCAGAGACAACAATGTTATCCAGTTGCGCTGATTCTTGCGCATTAGCCACCGAGGCAGTAACGCTAAGCGCGATGGCACTGGCGAGGGCGGTGCGAGTAAAGCGTGGCATGGCGATCCCCTGATATGAGTCTTGTTTGCTAATGAAACTGATTATCAAATGAGTTGCGGATTCTAAGAAGAAAAGTTCCCACTTGCGAGATGGTTTGATCGAACATAGTGTTGCTATTAATGGAACAGTGACGGGTAGGGAGCGCTTGCCTATAAAAGTTTGCTAGACCGCTAACTAATATGGGCAGCCTAACGTTGCAGTAACTGCAACACCGCATTCGATGTAATAGGAGTGCAAGTGTTTTTGAGAATCGTTACTATTGAATTAACGGTTAATCAGGAGAGGCTCACATGCGACACACGTTACTGCAGCGCGGTTTACTAGGGATGGTGATGGGCGGCTTGCTGGTGGGCACCGCCCAAGCGCACACGCTGGAGACGGCTTACGGCGACGTGGAGGTTGCTGATAACCCGGAGCGTGTCGTCACGTTGCATGAAGGCGCGCTGGATGCCGCGCTGGCGGCGGGCGTGACCCCAGTAGGGGCGGTAACCACCCGTGGCGGCGACAACGTGGCGGAATACGTAACCGACTACCTCAGCGCGAACGAGCTAGAACACCCTGAGATTGTGGGCGTCGTGCGGGAAATCAATATTGAAGCAGTGCTGGCCCAGCAGCCGGACCTGATTCTAGCCGCAGCACAGCTTCCGGAGGAGCAGTACCAACTGCTATCGCAAATTGCCCCTACCGTGGTGCCCCACACGCAACCACTGGCGGCCGACAACTGGGAAGCCGAAGCGCGCCTGTTCGGCCAGGCCTTGAACCAGGAAGAGGCCATTGACGAAGCGATCAGCGCCGTCGATCAGCGGGTCGACACGATGGCAGAGGCGGTGGCTGACGCCGACGTAGGCGACAACGCCTACCTGGTGCGTTGGATGCCCGGCGGCCCCATGGTGATGTCGGAAAAACTGATTGCCACTGGCCTGTTGGAGCGCGTCGGCCTGGACGTTCAAGGCGGCGAGCTGATCGGTGAACGGGGCGTTCACAGCGACGTATTAAGCCTAGAAAACCTCTCTCAAGTAGACGGCGACTGGCTGTTTTTGGCCACGCTAAATGATGACGGCCAAGCCGCGTTAGATAGCGCCAAACAGAGCCCCGCCTTCAACCGCTTGAACGTGGTACAGAACGAACGAGTGGTGCCGGTAAACGGCCAGCTCTGGAGCAGCGCCAACGGCCCGCTGGCGGCCCAGGCGATTCTGGATGACATCGAGAATGCCTTGTTGCCGTGATGCTACTTACCAAGGCAGGGAGTAGCGCCAGGTGGCGCTGTTCATCCCGACACTGGATGCTGATTCTACTCACCGCCCTTGTGGCGGTGAGCGTCGTTAGTTTATTGATAGGCGCAGGCAGCGTTGGCCCCCGGCAAGTGTTAGGGCTGCTAAGCGGTAGTGATCACGCGGAAGCGCGTTTTATCGTCTGGGAGCTGCGCGTCCCCCGCACGCTCATTGGCATTGTCGTTGGCGTGGCGCTAGGCGTGGCGGGTGCGCTGCTGCAAGCGGTTTCACGCAACCCGCTGGCCGAGCCGGGCTTGTTGGGCGTGAGCGCTGGCGCTGCGTTTGCTGTTTCCCTGGCGCTGGTATTAGGGGCCAGCGCGGCCACTTTACGCATTCCCGTGGCCCAGCTAGGCGCGCTGATCGGCTGCGTGTGCGTGCTCGGCGTGGCGCGGCTGCGCGGTGTGGGGAATGACCCGGTGCGCTTGGTGCTGGCCGGTGCCGCGTTTTCGGGGCTACTTGGTTCGCTCAGCGCCCTGATGCTGCTTTACGACCAGCGCGCCGCCGACGAGATCCGTTTTTGGGTGGTGGGCAGCTTGGCAGGAAGGCGACTGGACGATTTATGGGCCGTGCTGCCAAGCCTGTTGATAGCAGGAGCGGGCGTTGTATTGATTGCCCGGCCGCTGGCCGCGCTGGCGCTAGGGGAGCGGGCCGCCAGCGGTTTAGGGCACCACCCTGGGCTGATTCGCTGGCTGGCGGTGGGCTGCGTGGCGCTATTAGTCGGCGCGGCCACCGCTATTGCCGGGCCGATTGCGTTTGTGGGGCTGGTGGTGCCTTTTGTGGCGCGGGCCATCGCCGGGCCGGATATTCGCCGCACGCTCTGGTTCTGTCTGCCCATTGGCCCACTGATCGTGCTTACCGCCGATATTATCTCCCGTGTCGTCGTTGCTCCCTCCGAGCTGCCCTTGGGCGTACTCACCGCGCTATGCGGTGCGCCGGTGCTGATTGCGGTGGTGCGGGCCAAGCGCCTGCCGATGCTCTAACGCACTCTCTTTGGTTATCTGATGCTATGAAAATGACGGCAAAACAGTCGATGAGCGGTGTGGTACTGCCCCGCACATCCACCGCTTATCAAGAAGAGGTGAGTGCCCAAGCGGTCGCGGCTCCGCAGGGCTACTGGCGCGCCGCGCTGCCTCGTTATGGGGTGAGCGTGCTGCTGGAAAAACGTGCCGTGGCAGTAAATATAGGGCTTAGCGCCGCGCTGCTGGCCGCCTGCGTGCTCTATTTAAGCCTGGGCAGCGTGACGCTTTCCCCCAATGCGGTGGTGGCTTCCTTGGTGGGGCAGGGCGATAGCATGACCGCGTTTATGGTGCAGCAGCTGCGCCTGCCGCGCCTGATCGCCGCCTGTTTCACTGGAGCTGCGTTTGCGCTGGCCGGGGTATTAATGCAAACCCTGGCCCGTAACCGCTTGGCGACCCCTGGCATCATCGGCATCGATAACGGTGCCACCGCCTTTGCGGTGGCCTCGATTGTTGGGTTAGGAGTAGGGATTGCCCCGCCCGCCATGGCGCTGGCGGGGGCGACCACCGCCGCCGTGCTCACTTTTGGCTTGGCCGCAGGCAGCGGCACCCAGGGCTACCGCTTTATCGTGGCGGGCATCGGCGTGGGCGCGGTATTTGGTGCGGTCACGCAGCTGATGCTGGCGCGGGTAGCGATCGATACCGCCAACGCCGCCTACCCCTGGACCGTCGGTTCCCTCAATGCCCGCCCGGCAAGCGCGGTAAAGCTATTGGGTATTGGCTTGGCGCTTGGGCTGGTGGCCGCGCTGGCGCTGGCCCGCTCGCTCACGCTGCTGCGCTTTAAGGATGCCATCGCCAGTGGCTTGGGCACCGCTGTGAAAGCGCGGCGGCTGCAGGTGCTGTTACTGTCAGTGGTGCTCACTGCGCTAGCGGTTGCCGTGGCGGGGCCGGTGGGCTTGGTGGCGCTGATTGGCCCTGAAATCGCCCGTTCGCTCTCCAGTGCCCGCCATGTGCCCATTTTAGCCGCCACGCTGGCGGGGGCGCTGGTGATGGTGCTGGCCGATTTAGCGGGCCGCACGCTGTTTGCTCCCATTGAGATCCCCGTGGGGATTGTTACCGCCGTAGTGGGTGGCCCCTGGCTACTCTGGATACTAATGCGCCCGCAACGGAGCCGCCCATGACTTCATTACCCACGCTTTCCACCGATGCGCTCAGCATGAGCTACGGCCAGCGCCAAGTGATTCACGAACTCGGCGTTAGCTTGCCCAGCGGGCAGGTAACCGCCATTGTTGGCCCCAACGGCTGTGGTAAATCCACGCTGCTCTCTGGGCTTGCCCGCCTGCATAAACCCGACTGCGGTGCCGTGCTGCTCAACGGCCACGACATCGCCCAGATGCCCGCCCGCAAATTGGCTACTAAGCTAGCGCTACTGCCCCAAGAGGCGGTTGCGCCGGAAGGGTTAACCGTCACCGAGTTGATTCGTTTTGGCCGCCAGCCCCACCAAGGCTGGCTGCGCCAGTGGTCGGCGGAAGATCAGCAGGTGGTGCACCATGCGCTGGCCGCTGCCGGGTTGGAAGCGCTGGCCGACCGGCCGCTGGAGGCGCTTTCCGGCGGCCAGCGCCAGCGCGCCTGGATCGCTATGACCATCGCACAGCAAACGCCGCTTTTACTACTCGACGAGCCCACCTCCGCGTTAGACTTAGGCCACCAAATCGAAGTATTCGAGCTGGTGCGCGACCTGGCCTGCCAAGGTCGCACCGTGGTGATGGTGCTGCACGACCTCGCCAGCGCCTGCCGCTACGCCGACCACCTGATTGCCATGCGCGACGGGCAGATTGTTGCCCAGGGCGCGCCCGCTGAGGTGGTGACGCCTGCGCTGGTGCGGGAGCTGTATCAGGTAGAGTGCACGCTGCTGCTCGACCCCGATACCGGCAGCCCTTTGCTTGCCAACGTGCGGCGGGCGAGCCAACCCGCATAACGTGTCGACGGGTAACCACCCTAGATAACAACGTAAAAGGAATTGATGTGGCTTCTTCCCCGACCCGCGCTGACAAAGCGTCCGTCAATCAAAGCTTTCACGCCTTAATGCGCCTGCTGCGCTACGCCAAAGGCTATCGGCGGCAGATTATCACCGCCACGATGTGCTCGATCATCAACAAGCTGTTCGATATCGCCCCGGAAATTCTGATTGGCGTGGCGATCGATGTGGTGGTGAACCAGGAAAGCAGCTTTGTGGCGCGGTTGGGGTTTGAATCTCCCCAGGAGCAGATCACCATTTTGGCGGTGCTCACTTTCTTTATTTGGGCGGGGGAGTCGCTGTTCGAGTACCTGTTTCAGATTCTCTGGCGCAATCTGGCCCAGCGGCTGCAAGCGGATATGCGCCAAGATACCTATGAGCACGCCCAGCGGCTTGATATGGCGTTTTTCGAATCGAAAAGCTCCGGCCAGCTGGTGGCCACCATGAACGATGACGTCAACCAGCTGGAGCGCTTTCTGGATGGCGGTGCCAACGCGCTGATTCAAGTGGTGGTCACGGTGGTAGCCGTGGGCGCGGTGTTCTTCGTGCTTTCTCCGCTCATCGCGCTGCTGGCATTCACGCCCATTCCGTTGATCGTTTGGGGCGCGTTCTTCTTCCAGCGCAAAGCGGGGCCGCTGTATAGCGACGTGCGCGAAAAAGTGGGCGATCTTGCCAGCCGTCTCTCCAACAACCTCAGCGGCATCGCCACGATTAAAAGCTTCACCAGCGAAGCGCGGGAAGCCGAGCGGCTGCGGGATGCTAGCGAAGCCTATGTAGAAGCCAACCGCCGCGCGATTAAAGTCAGTTCTGCGTTTATTCCGGTTATCCGCATGGCGATTTTGGCGGGCTTTCTCGCCACCTTTACTGTTGGTGGCATGATGGCGCTGAACGGCAGCCTCAACGTGGGCGCTTACGGCGTGCTGGTGTTTCTGACCCAGCGCCTGCTGTGGCCGCTCACCGGCCTTGCCCAGGTGATTGACCTGTTCGAGCGCGCCATGGCCAGCACCAAACGGATTCTGGATTTGCTCGAAGTGCCGATTACCGTAAAGGACGACAGCACCACGCCCTTGGCTGCCCCGGTAAAAGGCGACGTGCGTTTCGAAGCGGTGAGTTTCCAATATGAGGCTAGCCAAGTAGGCGTGAACGGCGTTGATCTACACGTTCCCGCTGGCAATACGCTGGCGCTAGTGGGGGCCACCGGCTCCGGTAAATCAACGCTGATCAAACTGCTGCTGCGTTTTTACGACCCTGCCAGTGGCCGTGTGTTGGTAGATGGCCAGCCGATCACCGACGTAAGTATGCACTCACTTCGCCAAGCGATTGGCTTAGTCAGCCAGGATGTGTATCTGTTTGAAGGCAGCATTCGCGACAACATCGCCTACGGCCAGCCGGAGGCCGACGATGCCGCGATTATCGACGCCGCCAAAACCGCCGAAGCCTGGAGCTTTATCGAAACGCTGCCCCAAGGGCTGGATACGCCGGTGGGGGAGCGGGGCGTGCGACTTTCTGGCGGCCAACGCCAGCGGCTGTCACTGGCGCGGGCGCTGTTAAAAGACCCGCCGATTCTGGTGCTGGATGAAGCCACCAGCGCGGTGGATAACGAAACCGAAGCGGCTATTCAGCGCTCGCTAAAACGCATCGCCCACGGCCGCACGGTGATTATGATTGCCCACCGGCTTTCCACCATTGTGCACGCCGATGAGATTGTGGTGATCGAAAAAGGCCAAGTGGCCGAGCGCGGCACCCACGCCAGCCTGCTAGACGCTGACGGCCATTATGCCGCCCAATGGCGGGTACAAACCGGTGCCGCCCAAGCAGGCGATGTTGAAGCGCTTAGCCACTAAATACTCATAAATGGCTAAGCTAACGTTAACGGTTCACCAGCAGCGCATTTAGCGTGACGGGCACATGCTCATCAATCTGCTGGTAGCCCAACATCGACAGTACGGTGCGTACCGTGCTGTTGGCCATCAGCGCGTTGCCATCCAGCGCCATGGGTTCGGCGTGGGTCACGCGCACCTCGTTTAACCCTTCGCGGGTAAAGCGCAGCGGCACCGCCTCTTCCTGGTTAATCAGGTCAGTTTGCACCCGAAAGGTGAGGGTTTCCACCATCGACTCGCCAATATCCAAGCCGTCTAACCGCTCCGGCGGCATTTGCGCCACCAGCGTCACCAGCGTGGTGTTCGCCAGCAAGCCCACCCACGGCGGCAGTTCCCCAAAGCGATTGAGCAGATCGGTTTGGCTCAAGCGCAGCGGCAGGCGCAGCGTGCCATCGGCAGCAATATCGCCCTGCAAATTATTCACCTGATGGTGATGGGTTTGCGGGGCCTCACCATCCAGTTGGGTAATCGACGCCCGCACCTGGGATTGGCCAGGATCAAGCTGCCAATCCGCCTGCACCGGCAGCGCTAACAGCAGCGGGAAAAGAGCCATCAAAGCTTTCAAAGTGATTCTCCATAGAAGCATTCACCACCAGACCCCAGCGCCGGTCATTAGTGCCGAAAAAAATGCCGATCACGCCGTTAAGATAGCGCACCAAGGGGTAGCCTCGCCCCCCCGCATTCGCTATTATATGCACGCTTTTCGGGCCTATAGCTCAGTTGGTTAGAGCAGGGGACTCATAATCCCTTGGTCGTAGGTTCAAGTCCTACTGGGCCCACCATTTCTAAAGGTTCTGCTTTTCCTCGATAGCGATTTATTGATTTCTGGCTCCTTTTGCCATGTTTTAGCTCCCTTCTATTTATATCTTCTCTCATTTTTATTACTGTCTAACGGCAATGAATATTTAGTGCGTTAGTGATGGGCGTGACGAATAGTCGCCAATGTCTCGAAATCGCCCCATACGGTGAAGACAGTGGAAATGATCGACAACATCAACCGCCTCTTGGGCGACGACCTCAAAGCGACCGTCACCCCAGGTGCCAGGCTGAAGATTGCCGCCTCCTGCTTCTCTATCTACGCCTTCGAAGCGCTGAAGAAAGAGCTTTCCGGCGTCGACAGCCTGCAGTTCATCTTCACGGCTCCCACCTTCGTACCCAACGAAGTGACTGACCGCTTGAAAAAAGAGCGCCGGGAGTTCTTCATCCCGAAGTCCCAGCGCGAGAGCGGGCTATATGGCACAGAATTTGAGATTCAGCTTCGCAACAAGCTCACCCAGCGGGCAGTCGCCCGTGAATGCGCGCAATGGATACGTCAAAAGGCCCGGTTCCGGTCCAACAAGACCAAGGCCCCCATGCAGCCCTTTGTGCATGTTGCAGGACGGGAGCAAGCGACTGCCTATATGCCGGTCAACGGCTTCACTGCTGTAGATCTTGGTTACCAGCAAGGCAATGCGGTCTCGAACTTCGTCAATCGCATGGATGAGCCAGCCCATGCGCAGATGTACCTGCAGCTGTTCGACCAGATCTGGAACGATCCTGACAAGGTAGAGGACGTTACCGCTGCAATTTGCGACCACATCGAATCGGTCTATCAGGAAAACTCCCCCGAGCGTATCTACTTCATCATGCTCTACAACATCTTCCGGGATTTCTTGGAAGATGTTGACGAAGACGTGCTGCCGAATGAGCTGACCGGCTATCGCGATACCCTGGTGTGGAACAAGTTGTTCAACTACCAGAAGGACGCAGCCACCGGCATCATCAACAAGCTGGAAACCTATAACGGCTGCATCCTGGCCGATAGCGTAGGCCTCGGCAAAACCTTCACTGCCCTGGCCGTGGTCAAGTATTACGAGCTGCGCAACAAGTCAGTCCTGGTGCTGTGCCCGAAGAAACTGGCGGACAACTGGCGCAACTACAACAGCAACCTGACCACCAATATTTTCGCCAAAGACCGCTTCAACTATGACGTGCTCTGCCACACGGATCTGTCCCGCACCTCGGGCGAGTCCTTCGGCATGCCCTTGAACCGGGTCAATTGGGGTAACTATGACCTGGTGGTAATCGACGAGTCTCACAACTTTCGCAACAACGACGTCTACAAGGACCGTGAAACCCGTTACCAGAAGCTGATGAACAAGGTTATCCGCGCCGGGGTGAAGACCAAGGTGCTGATGCTGTCTGCCACGCCGGTCAACAACCGCTTTGTCGATCTGCGCAACCAGTTGGCGCTGGCCTACGAGGGTGAGTCCGATGCCCTGGGCAAGCATCTGAAAACCAACACCAGTGTGGAAGAGATTTTCCGCCGGGCACAGAAGGCCTTCAACGCCTGGTCGGACTTGCCCCCGGAGCAGCGCACCGCAGCGTCCATCCTCAAAGCCCTGGACTTCGACTTCTTCGAGCTGCTGGACTCGGTCACCATTGCCCGCTCGCGCAAGCATATCCAGACCTTTTACGACACCACCGACATTGGTCACTTCCCCGAGCGCCGCAAGCCGCTGTCGTTCCACTGCCCGATTACTGAACGTCAGGATGTGGCTGACCTCAACGAGATTTTCAGCCAGTTATCGGTGCTCAAGCTCTCAGTCTACGCCCCCATCAGTTACATCCTGCCCAGCCGGTTGCGCAAGTACGAAGAGCTGTACGATACCCAGGTAGAAGGTGGCAAAGGCAAGCTGCGCCAGGCCGACCGTGAGCGCAGCCTGCAGGCCCTGATGACCACCAACCTGCTCAAACGCCTGGAAAGCTCCGTGGCCGCTTTCCGCCTGACACTGGCGTCGCTCAGCGGCAACATTACTCGCACGCTGGAAGCAATCGACGCCTTCGAGTCCAGCGGCAAAGCCGGTCAAGTGGGAGACTATCTGGATGATATCGACGCCTTTGATGACGACGAGAGCTTCTCGGGTCTGGACGAATTTACCGTAGGCAAAAAAGTCCAGATCAGCTTGGCGGATATGGACCTGTCTTCCTGGCGTCACGACCTGGCAGCTGACCTGGCCTTGATCGACAACCTGTTGGAGTCCATGCGCCAGGTAGCTCCAGCGGATGACACCAAGCTGCAACACCTGCTCAAACTGATCAACGACAAGATTGACCAACCGCTGAACCCCGGCAATCGCAAGGTGCTGATCTTCACTGCCTTTGCCGATACGGCCGATTACTTGTATGACAATCTTGCTCCGATGGCCTTGAAGCGCGGATTGCATGTTGGCAAGGTGACTGGCTCTGACGCCCCCAAGTCGACTCTGCGAAAAGGCTATGACTTTCAGAGTCTGCTGACCCTGTTCTCGCCACGCTCCAAGGAAAAGGCCGTCGTCTTGCCGGATGAACCCGGCGAGCTGGATATCCTGATTGGCACCGACTGTATCTCCGAAGGCCAGAACCTGCAGGACTGCGACTACCTGATCAACTACGACATTCACTGGAACCCGGTGCGCATTATCCAGCGTTTCGGCCGCATCGACCGTATCGGCTCACCCAACCAGCAAATCCAGCTGGCCAACTACTGGCCGGATATCAGCCTGGATGAATACATCAACCTCAAGGAGCGGGTGGAAAACCGCATGGTGATCGCCGATGTCACTGCCACCGGTGATGACAACGTGCTCACCGCCAAATCCAGTGATATTGCCTATCGCAAGGAGCAGCTCAAACGTCTGCAGGATGAAGTGATCGAGCTGGAAGACGTCAAAGCTGGCATCTCGATCACCGATCTGGGCCTGAACGACTTTCGCATGGACCTGCTGAATTATGTGAAAGCCAACGGCGAGCTGGATAACGTGCCTTTCGGCATGCACGCCATCGTTCCGGCGCAACCGGGCGTCGGCTTACTGCCTGGTGTTATTTTCGCCCTGAGGAACATCCACGAAAGCGTCAACGTCAATCAGCAGAACCGTCTGCACCCCTATTACCTGGTGTATATCGGGAACGACGGTGAAGTGATTGCCGACCATACCGAAGTCAAGCGCCTGCTCGACCTGATCCGCAGTAGTTGCAAGGGCAAGGATGACCCCATCCGCGCCCTGTGTCAGCTGTTCAATGAACGGACCCGGGATGGGCGCAATATGCAGCCCTACTCCGACCTGCTCAGCCAGGCCATTCGCAGCATGATCGAAGTGAAGGACGAAAAGGACATCGACAGCCTGTTTGGCGGCGGCCGCACCACGGCACTGACCACCACCATACAGGGGCTGGATGATTTTGAGCTGATTGCGTTTCTGGTCATCGAGGGCAGCACTGCATGACCCTCTATGCCTGGCCGAAACAGGCGGCCTTTGGCCGAGTGGTGCCCAAGAGCAAGATCTACGAGCACGCCACCGCCAGTGCCGCCCTCAGGGAACGCTTTGTTCAACAGGTGGAGCAGATCAACTGGGCCTACAAACTGGCCCCGGAAACGGTCAATCTGCCAGCCACGCCAGCGGTGGCAGAAATTCAGGTGTTTCGCATTAGCCTCAAGGGTGCCAGTCTGGATCACGAGGTACTCAAGGCCATCGACCGCGCCATTCCTTTTCCGCTGATCTTTGAGCTGGTACAGAGCGGCCGTGTAAAGCTGGTAGCAGCCTACAAAAGGCCCGCACAGAATCCCGGAAGCACTGCGGACATTAGCCATTGGGTGCTGAGCAGCTATTTCGAAACAGATTGGCAGCTGGAGAGTTCTCCGCGTCCGCCGCTCCCAGTGGCACTGGATATGGCAGGGCTTTACGAGCAATTACTCAGCCCGTTAGTTCAGGGCAGGGTGGCCAGCGCTACAGAGGATCTGCGCACACCTCCCTCACAAGTCCACGACGTTGCGGCAGTAGGCTACACCGCGGGAGCGCCCGCCACACAGCCCGAGCGGTTGACACTGGAACAGCATATTGAGCTTGCCGAAGCCATCGCCACCCAGCAGAAACACGTCGAACGAATCAAAGCGCGATTAGGCCGCGAGAAACAATTCAATAAGCGCGTAGCCCTCAATGCCGAGCTGCGTGATGCCAAACAGGAATTGCAGCGTCTGATAGAACAGCAGGCTGCTACACAGAATTATTGAGAGAAAGATGATGGAAAAGCTGAAAATGCACACCCCAGATTTGAGCCAGGACAATATTGCCAAGATTCGTGAGCTGTTTCCCGGCTGTGTGACCGAAGCTAAGGATGAGACGACGGGGAAAATACGCCTGGCGGTGGATTTCGATCAGTTACGGCAGGAACTGAGTGATTCGATTGTGGAAGGACCGCAGGAGCGATATCGGCTGGACTGGCCGGGGAAGCGGGAGGCGTTGGCGCTCGCCAATGCTCCGATAGCCAAGACCTTGCGCCCGTGTCGCGAGGAAAGCGTTGATTTCGATACGACAAAAAATCTCTTCATCGAGGGTGACAACCTGGAAGTACTTAAAGTCCTCCAAGGATCCTACCTTGGTCAGGTGAAGCTGATTTATATCGACCCACCATATAATACCGGCCGTGATTTTATCTACGACGATGATTTTAGCGAAAACTCCGAAAGCTATCTGCTTGAGTCCCGTCAGGTTGATGAGCAAGGTAGCCGTCTAGTCGCCAACACAGAGGCAAATGGTCGTTTTCATTCTGATTGGTTAAGTATGATTTACCCACGCCTGCGGCTAGCAAAGAACCTGCTTAAAGATGATGGCGTTATTTTTGTATCGATTGACGATAATGAGGTCGATAATTTGCGTAAAGCTTGCAGTGAAGTTTTTGGCGAAGATAACTTCGTTGCACAGATCATATGGCAAAAAGTTTTTGCTCCGAAAAATAGCGCTCGCTGGTTTTCAGAGGATCATGATTATATTCTTCCTGAATCCGTGAAGCCGGCGCCGACACTTTCCCTATCACCGCCAGCGAGCACTTTTTGATCATTCGCCCCGTGCAAGTTGGCTTTCGCAAGCCCGTTATTGCCAAAACCCACCGTGCTGATCGGTG
>Ga0208316_1001401_pt1 | contig 14472 bp, 10 predicted proteins | sample MalvireepMed_231_FD_184240 | JGI IMG/M metagenome (GOLD analysis project Ga0208316, IMG submission 184240) | Marine viral communities from the Global Malaspina Expedition - Malaspina viral metaG DeepMed_231 (SPAdes) (version 2) | ecosystem: Environmental > Aquatic > Marine > Oceanic | place... | reverse complement strand
ACATCTTCATGATGTGCCAGAGGATCGGCCGGCCGCCGACCTCGATCATCGGCTTGGGCCGCAGGTGGCTTTCCTCGGAAATCCGGGTGCCCAGGCCGCCGGCCAGGATGACGACTTTCATCGCAGTACCTCCCCCCTGCCTGCGGCTCAGGCGATCCGCTTGACGAAGGCGTCGGGCCAGTAGGTCACCCGCTCCTTCACCACCCCTTCGTTGAAGGGGAAGGTCGGCTCTTCGATGATGAAGCGCTTGTCCTCGGCCACGAACTCATGAACCGCCCGGCGCGGATTGTTCCAGGTCCAGTCCTCGGCCGTGCGCGGTCCGCCGACCACCTGCTCCATGATCCCGTCGGTGGCGACGATATAGGAGCCCACCGGCACCATGTCGGCATAGGCGCGCAGCTCGTCGAGCACATGGCCCTTGGTGTGGTTGGAGTCGAGCACCACCAGCACGGTCTCGCCGGGCTTGATCTGCGCCTTCACCTGTTCGACCACTTCGGGGGCGGTCGACGAGCCCTCGATCAGCTCGATCCGCTTCTTCATCGGATGGGCCTCGATGGCCGTGCGGTTGTGCGGCCGGATCTCGATATCGATGCCGATCACCCGGCCCTTGTTCATGGCTTCGAACAGGGAGGCGTAGAAGACCAGCGACCCGCCATGGGCCACGCCGGTCTCCACCAGCACGTCGGGCTTCAGGTCCCAGATCACTTCCTGCAGGCGGACCATGTCCTCCGGCAGCTGAATGATCGGCCGGCCCATCCAGGCGAATGAATAGACGTACTTGGAATCCCAGGTCGCCCGGACCCAGGCCTTGGACGCCGCGGCGAAGCCTTCGGCGGTGGAGAGGCTGTGGCGCGTTTCAGTGTCGCCGTCGCGGACGACGACTTCGCCGCGCTCTTCGTCGATGATGGTGATCAAGACCCCGACCTTGTATGCCGTTTCTGGCGGACCGTGCTTAGGTGGCCCGCGCTCTGGCCTCCTCCATATCGCGTGTCGGCGGCCCGATGAAGCCGTATCCCGCATGGGGCGCGTATCACGCCCCTCCGGTTGCCCAGGAGCAGGGTTTGAATCCGAAGGTCGATTTCATCATCATCGGGGCCCAGAAGGCCGGCACGACGGCCCTGTTCGACTATCTGGGTGAGCATCCGCAGATCGGCCTGTCCGACGTCAAGGAGGTCCACTTCTTCGACGATGAGGGCCGTGACTGGGCCGCGCCTGACTACGGCGCCTATCACGCCCGGTTCCACCTGGCCGACCGCAGCCGCCGCTGGGGCGAGGCGACGCCGATCTATCTCTATTGGAAGAACAGCATTGAACGGATCGCGGCCTATCATCCGGAGGCGCGCCTGATCATCCTGCTGCGGGATCCGGTGGAGCGGGCCTTCTCTCACTGGAAGATGGAGTTCGCCCGCGGCGCGGAGGTCCACCTCTTCGAGTGGTGCATCCGCCAGGGCCGCGCCCGGCTGTTTGACGCCGAGCCATGGGGCTTCCACCGGGAGTTCAGCTATGTGGAGCGCGGCTTCTATGGCGAGCAGGTCGCCAAGGTGCTGGCGCATTTTCCGGCCGAACAGCTGCTGATTCTGCGCTCGGACGACCTCGAGGCCGCCCCTGAGGCGACGCTGCGACGAATCAGTGGCTTCCTGGACGTCGCCCCGCCGCCGTCCATCCGGCCCCGGCGAGTGCATGAGGGCCAGGCCATGAGCTATCCATCCAGCCTGACGACGGAGGATGTCGCCCTGCTCCGGCGCCTCTACGCCGCCGACACGGCTCAGCTGGCCGAGCTGACCGGCATCCGATTCTGGTGACCCTCGCCACATTTCCGTCAGGGCTCTTGGCCAAGCTGGATTTCATGCTCGCCTCTTCCCGCAGGTGGACCGCTCCACCGGCCACACTCGCCCCCCTTGCGGCTCTCGCCATGCTGGTCGCCTGTTCGCCCAGCGTTCCCAGCGAGGCCGCCGACGGCCCGCCGCTCGGGCCTGAACTGGTGTTGCCGGTGGACTGCGTGCTGGGCGCGACCTGCGAAATTCAGAACTATGTGGATCGCGATCCCGGCCCCGGCGCCCGAGATTACACCTGCGCGGCCCGCACCTATCAGGATCACAAGGGCGTCGATATCCGCGTGCCCGACCTGGCCGCCCAGCGGGCCGGCGTCGCGGTCCTGGCCGCCGCGCCGGGGCGGGTGGCGCGCCTGCGCGATGGGGTCGCCGACGTCTCGGTGCGGACGACCGGCGTCTCGGCCGTTGACGGCGTGGAATGCGGCAACGGCGTGGTCATCGACCACGGCGACGGCTGGGAAAGCCAATACTGCCATCTGGCCCAGGGCAGCCTGATCGTGGCGCAGGACGCCGAGGTCCGGGCCGGTCAGCCCATCGCCCGCATCGGCCTGTCGGGCCAGACGGAGTATCCGCACCTGCACTTCACCCTGCGCAAGGACGGCCAGGTGGTCGATCCCTTCGCGCCGGCAGGCGGCGAGGCCTGTGAGGCCCAAGGCGCGCTGTGGTCGGCCGACGTCGCCGAGGCCATGGCCTACAAGGCCGGCGCGGTGCTCAACACCGGCTTCTCGTCCGGGGCGGTTTCGATGGAGTCCATCGAAGACGCCGCCCTTCCCCCCGCCAGCGCCCACGCCCCGGCCCTGGTGGCCTATGTGCGCGCCATCGGGCTGGAGGCCGGTGATGTCCAGCACCTGAAGGTCACCGGACCTGACGGGGCGACCCTGGCTGAGACCACCATTGATCCGCTGGACGCGTCCAAGGCCCAGTACATGCTCTATGCCGGCCGACGCACCCCGCCCGCGGGCTGGACGTCCGGAACCTACACGGCGGAGTACTGGGTGGAGCGGGGCGGCAAGCGCGCCCTGGAGCAGCGCTTCGTGGCCGACCTCTGAGGCGACGGCCGCCCGGCCGGAATTTTGGCTAAACCTGTCGTTAAGGCGACAGATTCTCTTTCGCAGTGCGGCGGACTAAGCTACAGTTTGGTGTCAGCCTTGCTCTCCAGGGCTGTGTCGCATCGGCCGGGCCATAGCATCCATGCCAGCTATGGCTCGGCCTCTTGCTTTTCCTGACAATCTTAGCGGACACGCAGCTTGCGAGCGCTTCGTATCACTCTGGGTCTGGGGTAAGGGCTGGCGGCGTCGCCAGGACCAGAAGATCAAACTTCATCAGCCATAACAGGCCCCGCTCCAGCCGGTGGGAGCGGTCGCTTTCGGCCCCCAGCGGCGCCAGGAGGTCGGCCACCGTACAGTCGCCCTGGCGTGCGACGGCGTTGTAGGCGGCCTCGATCTCGGCCTTGGGCGCCATGGCCCAGCGGCCGATGCTGGCCAGCCCAAGGTCCAGAACCGCCAGCGCCCCGTTCCAATCCTGCGCCGCAGGCCCCAGGCGCAGCCGGTCCTGGGAGCCAAGGGTTGCGGTCGGATAGGCGGCAAAGAGGGTGAAGGGATCCAGGCGGCGGGGATGGTTGGGGCGCACCGGTTGGCGCTTATCCGGCCCCGCGGCGGCGCGACGCTTCGCCAAATCCTCCCAGAAGTCCTGGTACTGGGGAATGATCGCCGACCAGTCGAGGGCCTCTGCAACCCGGCGGCGGCCGGACTCACCCATCCGTCGGCGAAGATCCGCGTCACGGACCAGGGCGGACAATGCCGCCACCGCCGCGGCCATGTCGATGGCAGTCATCTGGGCGGCGGCGCCGACATAGTTCTCATAGGAGAGCCAGCCATTGTCGTGGCTGAAGGCCAGGTCCTGACCAAGGCCCGGCCGGGGCGCCAGGGTCGGGATGCGGAAGCCGTCGATCCCGTGACGGACGGTTTCGCGATAGCCGTTCCAGTCGCTGACCACGCAGGGCAGGCCCGCGGCCATGGCCTCGGCCGGGGTCAGGCCGAAGGTCTCCTGGATATTGTCGGAGAAGGACAGGAACAGATCGGCCGCCGACCAGATGGAAAAGCGCGTGTCGGCCGGCCTGCCATCCACCGGACGGTATTCGATGCTGGGACAGAAGGCCCGGGTGGCGGCGTGGAACTTGTCCCAGGTTTCAGAGCTGCCGGACCATCCAGAGACGATCCAGTAGAGCGTCTTGCCCGTCGCCTCGGCCGTGCGCTCGAGGGCCTGGGCCATCAGCGCAGGGTTCATCTTGGCCAGGGCGTTCAACCGCCCGACATAGAGAACCACAACGGCGTCATCGGGAATGTCGAGGCGCTGGCGCCACGCCTTGCGTTGGGCGGGATCAGGGGCGAAGTCGTCGCTGTTGACGCCCAGCGGGATGGTGGCGAGCTGTGGTGTGGCGAGGCGCGTGGTGCCCAGGCGTTCAGTGAGGTCCGCGCGAGCGGCCTCGAGCTGGACCTCCACATTGGCGCGGACGGCGGCCGAGGTGCAGATCACGCCATCCCAGGGCTCCACCGGGCTGACCAGCAGGTCGGCGAGGGCGTCGATCGCCTTGTGGGTGGCGGTGGTGTGGGTGACCCCGCAGAGACTGTAGGTCGCCGCGCCGACCGTGCGACGCCGCCAGGCCTCCGGGCCGATGGACGGGCTGGGATAGTAGATGCAGCCGGGATCGTTGAGGGCGGCGCGGGCGTCGGGTGTGATCCAGCGGGCGGGCCGAGTTGAGGGCTCGATACCGCGGACCAGGGCGCTGGCCTGGTCCTGGGTCAGCGAGCTCTGGCGCCAGAAGGCCATGTAGGGGGCGTCCAGGTGGCGGATATAGCCGCGCAGGAAGCTTTCACCCGCCGAATGGCGGCCCATTAGCTGGTCTCGGTCAGTCCGATAGCCGTCTGGGTGCAGAAGGATGGCGGCGTTGCGCATGACCATCTGGCCTAAAGGCAAAGCTAGTCGGCCGGAAGCGCCAATTGCGCAGGGTCACGACCCTCGCGCAAAGAAAAGGGGCCGCCCCGAAGGACGGCCCCAATCTTAGTTCGAACTTCGGATCGCTTAGGCGACGAAGTCGGTCTGGTCGAGGTCGCCCAGGACGGTGCCCATCAATTGGACAGTACCCGTGACGGTGTTGGTGCCGCTGATGTCCGCGAACACATAGACGTCGGCGCCGACCTGCACCGAGACGATGTCGCGCTGCCCGCCACCGATCAGGGAGGCGGCGTCGTTGAACGCCTGGGCATAGGTCCAGGTCGCGTCACCAATCTCTGCGTAGTTGGCGAGCGTGCCAGCGAAACCGAACGAGATCGAGTCGTCACCAGCGTCGTTGAAGTCGGTGATGCGGTCGATCGAGCCCGTGGTGGACGAGGTGTCACCCGCCGCGAAGACGAACTTGTCGTCGTTCGCACCACCGGTCACGGTGTCGACGCCTGCATCGCCACCGATGGTGTCGTTGCCAGCACCGCCAACGATTTCATCGTTGCCAGCGCCGCCGTACAGGGCATCAGCACCCGTGCCGCCGGTGATGGTGTCGGTGCCAGCGCCGCCATTGGCGGAGTTGGTGGTGCCGTCACCGGTGGTGATGATGTCGTTGCCATCACCACCCGAGATGGTGTCGTTGCCAGCGCCGCCGTTGATGGCGTCGTTGCCCGCGTCACCCGACAGGTTGTTGTTGCCGCCGCCGGCCGCATCGATCTGGTCGTTGCCTTCGCCACCGAAGACGGTGTCGTTGCCAGCGCCCGTTTCAATGTCGTCGTTGCCCACGCCGCCATCGATGACGTCGTTGCCGGTGCCGCCGTCGAGCAGGTCGTTGCCGCCTTCGCCATAGATGGAGTCAGAGGCCGTGCCGCCGGTGATCTGGTCATCGCCCAGATTGCCGTTCAGGAAGTTGGTGCCTTCGGTGCCGACGATGGTGTCGTTGCCTTGGCCGCCGAGCAGGGTGTCGTTGCCGGTCCCGCCCGTCAGTTGGTCGTTGCCGAGGTTGCCGTTGGCCCAGTCACTGCCAGCGCCACCGGTGATGACGTCGTTGTCCTGACCGCCGTACAGCGTGTCGTTGCCGGCGTCGCCATCGATGGTGTCGGCGCCGGAATTGCCTTGCAGCACGTCGTTGTCAGCGCCGCCATTCAGGGAGTCGGCGCCAACGCCGCCCCAGATGGTGTCGTTGCCGGCGCTGCCCGAAAGCTCGTCGTCGCCTTCGCCGCCGTCGATGCTGTCATTGCCAGCGCCGCCAACGATTTCGTCGGCGCCGCCTTCACCCAGCAGGGTGTCACGACCATCGCCACCATTGAGTTCGTCGTTACCAAGGTTGCCGTTGATGAAGTCAGCGCCAGCGCCGCCGGTGATGGTGTCGACGCCTTGGCCGCCGAGCAGGGTCTCGGATTGAGCCGAGGTGCTGCCGCCGACGATGACGTCGTCGCCCAGGTTGCCGTGGACGAAGTTGTTGCCGCCACCAGCGGTGATGTTGTCGTTGCCTTGGCCGCCATAAATCTGGTCGGCCGAAGAGCCGGCCGTGATCGTGTCGGCGCCGGCATTGCCTTGGATGAAGTTTGCGCCATCGCCGCCGACCAGGGAGTCAACGCCGTCGCCGCCGTACAGGCCGTCAGGGCCCGAACCGCCGGTGCCCGTGTCGCTGGCGTTGCTGCCAATGAACAGGATCGAACCCGTGGTGGTGGTTTCGGATTCGCCGTAGATGTCCGTGCCGAACAGCTTGGTGACGCCGTTGACGGTGATGCTCACGCGGTCGGGATCAGCGCCCGTGCCGGTGATGTACTGGACCCGGATCGCCGAGGCGTTGGTGCCGGGCGCGAACGCCAGCGAGTCGGTGGCGGCGTCATAGGCGATCGCCTGCGCCGCCGTAATCGTGTCGAAAGTGTAGTTAGCCATGCTTCTCTCCAGTCAGTGTCACGTGGACCCCAGAACGCCTGGCCACCATCCCGCGGATGGAGCGGTCCTGGCGGTCCCTCCCCGCGCCATTACACATGGACGTGGCGAAGGTTAAAACGAGCCCGAGGAATGGGTATCGGATGCTTCGTCGATACGCAATATCAAAAAGCCTTACGGGCCGCGGGTCGCGTACAAGTGTGACCTGCCCGCCGGGACTCGGATGGACCTTGCTCTACTCTTCCCGCAGGGCGCTATCGAAGGTGTCGGTCAGCGGATCGAGAATATAGGACAGGATTGACCGCCGTCCGGTGACGATCATCGCCTGGGCCGGCATGCCCGGCGCCAGCTCCACATTGCGTGGCAACTTGGCCAGGGCGGCGGGATCGATGCGCAGCTCGGCCAGGAAATAGGCGACACCGGTCTGCTGATCCACCAGGCGGTCGGCCGACAGGCTGGTGACGACAGCGTCCATCGGCGGAATCTTGCGCGAGGCGAAGGCCGAAATCTCTACCCGCGCCTCCTGGCCGACGGTGACGCTGTCGACGTCCGTGGGCTGGACGCGGGCATGGACGATCAGCGGCGCGTCAGCCGGCACGATGTCCATCAGCAGCTCGCCCGGCGCGACCACGCCGCCGACGGTGAACTGGGTGAGATTCAGCACATAGCCGTCCACCGGCGAGCGGACCGTGGTGCGCTCCAGGATCTGGGTGGCTGCGGTGAGGCGGGGACCGACGTCGGAAAGCTGGCTCTGCATCTGGCGCAGGCCTTCGGCGGCCTCGCTGATGCGCTGGTTGCGAAGGGTGGTGAGCTGGAGCCGCGCCTCCCCCTGGGCCTGGCGCAGGCGATTAAGCTCAGAGGTGAGCGCGCCGCGACGTCCGCCAAGCTCCGCCAGGCTGCGCTCATAGCGCAGGATCAGGGTCTTGGGGGCATAGCCCTTTTCGTAGAGGGTCTGATAGCCGGCCAGCTCCTCGCGGGTGAAGCCGATCTGTTCGTCGATGGAATCCAGCTGCGCCTGAACCCCGACCATCTGGGTCGCCAGTTGGTCGACCCGCTGTTCCAGTACGCCCTGCTGGCTGACGAAGAACTGCAGGCGGGTGCTGAACAGCAGTTGCTGATCGCGGATCAGGCCGGCGACACGCGGGTCGCTCATCCGGCCGGTCAGCTCCTGCGGCAGGTCGAGCGTCTGACGCCCGGCCGTTTCGGCGCTGAAGCGGGCGCTCTGGGCCAGGATGGCGTCATACTGATTCTGCAGCACATCGACGGCGGCGTCCGACTGGACGGCGTCAAAGCGGATCAGGGGCTGGTTGGCGCGCACGCGCTCGCCTTCCCGCACCAGAATCTGGGAGACTACGCCCCCTTCGCGATGGCGCAGGGTCTTGCGGCTGGATTCCACCCGCACCTCGGCCGGCGCCACCACGGCGGCGCTGATTTGGGTGAAGCCCGCCCAGATGAGCATGCCGAAGACGAAAACACCGATGACCACGCAGCCGACCAGCACCGGTCGCCAGAGGCGCTTTTCCAGGTCGCGGTTCGGCTCGGGCTCACCGACGTCGAACCGGGTGTCGAGGGGGCGGATAGGACCGAGCACCGGCTTGAGCGGACCGAGGTCGAACTTCATTGACTGGCCTCGACGGGACGAACGGCGGTCGGCTGAGTGACCCGCGCCATGACGGCCTCCCGCGGGCCAAACAGCTCCATGCGGCCCTCGCGCAGGACCAGCATCTTGTCGGCTGAGCGCAGGATGCTCGGCTTATGCGACACCACCACCACCGTCGTGCCCTTGGCCCGCTGGGCGTCGATGGCCTGCATGAGGGCGTTTTCGCCCTCGGCGTCCAGGCTGGCGTTCGGCTCGTCCAGGACGAGGAGGCGCGGTTCGCCCAGCAGGGCGCGGGCCAGGCCCACCCTCTGCCGCTGGCCCGCCGAGAGTATGTAGCCGCCGTCGGTCAGTTCGGTCTCATAGCCCTTGGGCAACCGCAGGATCATCTCATGCACATTGGCCTGGGTGGCGGCGTCGACCACCGCCTGATCGGTCACATCGGCGCGGAAGCGGGCGATGTTGTCGCGCAGGGTGCCCGCGAACAGCTCGGTGTCCTGCGGGAGATAGCCCACATGAAGGCCGAATTCGGTCCGGTTCCAGGCGAAGACGTCGGCGCCGTCCAGGCGCACATGGCCGTTCACCGGTCGCCAGACTCCGACGATCAGCCGGGCCAGGGTGGACTTTCCCGCCCCGGAAGGGCCGATGATCCCCAGCATCTCGCCGGGCTCGATCTTGAAGTTCAGTCCCTGGAGCACGTAGCGCTCGGCGCCCTGCGGCGCGAAGTTCACCGCCTCGATGCTCAGCTGGCCGAGCGGCCGCGGCAGGGAGGTGGCCGGCGCCGTCGGCTTGTAGTTGTTCAGCAGGGTGTTCAGCCGGTCATAGGCCCGGCCGCCATTGACGATGCCGTCCCAGGCGCCGACCACCTTCTCGATGGGCTGCAGGGCGCGGCTCGCCAGAATCATGTTGGCGAACAGCATGGCCGGCGGGATGGCGCCCACCACCACCAGATAGGCCCCGACCCCGATCACCAGGATCTGGATCAGCATGCGGGTGAACTTGGTGGTGTTGCCCACCACGCTGGAGCGCTGCGAGGCCCAGGCGCTCCGCTCGATGGCCCGGCCGCGGAAGGCCGACCAGCGGGCGCCGAGCGCGCCCAGCATGCCCATGGCGCGCACCACCTCGCCGTTGCGCAGGCCCGCCTCGGTGAAGGCGTAGGCCCTGAGGCTCGCCTCATTGGCCTCCTGCAGCGGCGGACGCGACAGACGGTCCTGCAGCATGGCCAGGCCGAACAGGGCCGCGGCCCCCACGAGCGTGATCGCTCCCACCAGGGGGTCAATGACGAACAGGATGCCGATGAAGAGCGGCATCCAGGGCAGGTCGAAAATGGCCGAGAAGACCGAGCCCGTCAGAATCTGGCGAAAGGCGTCGAGATCGCGCAAGGCCTGGGATCGGGTCTGGCCCTGGCCCTTGGTTTCGGCTTCGAACAGGGCGGCGAAGACGTGGCTGGAGACCCGCTGGTCGAGCATGATCCCGTAGTTGATCAGCACCCGCGTCCGCAATTCGTCGATGACGCCGGAGATCAGGAACACCAGCAGCGTGCCCACGGTCAGCACGATCAAGGTCGAGATGCTGTGGCTGGACAGCACCCGCCCATAGATCTGGAAAGTGTAGAGTGGCAGGGCCAGGTAGAGCAGGTTGCTGATCAGGCTGAAGCCGGCGGCGAAGGCCAGGGGCCGGGAGCCTTCCTTCAGCGCGCCCGTCAGCACATTGTCGGGCAGCGACGCAAAGGGGTTGAGTATCTTCATGCGTGCGAGCGTCCGTCGGAGCCTCATAGCCCCCAACATCGGAGCGCTTGAGGGCGCGACACATGACGACCGACGCTGGTCAAGTCAATGGCGGCGCCTCAGGCGCGGTTATGGCGCATGTTTGGACCGCCAAGCATGGGCGGCTTCATAGATTTCATACTCGGCCGGAAATGAGGCTGCATGGAACGATCGGAAAGCCGATAGGTCAGCGCCCGGGTCACCGCGTCGAACTTCGTCGTCAGCCCGGTTGATATGGACCACTGTCGCAGGTGGAAAACCCAACGCCTTCGCGAGCGCGCGGGAGTCTTCCTCGTACCGCTCCAGCACGCCGACGAAGACGTAGCCGTCATCAAAGGCCGCTCCGGGCGCGGTCTTCCAGGGCAGTTGCGCCATCGTCGCGAATGGATCCTCCGTCTGACCCATGGCGAGATCACGACGTCGTGCAAGCCAGGTCTCGAAGGTCGGGTGATCCTCCAACTCCGGCACTCGCCCGCCTTCTCGCATTTGGTAGTGGAGGTACTTCCACTGTGACACCGTCCGACTGAAGGGGTGGCGCAGAAAGACGATGAATTGGCGCGCCTTCGGGTAGTAGTCGAGCGCACCTATGCCGCGAACGCGGTTGAAATGCCCATGGATGCAAATGCCTGCCGATGGGGTGTGATGCTCGGGGGGTTCGCCCTCAAGGCCCCGATAGTGGAAGAACAGTCGTTCGCCGAACCAGCTGCGCAGGGCTAGGCGAAGGCTCGTGCCAGCAGTCTTCGGCACGTGCAGCGATATGAGCGCCTGCCCCGGGTCGTAGGCCGCCAAGTCGAACCTCCTCTGAACAGTTGAATTCAACGCCCGGCCTGCCGGGCCCAATGCTCCAGCGGGGTCATGCCGGTCTCAGCCAGTTCGGGGTGCGCCGCCAGATAGGCGCTCGGCGCAAAGCCGGCCTTGGCGGCGCCTAGGTCCCAGGCCCCGCCGGCCAGATAGTCGATCAGCGGATTGCCCCCAGGCGCCAGGCCGCCGGGCTTGTCCGAAACATACTGGGAAGATGAGAACCAGCCGCTGGGGTCGCGCAGTTCGGCGCCGCCGACCGAAAGGAAGTGGGTCAAAGGCTCGACGCCGGCCTCCGCCACGTCAGGGTAGCGCTCCAGATACCAGGTCGGGTCGACCAGCGGGTGCGGCTTCAGTCCCGCCCGCCAGCCCTGGGAGACATAGTGCAGCAGCGCCGGCTGATCGCGCCCGCCCTGGCCAGCCTGGTCGAGATAGTAGTCGGCGTCGAACAGGGGGTGAGGGTTCACCCCTTCGCGCCAGCCCTGACCCAGATAGTGGACCAGGGGATTGACCCCGGCGGCGGCGAGATCGGGGCGCTGGGAGACATACCAGTCGCCACAGAAGAGCGGATGAGGGTCAAACCCCTCTGCAGCCCCTATCCGAACATAGTGCTCCAGCGGCGTCAGGCCCGTGGCGCTTACCGCGGCGTCGTGCCGGGCAAGATAGAAGGCGGGGTCGAACAGGGGATGGGGAACACGGCCCTCCCGGCCGCCACTGACCAGATAGTGGGCCAGGGGATTGGCGCCCGCGGCGTCGGGGTAGCGGGCCAGATATCCGTCATGGTCGAAGATGGCTGAGGGACGCTGGCCAGCCCCTGACCGCTGTTGCGCGTAGCGGGCCATGTCTTTCAGACTTGCGAGACGGCCCTTCACGCCCCCCACAGACGGGAGCCAGAGACCAGACCGCGCAATCACCGCAGCCCGCCCGGGCGCGCCCAGCTTAAGAAGCAGGCTTTCGATCGGCGGGTTGAGGCGGTTGCGCCGCCGCGGGCGCCGTCGGGCGGCCCGGCGGTGGATGGCGACCTGCGCCGCGTGCGCCGCCGCGACGGCTTCCGCGCGGCCGGCCAGGGCGCGATCCAGAGCGAGGGTCAGACGCGAACGCGTCAGGGCGAGCTCCTCCTCAGCCTGGAGCTGGTCGGCCAGCAATCGCCTGTGTCGCTCCGCCACCCGTATCGCCTTGGCCACGATCGGACTGACGGCGCTCTGCGCGGGCGGCGGCGCGCGGTTCAAGGACGGCGGATGGTCGTCTTGAGTCATGCGGCGCTCCCTTCGGCGCGGCCATCTGCGATCAGCCAGGCCCGATAGCCGTTCGGCCCGGCGTCAAATGGATCATCGAAGGTCGCCTGCAGGTCAGGACTGTCTCGCCAGAGCACCCGATGGCTCTTGTCGATCGGCGCGCCATCCGAATAGGTCCCATAGGCCCAGTAGCGGGGCGGAATGGCCGCGTCGGTCGCCGCCGCCACCTGGCGCTTGTACCAGTTCCAGATCTCATAAACCTCGAAGTTGTCGCCGGCGTACTTCTTGGTCATCAGGTCGCCCGTGGGCCCCAGCTTGGTGAAATGCCAGAAGCGCAAGGGCTGGCCATTGACGGTGATTGCGCCGTCCTTGCCGATGGCCACCTTGCGCTGTGACAGGTTCCAGCTGGCGACATTGTAGCCTGGGTCGCGCACCACCTTGACCTTATCGAACAGGGCCGGGACATGGTCGCACCACCGCTGATCAACGAACAGGCCGCGGGGCATGTCGTCGTAGCAGTATTCGAGCAGGCGATCGTTCCACCACCGGGCGAAGCGTGCGCCCTCCCCTATGGTCCGGATGGCCACGAAGCCCAGATTGAAGATGCCCGTGCGAGACGCCGACAGGTCGTTGTCGAGAATGGCGGTGCGCTCGGTGTTCGGATCGATCAGGTGCGGCGTCAGCAGGATTTCGTACTCGCCCAGCAGGTCGATAAGGGGGGCCAGGGGAGCGAGCAGCGCCGTGTCCGGATCGAGATAGATGGCGATGTCGGCCTGGCCGCAGGCCTGGTGTAGGAACGGGCCCTTCACCGCCGTGCAGGCCTCCACCACATCGTGGCGAAACAGCCAGCTGCGGAGGGCCTCTATGCCCAGATCCTCCGCCCAGACGACCCGGTCGAAGGGCTCCTTGGCCGGATCGAAATCGAAGCCCGGCGGCGGCCGGTCCGTGATCAGCGCCACCAGCTCCCAGTCCGGATGAAACCGCCGCAGGGTCGAATAGAGCACCCGGGCCCGGTTCAGGTACGAGAAGGTGAAGCTGGAATAGCAGAGCACCTTCATCGGGCCGGTTCCCCGTCGAGAAGATCGATGGTCAGGCGGCTGTAGGTGAGATCCGAGAGGGTCGGACGACGCCGGCCCCGGCGAAGATCGAGCACCGCGCCGGTTTCGAACATGTCAAACAGGGCCGCCTCGTTCGCCAGCACGCGGCCCAGCCCGGTGGCTTCGACAAAGGCTGCGACATTGCCGCTGTCGGGGCCCGTCAGGACGGCGGCGCCGGCGGCCGCCGCCTCATGGGTGGTGAACGAAAAGGTTTCGCGACACAGGGACCAGATCATCACCGCGTCCACCTCGAGCGACTCCAGGGTGTTCTGCATGGCCGCCGGGTCGTCCACGCTCACGGTCACCGGATGGAAGCTCAGCGGGGGCCAGCCTGGGGTTTCGCGGGCGAGATGCAGGAATTCGTACCGGGGGTCCCCGGCGAATCTGAGGGCGAGGTTGTGGAAGACCGGCCAACCCTTGAGCGTGCTGGGCACGCCTGGAAAGGCCAGGCGGAAGGGGCGTTCAGCGGCGGCGGACGTCTCTTGCCCAGGGACCTCCGGATCGCGCACCACAAGCTTGGCCAGGGGCACCACCACGGTGCGCACGGTCGGCAGGCCCGCCCCCCGGCGCCAGGTGTCGAGGGCGGCTTGACTGGGCGCCGCGACGGAGATGTCCAGGACACTGAACAGACGATCATGTTCGTCCAGGTGAAACTGCCGATGAGGCCCGTAGATGCATATCCCGCAAGCGGCGCTGCCGATCGGCGGAGCTCCACAGTCGGCCACGTCGTTGCGCAGCAGATGGTAACTGGCGCAGGCGCTGGCGTAGTCATGCACCCAGAACCATGCCTGGCGGACCCCGACAGCCCGGGCGACCGCCAGGACGTCGCTGACGGAATGGCCAAGCAGGCTGTGGATGGCGAGGCTTCGGCGCCCCGGGACGACTCCGGCGAGGCTCGCTTCGAGACCCTCCGCCACCACGCTGGGATAGAAGGCCCCGACGGGGGCGCCGTTCCACACAACCCCGAGGGGCTCAACGTGGCCGGGACGGCGGAGCATCGGCCGCGAGTTGGAGGGATAGAGGTGCAGGTGGTCGCGCCCCGTGGCCGCCGCCGCGGCGCTCTCGCGCTGCAGGCAGAGCTGCACGCCCCCCAGATTGCTGGAAAAGTCGTCGTGGCTGAAGGTCAGATGGAGATCGGCGAGGCCCGATCGCGCCTCGGCCAGCAGCGCGGCGAAGGTTTCGGCCGTGCCGGGTTCAGCAGGCCTGTCCTCCTGCTGCGAGGTCTTGATCCGCGCTTCCAGAGGC
>Ga0208316_1001400_pt1 | contig 14476 bp, 9 predicted proteins | sample MalvireepMed_231_FD_184240 | JGI IMG/M metagenome (GOLD analysis project Ga0208316, IMG submission 184240) | Marine viral communities from the Global Malaspina Expedition - Malaspina viral metaG DeepMed_231 (SPAdes) (version 2) | ecosystem: Environmental > Aquatic > Marine > Oceanic | place... | reverse complement strand
GATCAAGTTTGGTGGCAGCTTCGTCAGTACCGGCGAGGAAGTCAAAGTCATCCTCGTCGTCCAGAGCGCTCTCATCAATGTCCAACCCGCTATCACTACGAGTGGAGCTTTCATCCAGAGAGTCTGACGCCACCGGCACGACTTCGTCCTCCAGCTCTTCAGGAGCCGGTTCGGCCTCAGCAACCTCTTCTGTCTGCTCCGCCAGCTCTTCCGGATTCTGCTGGTCAACGCCCGGCTCATCAGCCTCGGGTTCGCTGAGTGCATCTTCCAGCCCAAGCTCATCTTCCAGGGATGGTTCGTCTTCCTGAGGACCTGCAGGTTCTCCGTTATCAGAGAACTCTTCCATCAGCGCGAGATCTTCATCAGATACATCCAGTTCCAGGTCATCCAGATCGGATTCTCCAAGCTCCAGTTCAGAAGGCTCATCGTCCTCGCCGGCAACCTTATCCAGCTCCGCATCAAGCTCGTCCAGGAAGGACTCGTCAAGCGAATCAGACTCCAGGTCCAGATCCGATACCTCGGTGTCTTCCTGCTTAACTGACTCTTCTTCCGTCGACTCAAGGTCGTCATCAAGATCGAAGCCCAGCTCAAGATCGTCTTCCTGATCCGAAACGGTACCAGACTGATCCGCCTCAACCGGCTCCGCTTCATCGGTTTCCAAGGAGGGCTCATCTGAACCGGCGAGTGCGTCGTCTTCAAAGGCCGACTCGAAATCCAGACTGAAGTCCTCTTCTTTGGACTCGGAAGTCCCGGTTGCCTCATCCAGACCGGAATCCAGATCCAGAGAAGCGTAATCGGTTTCGGTGGCGGACTCGCCTTCAGACTCTGTTTCTTCACCAATGCCGGACAGATCGTACTCAATCAGATCATCACGGGTATCGGATTCTTTGCTGACATCGGATTCCAGCTCACCGAACTCGTTTTCCTCAGCGGGCTCGGAAGTGGCTTTAAATTCGTCCGCTTTCAGCTCGTCGGAGATATCCCAGTCATCCGAAGCCTGCTCGGTGGCCGGCTCCTGCTCTGGCTGACTGCCGAACGAATCAGAGCGCAGTTGAGATTCAAGGTCGTCGATGCTGGGCATCGCTTCAGCTTCAGCAAGGCGCTCCCGGAGCGATTCAGCTTCCTGGATAGCGGCCTCATCATCCAGCGCTTCAACTTCACGGTACTGCTTTTCAAACGCGTCACGATCCTGATTGTCCGCATACACCGACAACAGCTTCAGGCGCAGATCAGTGCGGCTGGGCTCACGTGAAATGGCGTTTTCGAGCACCTGGGCTGCCTGATCGTGACGACCGTAGGCAACATAGGTTTCTGCTTCGGCAATGGCATCACCGGCTTCCGCTTCTGCCTCACCCTCATCTTCGAGACTGAGGTCGAACGAATCACCGCCTTCGCCCTCATCACTGTTCAACTGGTCGTAGAACTCTTTCTCTCGATTGGCATTGCGTCGTGCCACGAGCAGCAACAACAGAAGCAGAAGGATAAGGCCACCACCGAGGGCAATCTGATACATCGGATTGTTCAGAATACCGTCAATAATGTTACCCGGAAATGCCTTTTCAGGCGCCGTTACTGGCTGCTGCAGTTTTGGCTGCTGGGCCTGGGGGACGGCCGCTGGCTCAGGTTCAGATGATGATTCCTGCTCGGTAACCGCAGGCTGCTCTGCCACCACCTCATCCGCAGCGCCCGCGTCGACATCACCACCAAACGGCTCTTCACCTGCAATATCAGCTTCGTCCGGGGCCATGGCGCTATCTTCTTCCGCCATCGCTGTGTCGGCCGATTCACCATCAGCGGCTTCATCAGACTGGCCGTCTGATACCGGTTCTTCGCCGGTGCCGGCACCCAGATCACCTTCTACAGGTGTGGTCGCCGGTTCAGCGTCAGACTCGGTCACGCCAGTGTCGGTCGGGGCCGGAGACTCTTCCTCCGACACCATACCCTGCATGTCCGCCAGTTGGCTGTTCTTCAGCTCCAGCAACCGCTGCAGGGTCTCAACCTGATCCTGCAGATCCTGGACACGGGTATTGAGCTCGTCATTTTCGCGTTTTGCGGCTTCCAGCTCTTCCATCGCAACTGCGGAACCGGCATCAACACCGCCCGGCAGATCGCCGTCACCACCGGCAGAACCACCGTCTTCGGTAGACCGGGATTCCGATTCATCGGCAACCAGCAGGCGCAACTCATCACCCGCTGCCGCCTGAGTAGCACCCTGTCCTGCCGCAGCCTGGGCGGTATCCGTTGCATCAACGGTTCTCGGAGACTGGAATTCCTGGTTCTGCTGTGCAACTACCCGATTGGCTTCAGCGCGGCTACGGCTCCGAATTTGATCGAGGGAAGGAATCCGCAACACCTCACCACGCTTCAGGCGGTTAATATTCCCACCAATGAACGCGTTAGGATTCTGATCCTGAATCGCGAGCATAACCTGCTGCATGGAAACCGAACCATCCGGACGTACCTGCTGGGCAATGGTCCAGAGTGTGTCGGAGGGCCCTGTCGGACCAAACGTATCTGCCTGATAGCCCCGCGACATGGTGCCTTCTGCTGCCGCCTGACGGCGAACAGATTCCTGGCTGCGCGCCGGCTGCTGTCGGGTGGCTGTCGTGGCCGGAGCACTGACTTGCTCTTCAATACCAGATTCCTCGGCGTAGACCGGAGGATCGACCAGCACGGCATATTCCCGCATCAGGCGACCATTGGGCCAGGTCAGCTCGAGGAGGAAATTCAGATACGGCTCGCGTACCGGCGCCCGGGAGGAAACATTGATGGCCAGGTTGCCATCCGTCCCGGTAACCACTTCAAACCTTAATTGACTCAGAAACTGGTGGCGGTCCAGGCCGACGCGCTCATAGGCGGCCTCCGGTGCCACATTGACGAACACTTCACCGGGATCAACACCGCGACTCTGATTCAGTGATATTTCTGCATCCAGTGGCTCATTCAGCCAGGACTGGAGCTCAATTTCTCCAAGTCCAAGCGCCTGAGCCATTCCAGAGCCGAGCCCTCCCGCCAGCGCCAGGGCAACCGCAAGCTTGCGTACCTTCATGCTTATTCCTTTCCAGTCTCCGTTATTCTTTACTGCCGTATCTCAACAGAATCGGACGAGGTTGGATGACTTTCGCCTTGTTATTTCTCGTTTTTATATCGCAATTATACCGTTCGGTTTGGCAAGTATTGTTGATAAAACCCGTTTTATCAATCAATCAGCTGCAATCCTTGCACCGTTTTTTTATCTATCGGGCGGAACTCCTTAGCGCCCTTGAAAATAACAGGGGCGGACGCTGAAATCAGCCTCCGCCCCTGACCGGCTTGCAAAAAACCGGACACAGTTGGCATTAATTACCGCTGTGTAACACTTTTTAACGTTCCTGAAGGATTCGCAGCATCCGACGCAGCGGTTCTGCAGCACCCCACAGCAACTGGTCACCCACTGTGAAAGCGGAAATGTATTCCGGCCCCATGGACAACTTGCGAATTCGACCAATCGGAATGCTCAGTGTGCCAGTGACCTTGGCCGGAGTGAGTTCCTGCATGGTGGCATCGCGATCGTTGGGAATAACTTTCACCCAGTCGTTGGCCTTGGCCAGAATGCCTTCAATTTCGGAAACTGACAGGTCTTTCTTCAGCTTGATGGTCAGCGCCTGACTATGGGAACGCATGGCGCCAATGCGCACGCAGATACCATCGATAGGGATCGGGTTGTCACTCCGACCAAGAATCTTGTTGGTCTCGACGCCCGCTTTCCACTCTTCCTTGCTCATGCCGTTATCGAGCTGCTTGTCGATAAACGGAATCAGACTGCCCGCCAGCGGCACACCGAAATGCTCAGTGGGGAAATCGCCGGAACGCATGGTATCAGTCACCTTGCGATCGATGTCGAGGATGGCGGAAGACGGGTCAGCCAGCTCAGATTTGACGCTCTTATTCAACGCGCCCATCTGGTTCAACAGCTCCCGCATATTCTGGGCACCAGAGCCGGACGCTGCCTGGTACGTCATCGGAGACACCCACTCGATCAGATCCTGCTCCAGCAGGCCGCCCAGGGCCAGCATCATCAGGCTCACGGTGCAGTTACCGCCGATATAATCCTTTACGCCCTTATCCAGGGCCGCATCGATCACGTTACGGTTAACCGGATCCAGCACGATCACAGAGTGATCGACCATACGCAGAGTGGATGCCGCATCAATCCAGTAACCGTCCCAGCCTGCATCACGCAGCTTCTGGTAAACCTCGGTGGTGTAATCGCCGCCCTGACAGGTAACGATCACATCCATCCCCTTGAGGATGTCGATATCGAACGCGTCCTGCAATGGAGGAACGCCGTCTTTGCCTACGTCCGGGGCCGGCTTCCCTGCCTGGGAAGTGGTGAAAAACACCGGATCGATGTCGGCAAAATCATTTTCTTCACGCATGCGCTGCATGAGGACCGAGCCCACCATGCCGCGCCAACCTACAAGTCCAACTCGCTTCATGTGCGACCTTTGAACCTCGTTTTATGCCCGCCCGCTACCGTTATCGCTGGCAGGGACAGGATGGATGATCCCGCAACGGCTGCATCCTGCCGTTGTCGGGTCTCGATTAAGTAAACCAGTGGTGCGTTAAAGCGCGTTCAGAACCGCTTCACCCATGTCGCGGGTAGATACCTTCTGACCGCCTTCCGACATAATGTCGGCGGTACGCAGCCCCTGGTCCAGCACCTTGCTGACCGCCGCCTCGATGGCCAGGGCAGCTTTCTCCTCATTCAGGCTGTAACGTAACATCATTGCAGCACTGAGGATGGTAGCCAGCGGGTTGGCAATGCCCTGTCCGGCAATATCCGGCGCCGAGCCGTGACACGGCTCATACATACCCTGCTTGTCGGAATTCAGTGACGCAGAGGGAAGCATGCCGATAGAACCGGTAAGCATTGCCGCTTCGTCAGAAAGAATATCACCAAACATGTTGCCAGTCACAATCACGTCAAATTGCTTTGGCGCACGGACCAGCTGCATGGCAGCGTTGTCCACGTACATGTGGGAAAGCTCCACATCCGGGTACTCGCGCTTCAGGTCTTCCATGATTTCCCGCCACAGCACGGTTACTTCCAGCACGTTGGCCTTATCAACCGAACACAACTTCTTGCCCCGTTGCTGGGCCGCCTCGAAGGCAACCCGGCCAATACGCCGAATCTCGGACTCGGTGTACTGGTAGGTGTTGTAGCCCTGGCGCTCACCGCTTTCCAGCTCACGCACACCACGAGGCTGTCCGAAGTAAATACCACCGGTCAGTTCGCGGACGATCAGAATGTCCAGCCCGGAAACCACCTCAGGCTTCAACGACGAAGCAGACGCCAGCTGCGGATACAGAATGGCCGGACGCAGGTTGGCGAACAGCTCAAGGTTGGAACGCAGGCCCAACAGCCCTTTTTCCGGGCGCTTCGCCATCGGCAGGCTGTCCCACTTTGGACCGCCTACGGCCCCCAGCAGAATCGCATCGGCCTTACGGGCCTTCTCCAGAGTTTCTTCAGGCAGCGGCGTATCGGTTTCATCAATCGCCGCACCACCAACGAGAGCAGACTCAAAACTCAGACCCAGACCGAACTGGTCATTCACCTTATGCAGAACCTTCTCCGCTTCTGCCACAATCTCCGGACCAATGCCGTCGCCCGGCAGGAGCAATACATTACGGGACATAATCCAATTCCTTGTTAATCAGTTTCCAGTATTAAACAACCAGGGAGCGGTCTTGCGCCGGGATTCTTCATAAGCGCGAATGGTATCCGCATCTTCCAGGGTCACGCCAATGTCGTCCAGACCGTTCAGCAGGCAATGACGACGGAAATCGTCCACCTCAAAACTGAACGACTCGCCACCGGGCGTCGTCACCGTTTTCGCTTCGAGATCGACCGTCAGCTGATAGCCTTCATTCTCTTCGGTTTCCCGGAACAGCCTATCAACCACTTTTTCATCTAAAACAATGGGTAAAAGTCCATTCTTAAAGCAGTTGTTGTAGAAAATATCAGCAAAACTCGGCGCAATAATCACCCGGAAACCGAAATCATCCAGCGCCCATGGCGCGTGCTCACGACTCGAACCACAGCCAAAATTGGTCCGCGCCAGCAACACGCTGGCGTTTTTGTAGCGATCCTGGTTCAGCACAAAGTCCGGATTCAGGGGGCGGTTGGAGCAATCCTGATCCGGCTTGCCTTCATCCAGATAACGCAGCTCATCGAACAGGTTCGGGCCAAAGCCCGTGCGCTTGATGGACTTCAAAAACTGCTTGGGAATGATCATGTCCGTGTCCACATTGGAACGGTCCATGGGGGCAACAGTGCCCTGGTGTTGCGTAAATGCTCGCATGGTCTCTCTCCTGTGGCTCAGTTCATCAATTCACGGACATCAACGAAGTGGCCAGTCACCGCTGCCGCGGCGGCCATGGCCGGGCTCACCAGGTGAGTACGGCCACCAAAGCCCTGACGACCTTCGAAGTTCCGGTTGGAGGTAGACGCACAATGCTCGCCCTGCCCCAGCTTGTCGGCGTTCATGGCCAGACACATGGAACAACCCGGATCACGCCACTCCAGACCCGCCTCGATAAAGACCTTGTCGAGACCTTCCTGCTCCGCCTGGGCTTTTACCAGACCGGAACCCGGAACCACCATCGCCTGCTTGAGGCTGGCAGCCACCTTACGGCCCTTAACCACCGCCGCAGCTTCCCGCAGATCCTCAATCCGGCTATTGGTGCAGGAACCGATAAACACGCGATCCAGCTTGATATCGGTAATCTTCTGGTTCGGCTGAAGGCCCATGTACTTCAACGCGCGGACGATCCCCTCGCGCTTGATGGGATCCTCTTCCTTTGCGGGATCCGGCACCGCGCCTTCAACACCAACCACCATCTCCGGCGACGTACCCCAGCTCACCTGAGGCTGAATGGCGGAACCGTCCAGCTCAACCACTTTGTCGAACACCGCATCATCGTCGCTGTGGAGTGTGCGCCAGTATTCAACCGCCTTGTCCCAGGTCTCACCCTTGGGAGAAAACGGACGACCTTTGACATACTCGATGGTGGTGTCATCCACTGCCACCATACCCACCCGGGCACCGGCTTCGATGGACATATTACAAATGGTCATCCGGCCTTCCATGCTCAAACCACGGATCGCCTCGCCACCAAATTCAATGGCGTAACCGGTACCACCGGCGGTACCAATCTTGCCGATGATCGCCAGAACCACATCCTTGCCGGTCACACCCGCGCCCAGCTTGCCGTTCACCTTTACCAGCATGTTCTTCATCTTCTTCTGGACCAGGCACTGGGTCGCCAGAACATGCTCCACTTCAGACGTGCCGATACCATGAGCCAGACAGCCAAAAGCGCCGTGAGTAGAAGTATGAGAATCACCGCAGACAATGCTCATGCCCGGCAACGTCGCACCCTGCTCCGGCCCAATCACGTGCACGATACCCTGACGCTGATCCTTGATCTTGAACTCGAGAATCCCGAATTCGTCACAGTTCTTGTCCAGCGTCTCCACCTGAGTGCGGGAGACGGGATCCACAATACCGTCGATGCCTTTGTCACGATCCGTGGTCGGTACGTTATGATCCGGCGTGGCGATGTTGGCATCAATCCGCCAAGGCTTACGGCCGGCCAGACGAAGGCCTTCAAAGGCCTGAGGTGATGTCACTTCGTGCAACAATTGACGATCAATGTAAATCAACGCGGAACCATCGTCCCGCTGCTTGACCAAATGGTCGTCCCACAATTTGTCGTATAAAGTCTTGCCCGCCATGATTCTCTCTCACTCTCTGGGGGGTTCTGTTTCTGCTTCGAATGGTGACATCATACCCCTGCGTCACGAATAACCTCAATTCATGTTTTTTATGCTTTGCATTCCAAACAGGAATCAACAATAGTAGAGCCATACTTCGGCGCAGGTCACGAACGGGCGGGTAAGGCTTTTCAAAACACGCCTACAAGCACATCCCTGTGGGCTCGTTTCGGGCCGTCCTTGGCCCTCAACGGTTTTGAAAAGCCTTACCCGCCCGTTCGCTCCCCCAACATGAGTCGGGAAGTCCTGAAACCTGCACCCAAGTATGAGGAGCAGATTCAGGAACCCCCTCCCAAAAATGTCGGAGGCCATGGATGGCCGGAGAGAAGCGCACACGGACGTGCTTGTAGCGGTTTTTGGGAGGGGGTTCCTGAATCTGATCCCTGCACCAACGTGGAATCCACCCATCAATTGGAGCAGCAACTATGGACGCAAACTCCCTGAAAGCATTCCTGACAATCGTCGACCAGGGTTCCTTCTCAGAAGCCGCTGAAACCCTGCACCTGACACAGCCAGCCATCAGCAAACGCCTGGCCGCCCTGGAAACCCAACTGGACACCCGACTGATCGACCGCAGCAACCGGGAAATCCGCCTGACCGAAGCCGGCACAAGGCTCCTCCCCCATGCCCGCAAAATCCTCGACGAAATCCACAACGCCCGCATGGCCCTGACCACCAGCGCCGCCAGCATCGGAGGCGAACTCCAGGCCATCGCCAGCCACCACATCGGCCTGCACCACCTGCCCAACTGGCTGCGCCGCTACCGTCGGGAATACCCTCAAGTGGATCTGCATCTGCAATTCATGGAATCCGATGCCGCCTACGACCAGATGAACAAACGCAACGCAGAACTGGCCTTTGTGACCCTCAGCGACAGCATGAATCCAGAATTCTCCATCCTTGCCCAGTGGCCAGACCCAATGGCCTTCGTGGTTGGGAAAGAACACCCTCTCGCAACACTGGCGAGCCCTTCACTTTCTGACCTCGCGCCACACCCGGCGCTGCTACCGGATACCAGTACCGCCACCTACCGGGTGGTCAGCCGTCTGTTCCTGGAAGCCAACCTCACCCTGAAACCCCTGATGCCAACCAACTATCTGGAAACCATCAAAATGATGGTAAGCGTTGGCCTTGGGTGGAGCATTTTGCCGGTCAGCATGCTCGATAACAGCCTGAAAGTGCTTGAAGTGCCCCACCCTGTTACCCGGGTTCTGGGTGCCGTGGCACTGTCCCGACGACAACTGGGCAGTGCCGCACAGGCAATGCTGCAGATAGTGGAACAGGAAGAAACGCGACCAGAGTCCGGTCAATGAGCTAGCTGGGGTTCCGGCGGCGGCTGCAAGCCCCGCCAGGTCACGATAATCGCAAGGGCCATTGCGGCGGCACCACCCCAGAACGCCGCGGAAGTACTGAAACCATCCACCAGGAAACCGGATAACCATGCACCGAGCGCCCCGCCGGCGCCGAAGGTCAGGCCACTGTATAGAGCCTGACCCTGGCCATGATGGTGCTTACCGAAAAAGCCCTGAATGTATTGGACGGATACGGCATGCAACGCGCCGTAAGAAGCCGCATGCAGCAGTTGGGCAAAGATCAGTACCGGCAATACCGACGTCAGCTCGGCAATCAGGCCCCAGCGGAACATTGTCAGCACCAGCGCCCCCAGCACCACCTGCCGTACACTAAAACGCCGGGATAGCCTGTGCATAATCAGAAACAAGCCTATCTCTGCGATGACTCCGAGTGACCACAGTAACCCGATGGCCAGTTTGCCGTATCCATGTTGTTCCAGGTGGATACTGAAGAAGGTGTAGTAGGCACCATGTGATACCTGAAGCAGAAAATTCATCGCGAAAAAAGCGATCACAGCCGGATGAGTGACAATTGCTTTGAGGCTACCGACAGGTGCAGATTGCTGCTTGCGCTCGCCACGCTCAGAAGGCACCAGAAATGCCGAGACCGCAATCCCTGCAAATACCGGCAATAACAGCCACGGCAAGTACTGAATCTCCACCAGTTCCAGTAGCCCGCCGACCAGAGCCACTGCGCCGATAAATCCTACAGAGCCCCAAAGACGAACCTTGCCGTACTTGTCCCGATGCTTGCCGAGTACCCGCAGGGTAATGACTTCATACAGCGGCAAAATGGCGTTCCAGAAAAAGGTGAACACCAGCATGACCAGCAACAGACCGTAGAATCCGGGTTCCAGAAACACGCCGGCGAAAAACAGCGAGCCGAAAATAGCACCAAATCGTACCAGGCGGACCCGCTGGCCGGTCCGGTCACCGATGTAACCCCAAACGCTGGGTGCGACGATCTTGGTTAGCTGGATGGTCGCCATCAATGTGGCAATCTGGAGATAGGAGTAGCCCTGCCCCTCAAGATAGAGGGACCAATAGGGCAAAAGCCCTCCAAGGAGGGCGAAAAACCAGAAATAGAGGTTCGACAGCCGCCAGTAGATGGTAGCGCCTCCCCTGAATCAGAGCTGGCCGAGGACCGGCGTGGTGACTTCTACATCGCCGTTCTGACCGCGATGACGCAGGTAATGGTCCATCAGGACGATCGCCATCATGGCCTCGGCGATGGGCGTCGCGCGGATACCTACACAGGGGTCGTGCCGACCAGTGGTGATCACCTCCACCGGGTTGCCGTCTACATCAATACCCTTGCCGGGCAACCGCAAGCTTGATGTTGGCTTAAGGGCGATACTGGCAACAATCGGCTGACCGGAGGAAATGCCGCCCAGTACACCACCGGCATTGTTGGAAAGGAAGCCTTCTGGCGTCATCTCATCCCGGTGTTCTGTTCCTTTCTGCTCGATGCAATCAAAACCGGCACCGATCTCCACACCCTTGACCGCGTTGATGCTCATCAGGGCGTGGGCAAGATCGGCATCCAGACGATCAAAAATCGGCTCACCGAGGCCTGGGGGAACTCCCTCCGCAACCACATTGATGCGGGCGCCAATCGAATCCCCTTCCTTACGCAAAGCATCCATGTAGGCTTCCATTTCGGAGACCTTGTCTGCATCCGGACAAAAGAACGGATTCTGGTGAACCTGCTCCCAATCCAGCTTGTCTGTCTTGATTGGCCCTAACTGGGAAAGATAACCCCGCACTTTGATCCCGAGACGCTGCTCAAGAAACTTCCGGGCGACGGCGCCGGCAGCAACCCGCATGGCGGTTTCCCTGGCGGAAGAGCGGCCACCCCCACGATAATCCCGGGCACCGTACTTGTGGTGATAGGTGTAGTCTGCGTGGGCCGGACGGAACTGGGCAGCAATCTTGGAATAGTCCTTGGAACGCTGGTCGGTGTTTTCGATAATCAGACCAATCGGTGTGCCGGTGGTTTTGCCCTCAAACACACCAGACAGAATCCGAACCTCGTCCGCCTCACGACGCTGGGTCGTATGCCGGGAAGTACCGGGTTTGCGGCGATCCAGGTCCCGCTGCATATCTTCTTCTGACAGCTCCAGGCCCGGAGGGCAACCGTCGATAATGCAGCCCAGGGCCGCGCCGTGACTCTCACCAAAGGTGGTGACGGTGAACAGCTTTCCGAATGTATTTCCCGACATAATTCAGCACTTTATACAGGTTTTGTAATTTACGATCTTAGCTTTTTCGGGCCTGCCATTCACGCAGATCCCGGGCAGTGACCAGGAATACGCCATTGCCGCCGTTCTCGAATTCCAGCCAGGTTAACGGCAAATCCGGGTAGGCATCATCCATGGCACCCCAGGAGTTGCCAACCTCCACAATCAGGAGTCCGTCGTCGGTGAGGTAATCGGCAGCCTGGGCAACTATGCGGTGGGCAATGTCCAGCCCATCGTCTCCGGCGGCCAGGCCCAGTTCGGGCTCATGGTGATACTCGGCCGGCATGTCTGCAAGGTCTTCCGCATCCACATAAGGCGGATTACTGACGATCACGTCGTAGCGACCTTCAATGTTGTCGAAAACATCCGACTGAATCGCGCGTACGCGACCCTCCAGTCCATGAAGTTCAATATTGGACTCAGCTACGGCGAGGGCATCCGCCGAAATATCAGACAGATCCACTTCCGCCTCGTCAAAAACCGTCGCTGCGCCAATACCGATACAGCCGCTGCCAGTACACAAATCCAGAATTCGTTGAACCTGCGTAGCGCCTAACCAGGGCTGAAGACCGTTCTCCAGCAGTTCGCCAATCGGCGAACGGGGAACCAGAACGCGCTCATCAACGTTGAACGGCATCCCCATAAACCAGGCTTCGCCAAGCAGGTAAGCAATCGGAATACGCTCGTTGACCCGACGCTCTACGCGCTCGAGAATCAGTTCCCGCTCTGAACGGGTCAGTCGCGCATCCAGAAACAGATTGTTGTTTTCCAGCGGTAGATGCAGGCTGCGCAATACAAGCTGAACGGCCTCATCCCAGACGTTATCAGTGCCATGGCCAAAGTAGATTGGCGAAGCCGCAAAACGGGAAACCGTGAACCGAAGCAGGTCACGGATGGAGTGCAGATCGTCAACGGGACTGGTCAAAACTTAGCTTCCTGGTCTGGCTAATGGTGCGCGGCATTATACGCGCATTGCGGCGCGGGCTGCAGCTCTTGTGGCTCAGAGAGCCAGCGGGCCGGAGCTGCTGCGGCTTTGTTCAAACCGGTCCAGGGCGGCCAACATCCGCTCCCGGCCCAGCTGTATCAGCTCCGGGGCCTTGTGATAGTCGTAGCTTCTGCAGGCATTCTTGGGAATATTAACCAACAGATCCGGTGGGTAGCCGGCAATCTTGTACTGCACTAACGCGCTTTGCATGGTCTCGATGGTCAGGTTCATTACATCGAACTTGCCAATGCCCAGTTTGTCCCAGTCGATGGTCTCGTGCTCGTCACGATGTCTGGACCGCCCCGATTCGTCTTCACGCTTTTTATCGGGTGCCGTCTTTTTTGCCATTTCCCGGCTTATTTTCTGTTCCGGCGACTCGCCGCTCTCGGATTTTCGTGAACCCAAGGTTTTCAGCGTATCCCAATCAAACCAGCGGGACGCCTTTTCGCGAATGGCATCGACCCATTCATCCATATCGCTACTGGTTTCTTCCGGAGCAAACGCGGCGTCTGGAATGCGCCTTTGTTGATCATCCTCACCGCTCAGGTTAACGGCCATCACCAGATCTGCATGGGCTGAGATGGTGGGAATAATAGGCAATGGATTGAGCAGTGCGCCATCCACCAGTACCCGGCCGTTGAGCACCAGAGGCGTCACCACGCTGGGTATGGCAATGGAGGCGCGGATAGCCTGGTCCAGCGGGCCTTCCTGAAACCAGATTTCCTTATGGGCCAGAAGATCTGTTGCTACGGCGGTGTAAGCAATGGGCAGATCCTCAATACGCGTATCGCCCAGAATATCCCGTACCACCGAAAAGACTTTCTCTCCACGAATAGCGCCGACAGAAGTGAAGGTCACATCCAGCAACCGCAAGACATCGAACTGGCCGAGCCCGGTCACCCAGTCCTTGTAGTCTTTCATCTTGCCGGCGCCGTACATGCCACCGATCAGGGCGCCCATGGAGCAGCCGGAGATGGCAACGATCTCGTAACCACGCTCCTGAAGGACTTCAATCGCACCGATATGGGCATACCCGCGGGCACCGCCGCTACCAAGGGTGAGTGCAACGGTTTTGCCCCTGCCAGGCAATGACTCCATGCGCTCGGTGCTGGCCGGCGCAGATGCCGCAGAGATACCAGAACTGGTCACTACCGACGTGACGCCGTCCTGCGCGGCTGCGGTTCTGCCGGACGCTTCCTTTTCCGGGCTATCCTTTTCTGCCATTTCCTTACCTCTTGATAACCAGCACCTCAACCCGGTTACCCTGCCGAATCGGGTCATTCATCTGGACGACCGGCCCAACCGGGACAATGCGTATCTGACTCTGAGAAATGCCCGATTTGCCCAGCAGGGCCGCCAGGCTTTCGGCCGCAGCGCGGGACCGCGTCAAGGCACCTTCGAGCGACTCATCCTGCTCCAGATCGGTGAACGAGGCAAGCACCACTTCCGTACCATCCTGAGCCCAGTCATTCAGGGTTCGCCGGTCATCTGCCGACCACTCAAATCGAAATGTCACTCCACCTGACCACGGTACCACCAAAGGCCCCTTTATCGGGCCTGCGCCAATGGTATACCCCGGAATAGCCGTACCGAAACCAACATTCAGATGCTCAACCCAGACATACTCCCGCAGGTTGCCTCTTGTCACCGTGTAAACAAGGGTCAACCACTGCTGCCCGTCGTCTGCCGTTGTGGCGGCAACAAGGTAATCCTGGGTGGCATCCCTTCCCAGAAGACGAGACTGCTGGAAGATCTGGTTGGCCCAGACATTACTCCGGCCACAGGCGATGCCTGCACACTCAAACAGGATTTTCGCGCCACCTTCAGATAACTGCTGGTAGTAATGAGCCCTCGCAGCCTGACGTGTGGCGTCACGAGAGATTTGAAACAGCTGACCCTGACCCTGCACCGGCAAGCGAGCCATGGATTCGGACCGGATTTCATCACGGATTTCCCGAACCGGACTAAAAAGCACCAGGTGGCCAGCAGACTGTATCTCGACCGTGGATTCAAGCGTTGATTGCGGAAAAGGGGCTGGCGCGTCTTCAGGCCACGCCGCCATTGCAGGAATGGTAAAACA